>FWPV01003707.1_pt1 | contig 15771 bp, 15 predicted proteins | sample 2228371 | NCBI WGS metagenome assembly FWPV01 (sample SAMEA103939776, study PRJEB20133) | metagenome | reverse complement strand
TCCGGCGCGGCCACCGGCGGCCCCGGGGCCGCCCTCGGCGCGGTGCGGCCGGTCAATCGGCCGGTGGCGGCGGCAGCTGGGGGATCGGTCGGGCCGCGGCCTCGCGGGCGAGCTCGGCCTCGGCCGCCTGCATGGCTTTTTGCAGCTTCTCGAAGGCCCGCACCTCGATCTGCCGCACGCGCTCGCGCGAGATCCCGTACTGGGCCGAGAGCTCCTCGAGCGTGGCCGGCTCGTCCTTGAGCCGTCGCTCGGTCAAGATGTGCCGCTCGCGCTCGTTGAGCACGCTCATCGCCTTCTCGAGCAGCGCGCGGCGATGCTCGAGCTCGTCGGCCTCGGCGAGCTCGGCCTCCTGGCCCGGCCGCTCGTCGACCAGCCAGTCCTGCCACTCGCTCTCGCTGTCGATGCGCAGCGCGGCGTTGAGCGAATGGTCCGGGCCCTCGAGCCGCCGGTTCATCTCGATCACCTCCTGCTCGGTGACCTCGAGCGTCTCGGCGATCTGCTTGACCATCTCGGGGGAGAGATCACCGCCCTCGATCGCCTGCATCTGCGACTTGAGCCGGCGCAGGTTGAAGAACAGCTTCTTTTGCGCGGCGGTCGTGCCGAGCTTGACGAGCGACCAGGAGTGCAGAATATATTCCTGAATGGCCGCTCGGATCCACCACATGGCGTAGGTGGCGAGGCGAAAGCCGCGGTCCGGGTCGAACCGCTTGACGGCCTGCATGAGCCCCACGTTGCCCTCGGAGATGATCTCGTTCATGGGCAGGCCGTAGCCGCGATAGCCCATGGCGATCTTGGCCACGAGCCGCAGATGGCTGGTCACGAGCTTGTGCGCCGCCTCGACGTCCTCGTGCTCGCGCCAGCGCTTGGCGAGCATGTACTCCTCCTCCGCGTCCAGCATCGGGAAGCGGCGGATCTCCTCCAGATATCGCGCAAGTCCGCTGCCCTCGGCGGGGACGATCGGCAGGCTGGCCATTCCTCGAAGCTCCGTCGGGACGGCCCGGCACCGTCGAGCGGGCCGGGCCCTGGCGCGGGGTCGCGCCGCAGGTCGAAGTCCCGTCCAAGCTTAGCCTAGGTGCGCAACAGCGCAAGCAACTCGCCGAACAGCGGCGGCACCGGCGCCTCGAAGCGCAGCCGTGCGCCGGTCACCGGGTGGGTGAAGCCCAGGACCCGGGCGTGCAGCGCCAGCCGGTCGAGGCGGGCGATCCGCGCCCGCGCCGCCGCCGGCAGCCAGGCGGGCAGGCGCGGCCCGTAGAGCCGGTCGCCCACGATCGGATGGCCGATGCTGGCGAGATGCACCCGGATCTGATGGGTGCGGCCGGTCTCGAGCTCGAGCTCGAGCCGCGCCCCGGCGATCCCCGCCGCCTCCAGAAGCCGCCAGCGGGTGACCGCCCGCTTGCCGCCCTCGACCACCGCCATCTTGAGCCGGTTGCGCGGATCGCGACCGATCGGCCGGTCGATCCGACCGGCGGTGGCACCGGGCACGCCCAGCACGATCGCCTCGTAGATCCGCTCGACGCTGTGCACCGTGAACTGGGCGGCCAGGCCCTGATGCGCCCGGTCGTGCTTGGCCACCACGAGCACCCCCGACACGTCGCGGTCGAGGCGGTGGACGATGCCCGGCCGGCGCACCCCACCGATGCCCGAAAGACTCGCCCCGCAATGGGCGAGGAGCGCGTTCACGAGCGTGCCTTCGCCGTGGCCCGGTGCCGGGTGGACCACCTGCCCGGCCGGCTTGACCAGGACCAGAAGATGCTCGTCTTCGAACAGGATCTCGAGGCCGAGCGGCTGCGGCCGCGGCCGGGCGTCGGCCGGTGGCGGGATGCGCAGCTCGATCGGCGGGCCGGGCTTCACGCGCCAGCCGGGCTCGGTTAACTGCTCGCCGGCGCGGGTCACCCGACCCTCGAGGATCAGCGCCTTGAGGCGCGAGCGCGACAGCTCGGGCAGCCGGCGGCCCAGCACCCGATCGAGCCGCTCGCCGACCTCCGCCGCGCCGATCTCGAGCCGCTCGAGCCGGTCGCCGCCGCTCATCGGCCACCGATCCTGGAGCCTGTCATGATCGCCGATCCCTGGGTGCGGGCACTCAAGCTGTTCGTCGTGATCGCCGGGGTGGTGATCCTCGCCGGCACGGCCGCGCTCGCTTGGCTGCTCGCCACCGGTGCCGGGCGTGGGGCGCCGCCCGGCGCGGAGGCGCCGCCGGCACGCCCCAAGCCCCCGGCACCCGTGACGGCCGATCTACCCCTGCCCGCCGGGACCGCGATCGTCGACCTGCAGGTCGACGGCGAGCGCATCGTGCTCTTGCTGCGCAGCCGGGACGGCCACGATTACCTCGCGGTGGTCGACCCGACAACCGGCAGCCGACGGGCGCTGTTGCGGATCGTCCCGGAGACGCCCTGAGGGACCTGTGCGCCGCCGTTCGCCCCACCACTCCGGAGGCGGCCGCCGGCCCGCCGCCCGGCCGCCGAGCGAGGGAGCGATCGAGCGCGAGGTGAGCATCGAGCGGCTCGGGGCCGGCGGCGACGGCGTCGCCCGGCTCGACGGCAGCCCGCTCTTCGTGCCCTGGACGTTGCCCGGCGAGCGGTGGCTCGTGCGCATCCGGCCCGGCCAGCGCCACGCGGAGCCGCTCCGTCGCCTCTCGGGCCCGCCGCGTGCCGAGCCCGTCTGTCCGCATTTCGGCCGTTGCGGTGGCTGCGCGCTGCAGCACCTACCGGCGGCCGATTACCGGGCCTTCAAGGAAGCGCGGGTCCTGGAGCCCCTGGCCCGCGCCGGCCTGCGGCCGGCCGAGCTGCTGCCCACCGCCTGCTCGCCTCCGGGCTCGCGTCGCCGGCTGCGAGCGGCCTTCGTCCGGCGGCCCGAAGGGCGGACCGCGCTCGGTTTCTGCGCGCCCCGCAGCCACCGGATCGAGCCGATCGAGCGCTGCCCGATCGCTCGGCCCGAGCTCGAAGCGGTGCTGCGCTCCTCGGCCGGTGCGCTCGACCGGCTGCCGCTCGTGCAGCGGGCCGGGCACGGCGAGGTCTCCCTGGCCCTGTTCGAGGCCGGGGTCGATCTGGTCCTGCACGTCGCGGTCGAGCCCGGACTCGCCGACCGCGAGGCGCTCGTGGCCCTGGCCGCCGAGCTCGACACGGCTCGCCTCGCCCTCGCCCGGCCGGGCGGCCCGGTCGAGCCGATCCTCGTGCGCCGGCCGCCGCGGCTGGTCTTCGGCTCGGTGGTGATCGAACCGCCACCGCTGGCCTTCCTGCAGGCCACCGCCGAAGGCGAGGCGGCGCTGCGGGCGGCCGTGGCCCGCTGGGTTCCGGCGGGTGCGCGGCTCGTCGATCTGTTCGCCGGGCTGGGGACCCTTTCGCTGCCGCTGCTCGACCGGCTCGACCGGCTCCTCCTGGTCGAGGCCGATGCGGCCATGGTGGCGGCGGTGGGTCGCGCCACGGCCACCCGCCCGCGCGCCCGGGTCGAGCGGCGCGATCTCGCCCGTGCCCCGCTCGATGCCGTCGAGCTTTCCGCCTTCGACGTGGTGCTGCTCGACCCACCGCGGGCCGGGGCCGCCGCCCAGTGTGCCGTCCTGGCCCGCGCCGCGGTCGACCGGATCGTCTACGCCAGCTGCGATCCGGGCACCTTCGCGCGCGACGCGCGGATCCTGACCGAAGGCGGCTTCCGGCTCCGGGCGCTGCAGCCGATCGATCAGTTCCTGTGGTCGGCGGAGATGGAGCTCGTGGCGCTGTTCGAACGCGCGCCGTCGCGGCGTTCGGCGCCACCTTGATTCGCCGCGGGCTCCCCGCTACATGAGCCGCGTCGCGTCGACGTCCCCTTCGTCTAGTGGCCCAGGACGCCGCCCTCTCACGGCGGAAACAGGGGTTCGAGTCCCCTAGGGGACGCCACTTCCCCGGCAACGACGGCGTTGGTGTTCGAGGCCCGCGCGGACGGCGCGGTGCTCCGGCGACCGGTGAGCGGCCTCACCGTTGCGCCACGGTCGCGGCGTAGGGCCGTGGCCGGGCGGTCGGCCGGCGCTCCTCCGCGAGATCGACCTCGAGACCGTGGCGCTGCGCCCAGGTGAGCGCCCCCTGCGCGCTCGGGAAGACGGCTGTAACCGGAACGGCCGAATCGGCCGAAAAAGAGCGCCCCCTGCGCGCTCGGGAAGACGAGTCGGATCTGCTCGCGCGGATCGGCCCCACCGCACCAGCCCACGAGCCGGTCCGGCAAGGACGGTCGCTGCGGCTCGATCTCCAACGCCCAGCGCGGATGCAGGCAGGGTGCCGAACTTCCGGCCCGCCGCCCGAGCGGCCGGATGCGACAGCGAACGCCCCGCAACGGGCTCGGCAGGCCGTTGGGGGCGCGCACGTAGGACCGGTCGGCGGTGGACGGCGCCGGCGGGCCGAGCGCGGGCCGGCTCGTCCGGACCCGTGGGCGCACGACCGCCTTCTCGCCGGCGGGTGGACGGGACCCGACCCGCACCGTGCGCCCGGCCGGCAGCTCGCCGACCGGTCGCTCCAGGACACGAGCCGTCATGGTCGCATCGAGCGAGGGACGGCCGCCGCGACGGCTCAGGCGGCCGCCTTGACCTCGATGCGCTTGATCTCCTGCCGCAACGCCGCGGGCTTGGGCACCGTCACGGTGAGCACGCCGTTCTTGTAGGTGGCCTCGATCTTCTCGGCCTCGACCTGGAACGGCAGCCGCAGCGAGCGGGCGAAGCTGCCGTAGCGACGCTCGCTCACGTACCAGGTGGCCTCCCGCTCCTCGCGCTCGGCCTTCTTCTCGCCCCGGATGGTGAGCACGTCACCCTGCAGCTCGATGGTCAGATCTTCGGGCGCCACACCGGGCAGCTCGGCCATGAGCTTCCAGGCGTCCGGGGTCTCGGCGACCTCGACCGGCGGGCCGAAGCCGCTCGTGCGAGCGCGCGGCCACTCGTCGAACTCGGCCGCCCGGAAGACCTGGCTGAACAACCGGTCGACCTCGTTCCACAGGCGCACGAAGGGATCGTCGTTGGCCGGTCGGCCGGGCAGCAACGGGCTGGACCAGCCGAACGGCACCAGGGCCGATGTCGTCATGGTCGTCTCCTTTCCGTCGTTGCCTCGTCGAACCGCCGTCGGTCGACGCTTCCACACCTCGATCTAGACCCGCCGCTACGGGTTCAAGATCTTGACATCAGCGTCGGAAACCCGATGTCGAATCATCATGCCCTGGTCGCCCGCGACACCCACGATTCCCACCCCCGCGACAGGATCGCGCCGCCGCGCTAGGAAGAAGGGCGCGAGGCGATGTGGGCGAACGAGCGATGGCCGATCTCGACGCGCACACCACCACCCTGGAAGCGATTCTCCGCCGTGGCCCGGTGATCCCGGTCGTCACGATCGACGACGCCGCCCTGGCCCCACCGCTCGCCCGAGCGTTGCTTTCGGGCGGGATCGAGGTGATCGAGGTCACCTTGCGCACCCCCGCCGCGCTCGACGCGATCCGGGCGATCCGCGCCGAGGTCCCCGAGATCCTGGTCGGTGCCGGCACGGTCACGACCCCGGCCCAGCTGGCGCAGGCCGAGGCCGCCGGCGCCGCCTTCGCGGTGAGTCCCGGTGTCACACCACGCCTGCTCGATGCCGCCCGCTTCGCCGACGTGCCGCTTCTCCCGGGCGTGGCCACGCCCGGGGACGTCCTGCTCCTGGTCGAGCGCGGGCTCGGCCTCGCCAAGCTGTTCCCGGCCGAGCTCGTGGGCGGGGTGGCGCTCCTGCGGGCGCTCTTCGGCCCCTTCCCCGAGGTCCGTTTCTGTCCCACGGGCGGGATCGACGCCGGCAACGCGCCCGCCTATCTGGCGCTGCCCAACGTGCTCTGTGTGGGCGGTTCGTGGCTCGCCCCGGCCGAGGCGATCGCCGCCCGCGATTGGCCGCGCATCGAGGCGCTCGCCCGGGCCGCCCGCGGCTTGCGGGAGGCGGGCCGTTGAGCGCCGCACTCGACGCCGCCTGGGCGGCGCTCGAGGCGCATCGCGCTCGGGTGATGCCGATCCGGCTGCGCGAGGCCTTCGCCTCCGACCCCGACCGCTTCGCCCGGCTGTCGTTGTGCCTCGACGACCTGTTGATCGACTTCTCCAAGAACCTGATCCTGCCCGAGACGCTCGAACTCCTGCTCGCTCTCGCCCGTGCGGCCGAGGTCGAGGCCTGGCGCGAGCGCATGTGGGCCGGTGAGCGCATCAACACCACCGAGAACCGCCCGGTGCTGCACGTGGCGCTGCGCCATCCGGGCCCCGAGCCGATCACCGTCGACGGCCGCGACGTCGTGCCCGAGGTGCGCGCCGTGCTGGAGCGTATGCGCGCCTTCGAAGGCGAGCTGCGCAGCGGCCGCTGGTGCGGCGCCACCGGCGCGCGGATCACCGATGTCGTCAACCTCGGCATCGGCGGCTCGGATCTGGGGCCGCGGATGGTCTGCACCGCTCTCGAGGCCTACGCCCCGGGCGATCTCGCCGTCCATTTCGTCTCCAACGTCGACGGCTCCCATCTCGCGCGCACGCTCCGCCGGTTGGATCCCGCCCGCACGCTCTTCGTGGTCGCCTCCAAGACCTTCACCACCCAGGAGACCATGCAGAACGCCGCTTCGGCGCGGGCCTGGCTCGTGGCGGCCCTGGGCGAAGCGGCGGTGGCCCGGCATTTCGTCGCCGTGTCGACCAACGAGGCGGCGGTGCGCGCCTTCGGCATCGATCCCGAGCGGATGTTCGGCTTCTGGGAGTGGGTGGGCGGCCGCTTCTCGCTGTGGTCGGCGATCGGCCTTCCGATCGTGCTCGCCTTGGGCTTCGCGCGCTTTTCCGAGCTGCTCGCCGGGGCCCACGCCATGGACCGGCACTTCCGCACCGCGCCGTTCGAGCGCAACGCGCCGGTGCTGCTGGCCCTGCTCGGCATCTGGTATCGGGACCTGTTGGGCTGCGCCACCCGCGCCGTGGTGCCCTACGATCAGGGCCTGATCTGGCTGCCCGCCTATCTCCAGCAGCTCGAGATGGAGAGCAACGGCAAGCGGGTGCGCCGCGACGGCCGGCCCATGGCGCGACCCACGGCCCCGGTGGTCTGGGGCGCCCCCGGCACCGACGGCCAGCACGCCTTCTTCCAGCTCCTCCACCAGGGCACCGAGATCGTCCCGCTCGATCTCCTGGTGGCGGCCCTGCCGAGCCACGATCTGCCCGGCCACCACGAGAAGCTGTTGGCCAACGTCCTGGCCCAGGGCGAGGCGCTGGCCTTCGGCCGGACCGAGGCCGAGGTGCGCGCGGCGCTGAGCGCCCGCGGCGCGGGCGGCCCCGAGCTCGACGCGCTGGTGCCGCACCGGGTGTTCCCCGGCGACCGGCCCTCGACCGCGATCCTCTATCGGCGGCTCGATCCCTTCACGCTCGGCCGACTGCTGGCGCTCTACGAGCACCAGGTGTTCGTGGAGGGTGTGATCTGGGGGATCGACAGTTTCGATCAGTGGGGTGTCGAGCTCGGCAAGGAGCTGGCCGGTGCCATCCTCCCCGACCTCGACCCGGCCCGGAAGCCGGCCCCGCGCGACGGCTCGACCGCGGGTCAGCTCGCCCATCTGCGCCGGCTGCGCGCGGACGCCGCTCCGTGAGCCGGCGCGAAGCCTGGCGCCTGGCCGAGCCCGAGATCGCCGCCCTGTTGGAGGCGCGGCACGGCGATCCGTTCGCCGTGCTGGGTCCGCACGCGGTCGAGGAGGGGATCGTCGTGCGGGCGCTCCTGCCGGGGGCCGAGGCGGTCGAGCTCGTCGCCCCTTCCGGGCGGCTCCTCGCGGTGCTCGAGCGGCGCCGTCCCGAGGGGTTCTTCGAAGGCCTCGTGCCGGGCGTGGAGCCGCCCCTCGCCTATCGGCTGCGGATCCGGCGGGCCGGTGAGACCCGCGAGATCGACGACCCCTACCGCTTCGGCCCGGTGCTGGGCGAGCTCGACGAGCATCTGTTGCGCGAGGGCACGCATCTTCGGCTGTGGGAGCGGCTGGGCGCGCATCCGATCGTCCACCAGGGGGTCGAGGGCGTGCACTTCGCGGTGTGGGCGCCCAACGCCTCGCGGGTGGCGGTGGTGGGCGATTTCAACGATTGGGACGGCCGGGTCCACCCCATGCGCCGCCGGCTGGTGTCCGGCGTGTGGGAGATCTTCCTACCCGGCCTGACCGAGGGCGTGCGCTACCAATACGAGATCAAGGACCGCGAGGGCCGGCTGCTCCCCTTGAAGGCCGACCCGTTCGGCACCGCCGCCGAGCTGCGCCCGGGAACCGCCTCGATCGTTCGCCGCCTGGGCCCGTTTCCCTGGACCGACGCCGCCTGGCTGGAACGCCGCCGCGAGGCCGTACCGATCGAGCGGCCGATCGCGATCCTCGAGGTCCATCCGGGTTCCTGGAAGCGCCGGCCGGACGGCGGCTTCCTCTCGTGGGACGAGCTCGCCGACGAGCTCGTCCCTTACGCCTCGGACATGGGCTTCACCCATGTGGAACTGTTGCCGGTGATGGAGCATCCGCTCGACGAGTCCTGGGGCTATCAGCCGCTCGGCCTGTTCGCGCCCACCGCCCGGTTCGGCGATCCCGAGGGGCTGCGCCGCTTCGTCGATCGGGCGCACCGCGCGGGGCTGGGGGTGATCCTGGACTGGGTCCCGGCCCATTTCCCGACCGATCCGCACGGGCTCGGCCGGTTCGACGGCACCGCGCTGTTCGAGCACGAGGACCCCCGCCAGGGCCTGCACCCCGACTGGCGGACCTTCGTCTACAATTACGGTCGGGTCGAGGTCGCCAACTTCCTGATCGCCAACGCGCTCTACTGGCTCGAGGTCTACCACGTCGACGGGTTGCGCGTGGATGCCGTGGCCTCGATGCTCTATCTCGACTATTCGCGCAAACCCGGTGATTGGGTACCCAATCGCCACGGCGGCAACGAGAACCTCGAAGCCATCGCCTTCTTGCGCCGGCTCAACGAAATTCTCCACGCCGAACATCCGGGGGTGCTGGTGATCGCCGAGGAATCGACCGCCTGGCCCGGTGTGTCGCGACCCACCTGGTTGGGCGGCCTCGGCTTCGGCTTCAAGTGGAACATGGGCTGGATGCACGACACGCTGCGCTATTTCCGGCGCGATCCCGTGCACCGGCGCTGGCACCACCACGATCTGACCTTCGCGCTGCTCTACGCTTTCGCCGAGAACTTCGTCCTACCCTTGAGCCACGACGAGGTCGTCCACGGCAAGGGCTCGCTGCTCGCCAAGATGCCCGGTGACACGTGGCAGAAGTTCGCCAATCTGCGTGCCCTGTTCGCCTACATGTGGGCCCACCCCGGCAAGAAGCTGCTCTTCATGGGCCAGGAGTTCGCGCAAGGGGCCGAGTGGAGCGAGTCCCGCGCGCTCGATTGGCACCTGTTGGAGATCGGCTGGCACCGCGGCGTGCAGCGGCTGGTCCGCGACCTCAACCGTCTCTATCGCGACCTACCCGCGCTCCACGTGGGCGACTGCCGGGTCGACGGCTTCGCCTGGGTCGAGGCCGACGACGCCGAGCATTCGATCTACGCCTGGCTGCGTCAGGGCCGGCCGGGGGACGCGCCGGTGCTGGTGGTGGCCAACCTCACCCCGGTGCCGCGCGAGAACTGGCGGATCGGCGTACCCCGTGGCGGCGTCTGGCAGGAGCGGCTCAACACCGACGCCACGGTCTACGAGGGCTCGGGGCTCGGCAATCTGGGCGCGGTGGTGGCCGACCCGGAGCCCTGGCACGGCCGCCCCTTCTCGCTGCGCTTGACCCTGCCGCCGCTGGCGGTCCTCTACTTCGTGGCCGAGGAGAACGGGTGAGCGCGCCGCTGCCCGTCCTCCAGGTCGCGTCCGAGGCCTTCCCGCTCGTCAAGACCGGCGGGCTCGCCGACGTCGTGGGCGCGCTGCCCGGAGCGCTCGCCGCCCACGGCGTGGCGATGCGCACGCTCCTGCCCCTCTATCCTGCGGTGGCCGCCAAGCTGCAGCGCGCCCAGCCGGTGGCCGAACTGGGCGAGCTCATGGGCGGCCCCGCCCGCTTGCTGGCCGGCGAGGCGGCCGGGCTCCAGCTCTTCCTGTTGGACGCCCCGCACCTCTTCGATCGGCCGGGTGGGCCCTACCAGGCGGCCGACGGCACCGACTGGCCGGACAACGCCCAGCGCTTCGCGGCACTCGGTTGGGCCGCGCGCGAGGTGGGCCTGGGAGCGGTCCCGGCGTTCCGGCCGGCCGTGGTCCACGCCCACGACTGGCAAGCCGGGCTCGCCCACGCTTATCTGGCGCTGTCCGGGGCCCCGCGACCCGGGCTCGTCACCACCATCCACAATCTGGCCTTCCAGGGCCAGTTCCCGGCCGGCCTGCTCGCCACCTTGCGGCTGCCCGAGCGCGCCTTCACCATCGACGGCGTCGAATATTACGGGGCGATCGGCTTCTTGAAGGCGGGGCTGGTGTTCGCCGATCGGATCACCACCGTGAGCCCCACTTATGCGCGCGAGATCCGCACACCGGCGCTCGGCATGGGGCTCGACGGCCTGCTGCGGGCCCGCGCCGACCGGCTGGTCGGCATCGTCAACGGGATCGACGAGCGGGTCTGGGACCCGGCCCACGATCCGCACCTTCCCGCCCCGTTCGATGCCGAGCATCTCGAGGCCCGCGAGGCCTCGCGGCGGGCGCTGCACGAACGGCTCGGCCTCGAGGAGGGGCCGGGGCCGCTGTTCGGCGTGGTGAGCCGGCTGTCCTGGCAGAAGGGGATGGATCTGCTCCTGGAGGCGCTGCCCCGGCTTCTGGGCCTGGGCGGCCGGCTAGCTCTCCTGGGAGCGGGCGAGCCCGCCCTCGAGCGGGCGTTCCTGGAGGCGGCTCGCAGCCATCCGGGCAAGGTGGCCTGCCGGCTGGGCTACGACGAGCCGCTCGCCCACCTGATCCAAGCCGGGGCCGATGCGATCCTCGTCCCCTCGCGCTTCGAGCCCTGCGGCCTCACCCAGCTCTACGCGCTGCGCTACGGCGCGCTGCCGATCGTCGCCCGGGTGGGCGGCCTGGCCGACACGGTGATCGACGCCAACGACGCGGCCCTGGCGGACGGTGTGGCCACCGGCATCCAGTTCGCGCCGCCCACCCTCGAAGCCTTCGTCGACGCCCTCGAGCGAGCGGTCGAGCTGTTCCACGATCCCCCGCGCTGGCGGACGATCCAGCGCCGCGCCACGACCCGCGCCCTGGGCTGGGCCGCCCGCGCCCCGGCTTACGCGCGGCTCTATCGCGAGCTCGTAGCCGAACGCGGGCTTTGAGCGCCCGACCGGGTGGCCGTGGCGGAGCCTGCGCCCTCAGGCGGCGGCCGCGGCCGTGAGCCGTGCGCGGTCGACGATCACGAAATGGTGGCGATCGGGCAGATCGATCAGGCCGGCCGCTCGGGCGGCCTGGATCTCGCGGCTCACCGTCTCGATCGTGAGCCCCAGATAATCGGCGATGTCGTGGCGGCTCATGGGCAGTGCGATCCGCTTGCGGCCGCTCGCCTCCTGCCGCCGGGCGAGCGCCAACAGAAAGCTCGCCACCCGCTCGCGGGCATTCTTGCGGCCCAACAACAGCATCTGCTCCTGGGCCGCGGCGAGCTCCGAGGAGGCGCGACTCAACAGCTCCTTCTCCAGAGCCGGATGGCGCTCCAACAGGCGCATGAAGCGCTCGCGCGGGAACCGACAGAGGTGGACGTCGGTGACCGCCTCGGCGCTGTAGGCGTAGCTGTGGAAGAAGGCCAGGCCCAAAAGATCACCGGGCAGCAGGAACCCGGTGATCTGCCGCCGCCCGTCGGGCAGCATCTTGAAGACCTTGACCATGCCCTCGGTGAGGCTGAACAGGCTCTCGGCCGGATCGCCCTCGTCGAACAGCGACCGGCCGGCCGGCAGCCGCAGGCGCGTGGTGATGGCCTCCAGTTCGTCGAGCGCCGAACCGTCGAGCGCCCGACAGATCGCCACCGGCCGCACCCGGCACTGCTCGCACAGCGGCGCGCAGTGACCGCCACCGGCCGCCACCGGCCGCGCCCCCGGACCGCCCGCCTCTCCGCTCCCGCCCAACCTTCCCTCCGCTCGGCCCACCGATCACGACCGATCCGTTGATCTGCGTCAATGCGGTGCGAGGCGCGGTGCCGCAAGGTTTCACCCATGGTGCACGGGCAGCTGCCCTCTTCGGCCGGCGACGATCCGGACCCGTGGTGCTGGCGACTGTTGGGTCCGGAGGAGCTGCCGCTCGCCTGGCCCTTGGCCGCCCTCGCCGGCGCGGCGCCCAACCTCGCGAGCTGGATCGAGCGGGCCGGCCGCTGGCTGGCCCGCGCCCGGCTCGAGGGCGGTGGGCTCGGTGCCCTCTGCACCGCGCGCGGCGTGCTCGTGGGGCTGGCGCACCTTCGACCGCGACCCGGCGCCGGCCTCGCGGGCGGCGGCCCGGTGCTCGAGGTCCCTTGGCTCGTGGCCGTCGAGGTGACCGCCGCGCCGCGCAGTCTTCCGGCCTTGCTCGACGCGCTCGCCTGCTGTGCCCGAGCCGCCGGCTGCGACGCGCTGCGTGTGGCCCGGGAAGGGCCCTGTGCCACGGCCCTCGCCGGCCTCGCCGCGGCCCGCGGCTGGCGCGCGGAAGCCCGCCACTGGTGCTGGTCTCGGCCGGATGGCGGCGGCGCCGGATCGGTCGTGCCGGCCCCTCGCGCGGAGCCGCTGGGAGTCGACCGGGATCGAGTGGGGCGGCTGGCGCGCGGCGCACAGCGCGGCTAGAGAGCCCGCGATGCAGCCGATCACCACGACTGCCGAGCTCGCCTCCTTGTGCGCGCGGCTGGCGCGTGAACGCTACGTGACCGTCGACACCGAATTTTTGCGCGATCGCACCTATTGGCCCAAGCTCTGTCTGGTCCAGATCGCGGGCGAACGGGAGGCGGCGGTGATCGACGCGCTGGCAGCGGGCCTGGATCTGCGCCCGCTGCTGGAGCTCATGGCCGACGAGCGCGTGCTCAAGGTGTTCCACGCCTGCCGCCAGGACCTGGAGATCTTCTGGCTGCTCATGAACGGCAGGTTGCCGAAGCCCATCTACGACACCCAGGTCGCGGCCATGGTCTGCGGCCTGGGCGAGGAGGTGGCCTACGAAACCCTCGTCCAGAAGATCGCCAAGGCCCGGCTCGACAAGAGTTTCCGCTTCACCGACTGGTCCAGGCGGCCGCTCACCGAGGCCCAGCTGCGCTACGCCCTTTCCGACGTCACCCATTTGCGGGTGATCTACGAGCACCTCGCGAGTCGGATCGACGCCGCCGGCCGCAGTGCCTGGGTCGCCGAGGAGCTCGTGCGGCTGGCCGATCCCGCGCTGTTCGAGCAACCGCCCGAAGAGGCCTGGCGGCGGCTCAAGGTGCGCAGCCGCGATCCGCGCTTCCTGGCCGTGGTCCAGAAGCTCGCCGCCTGGCGCGAGCGCACCGCCCAGGCCCGCGACCTGCCGCGCCAGCGGGTCCTGCGCGACGATCTGTTGTTGGAAATCGCCGCCCACAAGCCGCGCACCGTCGAGGAGCTGCGCTCGCACGAGCGGATCAGCCTCGATCGGGCGAGCCTCGCGGCGGTAGTGGCGGCGGTCGACGAGGCGCTCTCGATCCCGGCTTCGGATCTCCCCGAGCTCGTCGAGCCGCTCGAGCCGCCACGCGGCATCGGCCCGCTCGTCGATCTGTTGCGGGTCCTCTTGAAGATCTGCTGCGATCGCGCCGAGGTCGCCCAGCGCCTGGTCGCCACGACCGCCGATCTGGAGGCCATCGCCCTCGACGACGCGGCCGACGTCCCCGCCCTCGTGGGCTGGCGGCGCGAGATCTTCGGCGAAGCAGCGCTCGCCTTGAAGCACGGCAAGATCGCCCTCGGGCTGGTGGACCGGAAGCCGACCATCCTTCCCGTCGAGGGGCGGGTGGGGAGCGCGTCGGGGTGACCGTCCTGGTCGTCGGCCGGGGCTTCCTCGGTCGAGCGATCGCCTCGGCGCTGGGACCGGCCGGCCGGCTCGTGAGCCACGCGGCGGTCGCCGACGAGCGCGTCCTCGAGGGCGTGCGCACCGTGCTCTGGGCCGGCCGCCACCCCGCACTCGGCACCCCGAGCTGGGATCTCGACCACGATCTCGAACCGCGGCTCGCCGCCCGTGCGGCCGAGCGGGGGATCGCCTGGGTGAGCCTCGGCACCCGCAAGGTCTACGGTCCAGCCGACCGACCGCTGCGGGAGGAGGACCCGGTCGACCCGCGCGATCCGTACGGCTGCCACAAGCTCGCTCTCGAGGAGGCCTTGGCCGGCCTGCCGGGGCTGCACCTCACCCGGCTGCGGGTCGCCAACGTCTTCGGCTTCGAGCGCGATCCGGCCCGGCGGACCTTCACGACCCGCCTGATCGCCACACTCGCCGACGAGGGCGAGGTGCGGCTCGACGCGAGCCCGTTCACGGTGCGCGATTTCCTCCCCGTGGCGACGGCCGGGGGCTGGATCGCCCGGCTGGCGCTCGATCCCCCGGGTGGGATCGTCAATCTGGGCTCCGGCGTGGCGACCCCGATCGGCCGCCTGGCGCTGTCGGTGATCGAGGGGTTCGGCGCCGGCCGGCTGGTGATCGAAAGCCCCTACGAGCGCGATCCGTTCGTGCTCGACCCCTCCCGCTTGCGCCGCCTGGTGCCCGAAGCGGTGATCGGGCCCGAGGCCATCCTGGAGGCGGCCCGGGCGGTGGGTCGCCTCCTGGCCCGAGAGGTTCAGCGCAGCCGCTCGGGCGCGAAATAGCGGCTCGGCTCGACCAGCTCGCGCTGGGCGGCGATCAACGACAGTTCGCGCGAGCCGGCACGGAAGGTCGCCTCGACCAGGCCGTACACGGCGGCTGCGGTGCGGGCCAGGGCCGCCTCGGGATCGCCGGTCAGAAGCCACTGCCCGAGCAAAAGCGCGGTGAACACGTCACCGGTGCCGTTGAGGGTCACCGGCAGGCGCGGCGTGCGCACGAGCCAGGTCCCCTCGGCGGCATCGGCGAGCATGGCGAGCTCGCCGTCCCGGCCGGGCAGTGCGAGACTGGTCACGACCACGAGCCGGGGGCCGCGGGCGCGCAAGGCGGCGGCGGCCGCTCGCGCCGAGGCGAGATCGCGCACCTCGATCCCGGAAAGCCAGGCGAGCTCGAAGCGGTTGGGCTTGAGGATCGTGGCCAGGCGGACCAGGCGATCGCGCACGAGCTCGGGAATGCCCGGGCGGACGAACACGCCCCGGCCGTCGTCGCCGATCACCGGATCGCAGGCGTAGATCGCCTCCGGTCGGTGGTGGCGGACCCGCTCGACCGCCTCGACCACCACTTCCGCACTGGCCGGATCGCCCAGATAGCCGGACAGGACCGCCCGGGTGCGGGCCAGCACGCCGCGCTCGTCGAGGCCGGTGAGCAGCTCGCGTTGCCAAGCCGCACACACCGGCCGGCCACGGACCGCGCCGTAGCCGGTGTGGTTGGAGAACAGCACGGTCATGATCGGCCACACCTCGAAGCCGAGCCGCTGGAGGGGGAACACGGCGGCGCTGTTGCCGACGTGGCCGAAGGTCACGTGCGACTGGATCGAGAGGATGCCGTCCTGCAAGGGCCTGTCTCCGGGCGCTCCGTCCGGCCCCGTCGGCCGGCCGCCCCGTGGCCCTTTTCGAGCGCCCGTGGGGCTCTTAGAGGAAGGGCCACTCACGGAGGAAGGGGATGAGCCGCTTCGCCACGCTGCGTCACGAATACGACGGCCCGGTGCTGCTCGAAGAGGAGGCCGCGGCCGATCCGTTCGACCAGCTCGACACCTGGTTGCACGAGGCGATCGGTGCGCAGCTGGTCGAGCCCAACGCCATGGCCCTCG
>FWPV01009986.1_pt1 | contig 15775 bp, 10 predicted proteins | sample 2228371 | NCBI WGS metagenome assembly FWPV01 (sample SAMEA103939776, study PRJEB20133) | metagenome | reverse complement strand
CGCCTTCCTGAGGCCGTAACTTGAGCCTGGAAACTTAGTTATGCCTCAGTCGGCGGCTTTTTGCTAGACCCCGTGTGAGAAATCGCGGCTAGGCGTCACAGTCACGAGAACTCTCTCGATGAGCCCGAGCTCTCACCATACGAGCTGTCCATTGGCCTGTCGACTGCGCCCGCAGCATGATCTCCAGGAGAACCGCTACATGCGGCTCATAGTTCCTCGACCCGGTGACGAGCCTGCGGTATGAATAGAGAATGGCTATTGACGAGCTGGTCTCTCTGATTCTGAAGCCAAGCCCGGAGAATTGGAGAGAAAACCATCAGCGGATACTTGACGGTCTATTCGGTTCGAAAAGCGGGCGTTACCATTCAGATGCACGAGAGAAAATAAAGCTCCGAGCTCCCGAAAAGGGAGACGTCCCTTTTGCTGCCTATATTCATCCTGGAAACCCAGAGAGTGGTGCTTACGGTGGAACCTCTCTGGTGTTTTTCCCGCCTGCTCGATGGGATCAGCCCTGTCTGATCGGCATGGTGGTCGGAACCCAAGGGCTCCACCCAGATGAGGGTATACTCAGCCGGCCAGGCCATGCACGCAAGGTCCGTGCAGTCTGCTCATGGCTCAATCAGCAATCTGCTGGCTCAGCGTGGGCAAAACAGGATCCAACACGGTTGGACATTCTCGTGCCGCAAACGGTGAAACTGCGCTGGCCGGAGTGGGAACTTGCTCTTGACAGGTACAAAGGGGTTATTTACTCGCTTTTTCGTCCGCCTTCCGCCCAGGCGGCTGAACTGACAAGAGATGCCATCCTGGCTTTCCTGGACCTCCTGATGGAAGAACGGGGCTTCAGGCCACTGAAAGCGGGGGAGGCAAGTGCGGAACGGATCAAGTCCGGCTGGTTCGCACACATTTTGCCCTCTATCGAGCAGACAGATGTGGCTCACCTGCTGGAGCAGCGCCGGTTCGTAATTCTTCAGGGACCTCCGGGTACTGGAAAGACCCGGATGGCGCTCAAGTTACTGCGAGAGGAGTATGGTGGTCGTGGCCGCCTCGTGCAGTTTCATGCCAATACCACATACGAGAATTTCATTGGTGGACTCGCTCCCGTGCAAGATCAGGGCGAGACGGGGCTGCGGTTTGCACCACGCCGCGGCCACCTGATGGAGGCAGTCGCAGAAGCATCGGACGGGAAGTACCTCCTGGTGATCGACGAAATCAACCGGTCAGATCTCGCCAAGGTGTTGGGAGAAGCCATCCTGCTTTTTGAGCCAGGAGAACCAGATCGGGAAGTCGCCCTGCCCTACGACTTCGGTTCGCCGATCGGTTCGAAACTACGTCTTCCGCTGAGATTGCACGTGCTTGGGACGATGAACACGGCGGATCGTAGCATCGCGCTCGTCGACGTGGCGATCAGGCGCAGGTTTGCCTTCGTGGATTTGTGGCCGGACTCCCAGGTAGTAGCGAACTGTGAGAGCGACCGGGCGAAGGAATATTTCCGGAAGACCGTATCTCTGTTCATTGAACATGCATCGGAAGAAGGAATGTCACTCGTGCCCGGTCACTCCTACTTTCTGGCGAAAACCAATGAGGAAGCCCGCTGGAAACTACAGTGGGAGCTTCTACCCCTACTGAAAGAATATCTTGCCCAGGGCTATGTTGCAGGCTTTGCCGAAAGCGTCCGGGCACTCCTGCAAGAAATTGAAGCACTCTGATGGCGCACGGCATTCAGAAGACTCCCAAAAAACGCCACAGCGCAGTACCCGAATCACAGACGCTGTCCTTCAATTCCGTCTGTCTCGAGCTGGAGGACCACTCCATTCTGCGTTTTCCCTGTCAAGAATTGTTTGGCGATCAAGACCAACGGACGGCACCTTTTACACACGGCCGCCTCGTGGAGCAGTTGCTTGCTCAGAATCGGCCCCTCTTTGACGTGATGGGGCTGCGCGCCTCATCGGAATTCGACGGCCGAAGGGTTTATCTCACCATCGAGTCATCGTCGGCGGTCGGTGCCGTCCCATTCCTCTCCCCAATCAGCGGGAGGATGGACTTCGGGCTCGTCGTGCAACCACGATTCCCTTGGCCGGGCCTGGGACCGATGCTGGGACAGATGGGATGGCGCGTGGCTCCACGCCCCTTGCGCCTCCCTCTGCTGCGTCGTTCCGAACGCCGCGTGCCGCCCTGGGTGATCTCACTGATGGTGATCGAGCGCGTCGAGTTATTGATTCGCCAGCTCGTGCGGCGATTCGAGCTGACTCACGACACTCTCTCGGCCCCGAAAGGAACCATTTTCTGGCAGCCCTACATCTGCCAGCACCTCGCGAGAGGCAATATGCACCATGTGCCCTGCCAATTTCCGGATCTCCGGGATGATCGCGTGTTGAAAGGCATGATTCGCTGGACGCTGGAAACACAGGCGCGGAGCCTGAGTTCCCAGCTGGAGTACGGCGGCTTTATCCATCAGCTTCTGGAAAGGGTACATGGCTTGCTCCTTTACGTTCGGGATACTGCTCCTGTTCGCCCGACCGAAGGACTGACACAGGCGATGGCACGCCTGCCTCTACGCAGCGAGGTGTTGCATCAGGGCCTGGAAGCTATCGAGTGGACAGCGGAAGAACGCGGCTTGGCCGGTCTCTGCGACCTCGAAGGAATCCCATGGGTGATGGACATGGACCAGTTCTTCGAAGCGTGGGTGGAATACGTCCTCGAGCTTGTAACGCGGCACTCCGGCGGAGTCCTGCGCCGGGGACGAACCAGACAGACGCTGGTCCCTCTTCATTGGGAGCTGCCTGCGGCGGCAACACAGTTGAGCCTACTTCCAGATTTTGTGCTGGAATCCTGCGACTTCACGCTGGTGGCGGATGCAAAATACAAGCGGCATCTCGAGGAGTTCGCCTCTCATGACCGTTGGGATATTGCAGACGAGACAAGAGAGCGACACCGGGCCGACATCCTCCAGGTGCTTGCCTACTCTGGTCTGTTCGCTGCCTCCACGACGCTGGCGTTGCTCATCTATCCATGCACAGTGCTAACGTGGCAATCGCTGCAGCGGCGCAGGCGGCTGATCCAGAAAGCGATCATACCCGTTGCTGGTCGAAGCTGTGAGCTTTGGCTTACCGCGATTCCCATGGCGGCGAAGGCTGACGAAGCCGCTGAGCCACTCATAGAGGCTCTGCGTGAGCGGAGGCTTGCAGCTGCGTAGGATGGAAACAGATGCCTCGGAACCGTGTGGAATGGAAGGTCGGCAGCGAAGTCTGGCGGCTCGGCGAGAGAACGCTCATTTGCGGCGTGGTGGAGGCCTGGGCGCCGCCCGAGCGCGGCGTGCGCACCTACGAAGAGCCGGACCGCGCGTTCGTGCGCGCCAATGAGCTCGTCGATGCGGGCGCGGACTTCGTCGAGATCGCCGTGGAGCGCTACGCCGCCGGCGTGCCGCTGCTCAGCGAAGCCGACGAGATCCGCCGGCTCGTGCCGATCCTCAAACGGCTCCGCGGCAAACTGCCCGTGCCGGTGGCCGTGCAGACGTGGAAGCCCGCCGTCGCCGAAAAGGCCATCGAGTACGGAGCCCTGATCATCCGCGACCCGTCGGGTCTCACGCTGGATCAGGACCTAGGCCGCGTGGTGCTGAAACACGACGCGGCGTTTGTGTTGCAGCATATGCGCGAGACTCCCGACAAGTGGACGAAGCTTGGCGCATGGAAAAACCCCGTGACGCTCGTACTGGCGGAACTGACGGCCGCTCTCAACCGTGCCAACCGGCTGGGCGTCGAGCGCGCGCGCCTGGCCGCCGACCCGGGCTTCGGGATGGGCAAGCGCAAAGAAACCAACACGGAGCTGCTCGCCGCGCTGGAAGAGTTCCAGCGGCTGCGCATCCCCGTCGTGGTCAGTCCCGACGGGCAGCCGTTCGACGCGGACACGCGCGTGGAGCCATCCGCCATGACCGCCTCCGCCGTGACCGCCCTCTGCCTGGCGCGCGGGGCGCACATTCTCCGCACGGCGGATCCCGCGGGGCTGCGTCCGGCTGCGCTCATCACGGACGGCTTCCTGCGCGCCGCCGCGGCCAGGAGCTGAGACGGCGCACAGGCTCAAACCATTGTGAGCCCGCCGCCGGCCTGGATGTTCTGGCCCGTGATCCAGCCCGCGTCCTCCGTGCACAGCCAGGCCACGACGGCGGCGATCTCTTCCGGCCTGCCGGCCCGGCCGAGCGGCGTGAGCTTCGGCGCGAGTTCGGCCAGATGCGGGAGCGAGGCGAACATGTCCGTCTCAGTGAACCCCGGCGAGACGGTGTTCACGGTGATGCGGCGCGGCGCCAGCTCGCGGGCCAGGGCTCGGGTGAACTGCTCGACGGCCGCCTTGCTGGCGCAGTACACGGAGCCGCCCGCCGTCCCGCCCACGGTGGCGCCTGTCGAGATGTTCACGATCCGGCCGCCGGCGCGCAGCCGCCGCGCCGCCTCGCGGCAGCAGTAGAAAGCGCCGCGCGTGTTCACGGCGAAGACGCGCTCGAATTCTTCATCGGAGAATTCCGCCAGCGGCTTCATGACGGCCACGGCGGCGTTGTTCACCACGATGTCCAGGCCCCCGGACGCTGTCTCGGCCCGGTCGAACATTTCCAGGACTTCCTGTTTTTGCGAGACGTCCGCGCGGACGGCCAGCCCGCCAATGCGCGCGGCCAGCTCTTCCGCTGCGGCCGCGGAGCCTGCGTAATTCACCACGACGCGCGCGCCCTCCGCGGCCAGCCGCTCCGCGATGGCGCGGCCGATGCCGCGGGAGGCGCCCGTCACAATGGCCGTCTTTCCAGTCAGGGAACCCATGAGCCCAGCATAGCGGGGCGGCTCAGGGCTCGAGAGAAAGCCGGATGATCGTCAGCGAGTGCTTCGGGAAGCGGTAGGCGAAGCCGTTGCGCTCGAGCTTCAGGGTTTCGCGCCAGGTGCGGGGACGCACGCGCCTGTCGTCGCCGAAGGTGTGCGTGGCCTTCAGGTCTTCGTGATACATCTGCCAGAATTCGGCCGCAGGCGCCAGCCGCCCTTCGACGTTCTCGATGCGCGCCGTGATGTCCTGCGAGGCGCTGCGGTTGAGCACGTTCACGTACAGCGCGCGCTCCTTCTGGTTCCAGGTGACGCTGGCATCCAGATAGCCCAGTTCGCCGCGGTTGCCGGCCTTGTACTTCGGCGATTCGACCAGCGCGTCCAGCGCGATGTTTCCCTTCTGCTTCGCATATTCGGCGATGGGGAAATAGATGGGTTGCAGGAAGAGCCCCTCCTTGTTGGTGAAGATCGGCGCGATGACGTTGACCAGCTGCGCCAGGTTGGCCATCTTCACGATGTGCGCGTGGCGGAAGAAGGAATTGAAGAACACGCCCATCGCAAGCGCGTCCTCGAAGTTGTACTTCTCCTCGAGCCGCGTCGATCCGGTCTCGAACTCGGACTGGCCCATGGTGCGGTACCAGACATTCCACTCGTCGAACGCGATGTAGATGGGGCGGCGGACGCGGCGGCCGGCGAGCGCCGCGCGGATCAGCCCCTCGGTGATTTCAATGCGCTGGTCGATATCGGCCGAGGCGGCCAGAAAGCTCTCCAGATTGTTCTCGCGGTTGCCGATGTAGGTGTGCAGGCTGATGTAGTCGATCTCGCCGCGGAGCCGCTCGAGCACGACGCGGTTCCAGGCGATCCAGTCCGCTCCGGGGCCGAAATTGGACGAGCCGGCGGCGATCAGCTTGATCGACTCGTCGGCGCGCCGCATGGCCTTGGCCGTTTCCAGGGCGAACTTGGCGTAATCCTCGGCGTTCTTGTGGCCCAGCTGCCAGGGGCCGTCGATTTCGTTGCCGAGGCTCCAGTACTTGACGTTGTACGGTTTGTCGCGGCCATTCTTGCGGCGAAGATCGGCCCAGTAGGTGTTGCGCGACTCGTTGGTGTACTCGACCCACTCGCGGGCTTCGTTGATCGTGCCAAGGCCGGCGTTGATGCAGATGTATGGTTCGGCCCCGATCCGCTCGCAGTATTGGAGGAATTCATCGGTTCCGAACCGGTTGGAGTCAATGTCGCCCCAGGCATGGTCCGGGCGGGCGGGGCGCTGATCTTTGGGGCCGATGCCGTCTTTCCAGTTGTAGCCGGAGGCGAAGTTGCCTCCTGGCCAGCGGAGGATGGTGACGCCGAGGTTGCGCGTGGCCTCCATGACGTCCTTGCGGTAGCCTTTGTCGTCGGCCAGCGGGCTGCCCTCGTCGTAGATGCCGCCATAGATGCAGCGGCCGAGGTGCTCTGCGAAGTTGCCGAACAGATGCGGATGGATCTCGCCGATGCGGCGGTCCGTGTCGATCTTGATGCGGGCCTGAGGCGTCTGGGCAAGCAGGCCGGAGGCGGCGAGCACGAGGATCGTAAGCGGTTTCATGCGGGAATTCTATCGCGGTCCGCGCCCGCCTGGATCGCCGGTCTCGGACTTTTACCCGAGTCCGGGCTAATCTTCCGGGCTTTCCCGGCCGAAAGAGAGAATAGCCGTGGCTGAACGTCGCGAAAGCCGGTGCCTCTATTGCCAGGAGGTTTTTCCTGATGACGTTCTGCGTCTCTATGCAGGCTATTGCTGTCCGGAGCATGCGGAGGCGCACGGCGAGGAGGCCTCAGCGTCCTCCGGCAGAAGGCGCGAAGAGGGGACGTGCCTCTGGTGCGGCGCAGCCCTGCCGCTGCTGGCCCGTCTGAAGGGAGACCGTTTCTGCTCGGCGGAACACGAGCAGCAACATTACCGGAAGCAGGCCGAGAGCATTCTCGAGCGCGTCCGGCGATACCAGCGGCGGGGCGGCGGATCCCGCCTGAGACCGGAGACGGCAAAAGTCACCATCCGGCCGCCTCAGTCCCGCGACACCAGGGGCGACGTGCGGGACGAATGGCCTCTTCCGCATCCGGAGCTCCAATGGCGGAACCTCAGGCCGGCGCCCCCGCCCGTGGGGCCGGATCTCGGCCTGAAGTCCGGCGGCAGCATCGCCCGGATCGGGAAACTCACGGCCTACACGTTCTGGCGGGAAGGGCAGAGCGGCTCCCGAAGACCTCCGTCTGCCGGATGGAGACATACGGGAGAGCCGCAGCACAGGCTCCCGCTGGTGACCGTCCATCGCGGTTGCGGACTGCCGCGCCCCAACCCCCTGGCCCCCGTGAGCATCCGGGGCTATCATGCGAGTCACGGGATGGACGCGATGGCCGCGCCTCAGCGCAGCTCCTCCTGGCGTGCATGGCAGGCAGGGCAGCGGGAAAGCGTGTCCGTGCCTTCCTCCGGACTCTACGGGAATCCGGCTGGCTTCCGCCCTCTGCGCCAATGGCTCTCCGTCTCGCCTCGAAGACTGAGCCCGGCAGCGCCTCCGGAGGCGCTCGAAACCTGGATGGAAATCATGCCGGCAGCGGCGCGGCAGGTGTCTGCAGGAACGGCGGCACTCCGGCGATCATGCCGGTCGCCACTGCGCGCAGCCCCTCCGGAAATGAAGCGCCCCGATCGGTTCGCATTGCCCGGATCGCTCCCTTTCGAAACCGGCTGGCGCGCTGCGGGGAGCGCCGTGGAGGCAGGCAGACAGGGTGTTTGGCCGCGGTCGCCCGGCGCTATCCGGTGGCTCCCTCAGTGGCCGCGCCGCACGCGGGATGCACTTCTGATCGGGATAGACCGTTCGGCCCCGGCTTGTGGGGCAACGCCCGGTTCTGGTTGCCGCGGGTGGGCCGGGACTGGCTGTGAGGACACCATGAAGACGCCCCCCAACGCGCCAACAGCGCCGGCCGCGTCTCCAACGCTGTTCGCACGATCCCGGACGGTGGCGCTGCGGCGGCCGGATGTGATCCGCTTCTCTCCGGCCGTGCCGGAATCCGCGCCGTCGGCTCGTCCGTCGGGGCCGGCAGCGCCCGCGAGGCCGGAGGTGTGGTGCAGCCAGGAGGATCAGCAGGGTCGAGCCGCCCTTCGAGTCTCTTTCAGCAGGGTTCTTCCCGCCGCGGGCCGCCTGCCGAGGATGCCGCTTCTGCCGGAGCCTTCACCGGCGCCTGCCGCCGCTGAGAGAAGAGCGCCCGTCCGGGAAACTTACTCTCAGCCAGGGGCGGCGGTCATCCTTGCAGCGCCGGCGCCTCGGAGGTCGGTGCCCGCCTGCGCGCCGCAGGGTCTGGCCCTGAGACGGCAGGGGCCGCTGCTGGCCGTAGTCGAGGGGCGGGCCCGAGATCGGGCCCGGGATCTGCCCGTGCGGCCGGCTGAAGAATGGTTGTCTGCCGCCGGCGCTCTCTGTCTCCCCGCGCCCCCGCAGAATCTCTCCCGGGTCCAGAAGGACTGGTTCTGGCCCGTCGCCGCTCTGGCTCCGGAAGCTCCGGGCCGCATCGCGCCCCCCTCTTTCAAGACGGGCGAGCCGGTCTATGTCTGGATTCCAGAAATCACCATGCCGTCAGGTCGCGCCGGGCATGGAGCGCCGTGCGGGCTGAAGCGGAAAACGTGGCTGACCGCTGCACAGAAGCGCGCGCGAGCGGATTCCGGTCTCGCGGCGGCCTCCGCGGCGCCGCAGGCCGGATGGGCTGGCATCGTCGCCGCGCCAGAGTTTACAGAGCGGACTGCGCCGGTTCTTGCGCGCGGGTGGAAGCCCCGGTCCGCTGCAGGACTGTGGACGGTCCCGGGCCGATTTCTGTCCCCTGCCATCGGGCTCAATCCAGCCCTCTGGCGCAGCCGGGAAACCGGCCAGCTGCGGATTGCGGTCGAGAGGGGAGGCATGCGGCCGGTGGCTTCCGGCCTTCGCCGGAGGCTCCTGATCGGAGACAGGCCGGCTCACGTGATAGCGGCGGACTGGAACAGCCTGATTGCCGGTCATCCGTTGCGGTTGAAGCTGCCGCATCTTGTGTGCCGTTTCCCGCAGCCAGAGTGGACTGCCGGGATCGGAAAAGGCGGCGGAGGGATGTCGTTCTTCCATTCGCCGGGGGGATCGTGAAATGGTTCGCAGATCGGATTTCGGAGAATTGGTCATGCCAGAGTGGAACACGGAAATGCAAGCGGAGCGGACCGCGGGCGCGGAGCCGGCGGAGATTCCCGTCGAATTGGGCCGCGCGGGTGCGCTTCATCTTCTGGGGAAAAAGGAGGAGGCGGTCGCCGAGCTCAGCCGCCTGCTCGAGCGGCGGCCCGAGTATGCGCCGGCATACCGGGTGCGCGCCATGTTGTACATGGAAATCGGCGATGCCTCCCGTGCGTTGGACGACCTCGAAAAGTACCACGGCATGGGGTTCGGCGACGCCCGCTCCAGGCTCGTGCGGGCCGAGTGCATGTTGAAGGCCGGGCGGTGGGAGGAAGCGGCCGAGCAGTTCCAGGCCCTGCTGGATGCCGATCCCGCCTGCGACGAAGCTCTGCTGGGACTCGGACTGGCCCGTCTGCGGCTCCATCACCTCGAGGAAGCCCTGGCGCTGCTGACGCGCTACCTCGACCGGCACCCCGAAGACGCGACGGCGATGTTCGGACAGGCGGTGGCCCTGCAGCTGACTGGAGACTTCGAGCATGCCATCCCGATCTACGAGCGGCTTGCCTCCAGCCCGGAATACGGGCGGGACAGTCTCGTGAATCTCTGCGCCATTTACCGGCAGCAGAAAAATGGGGACGGCCTGCTGTCCTGCAGCAGCCGGCTGCTCGAGGTGGATCCCGAATCGGCTGCCGCGCGCGAGGCCGCAGCCTATGCGGCCTTCCTCAAGGAGGATTACGCGCAGGCGGCGGAGCACCTGCAGGCGCTGGCTGACAGGGGCGGGCTGGCGGCGGACGCCTGGATGAATCTCGGCCTCTGCCGGCGCAGGGAGGGCAAACTCGAACAGGCTGTCGAGGCCTATCAGCGGGCGCTCGCCCTCCAGCCGGATCAGGCCGAAGTGCACCTGCGCATCGCGGAGATTCTCCACGAGCTCGGGCGGGACGAAGAGGCGCTGGATGCCTGCCGCACCGGCATCGAGGCGTGCCCCGAAGCGGCGGACCTGTACTTCTTTGCCGTCAGCCTGCACGAGAAAGCGGGACGCCGCGAGGACGCGGAGGCGCTGCTCGAGGTCCTGGCCTTGCGGCAGCCGGGCAACGCCGACATCTGGTTCCGCCTTGGCAATATGAAGTTCGACCGGCACGCCTTCGGCGAGGCCATCGACGCCTATCGCGCGGCCCTGGCCGCCCAGCCCGGCTGGGCTGAGGCATGGCTCAACCTCGGCCTGGCCTGCTATGAAAGCGGCCGGTATGACGAAGCGGAGACCGCCTTCCAGCGGGCGCTGGCTGCGAAGCCCGGCTGGGAAGCGGCGCTGCGTGCGGCTGCCGTCAACGCGCTGCGGCAAAACCAGCTGGATTCGGCCCTGCAGTACCACAAGCAGCTGATCGACTCCGGCCACAGCGATCCCGAGATCCTCTACAACACGGCCATGCTGCATGAACAGCTCGGGCAGAAAGACGAAGCCGAGCTCCTGTACCGGCAGGCGCTCGAGTGGAAGCCCGATTTCGCAGAGGCTCTGGTCGGCCTGGGCTATGTCCTCGAAAGCACCGGCAGGGCGGAAGAGGCCCGTCAGTGCTGGGCGAAGGCCATGGAAGTCAAGCCCGAGCTGGCCCAGGATTATTTCGGACTCAAGTGAAAACGGGCGCTCAGCCGGACGCGCGGACGTTCAATCATCGCAGCAGAACGCCAGCCTGAGGCTGAGGCGCGCGCGCCACGGCAGACATCTGCGCCGTACGGCTCGGAATGGACCGGATCCCTGGCGCTCGCGGGGCAGGGCATCGAGTCCTCCGGACAAACGGGCCACCGTATTGCGGCGGAATGACTGCCGGTCCCGATCGCGCGCCGGATCGCCGTGCCCGTCTTGGCTTCCCCTGGCTGCCCTGACTATCGCTCCCCTGGGCGGAACACTTGGGGAGCCTGCCCTCGCTCCACGTTCCCGCCTTCCGTCAGGGCGCTCAGGACCAGCTTCTCTGGGGAACCGGCCACCGCACGCAACCTCCAGAATGGGTGCCCGGCAAAGACGATCTCAGCCCGCCGCGAGCATGCCTCCTACCGCCCGAGGTCGAAATTGTCGCCCAGATACACGCGCCGGACGTCGGGGTCGAGCGCCAGCGCCTGCGGAGTGCCCGCACGGAAGATGCGGCCCTGATTGATGATGTAAGCCCGGTCCGTCACGGCAAGCGTCTCGCGCACGTTGTGGTCGGTGATCAGGATGCCGATGCCGCGGTCCCGCAGCTGGGAAATGATCTTCTGCAGCTCGAGAACCTGGATCGGATCAATGCCCGAAAAGGGCTCGTCGAGCAGGAGAAACCGCGGATCGATCGCGAGCGCCCGCGCGATCTCGACGCGCCGCCGCTCGCCTCCCGACAGTGCGTAGCCCTTGTTCTTGCGCACGGCTTCGAGACCCATCTGCTCGATCAGTTCTTCCAGCCGCAGCCGGCGGTCGGCTGGGCGCAGCGGCAGAGTCTCGAGGATCGCCATCAGGTTGTCTTCGACGCTGAGGCGGCGGAAGACCGAAGGCTCCTGCGGGAGATAGCTGATGCCGGCGCGGGCGCGTTCATACATGGCCAGATCGGTGATCTCCCGGTCGTCGAGGAAAATGCGGCCGCCGTCGGGCGTCACCATGCCCACGATCATGTAGAACGTGGTCGTCTTGCCTGCGCCGTTCGGCCCCAGCAGGCCCACCACTTCTCCGGTGGCCACGCTGACGCTGATGTTGTCCACCACGCGCCGTTTGCGGTAAGTCTTGCTGACTTCTTCCGTCCGCAGAACCCGCCGGCCGTTTTCGGAAACCCCGGTCACCGTCTTCCATTATCCGGCGGCGCCGCCCTGGTTGGCAGCCCTCCGGATCCGCCTTCAGCTGCCTTTCTGCTTGATCCGGCTCACCGCCGGACCGGCGCCTTCGTTGTCCACGATCATCCGGTCCTGCCGGCCGAACCACGTAATCACCGCGCCGCGCGTGACGCCCTTTTCAGCGTCCTCGACACTCGGGCTTCCGCCGCTGAGCACGATCCGGTCTTCCTCGAGGAAATAGTCGGCGTGCTCGCCCCGTCCCGTGCGCCGCCGCCCGCGCGCGTCCGACCGGATGACGACGCCGCCGACCGCCTCCAGACGGTCCAGCCTCGTCTCTTTCCTGCCCCCCGTGGTCTCTTCTTCGAAGTAGCCCGCCAGCTCGCGCGACTCGACCACCAGAGAAGGGCGGTCCAGCCGCGCGCCCCCGGTGAACAGGGCGCGCCGGGCCTTGCCCTCGTACACCATGGCCGGGGCGCGCACCACCGAGACGCGCTGCGCGGCTGCGCCTTTCGCGCCCCCGCGCGCGTCCGGGATCTCCGCCACGACGTTCCTTTCCGCCTCCAGCCGCTCCTCCTTGCGGAAGATCCGCACGCGCTGCGCCCGCAGCCGCATCTCGCCCTGCCAGAGCACGGCGTTGCCTTCGAACAGAATCCGGTTGTTCGAATCCTCCACGCGCATCCGCTCGGCCGTGGCGCGCAGCGGTTCTCCTTTCTCGATCAGGCCCCCGCTCCCCTGCGACTGCATCACCGTGCTCACGCCCCCCGAGGCCGTCATGACGTCCTGCTTCTGATCCATCTGGATCTCTGGCGCCGCTGTCACGCCGCCCTCGTCCCACACGCGCGCCGACCCGTGCAGTTCGATCCGTTCGGTCTTGCCCTCGAACCGCGCACGTTCGGCCTGCGCTCTCCGGGCGCCTTCTTCATACGAAAAGGCGCCCCACTGCTCCAGCTGGTCGAGTTGCCCCGATGACGGCTCGAACTTCGCCAGCAGCTCGCTGCTCCGTGTTCGCGTCTCCACAGGCTTGCCGTCCCGGCCGCGTTTGACGGTCCGGGTTTCCGCCTTCACGGCGCGGAATGACTCGAGAGCATTGTCCGGAGCATAGTCCAGAGTGAGCGGATCGCCTTTCACTTCCCGGTACGGATCCTCGGGTCTCGCAGGCCGGAACTCCACCCGGCCGGGACCGTCCGTCGACACCCGCTCCATCTCCTCCCCGCCCCGCCGCATGGCCATGTGGATCGTTTCGCCCTCGAGAATGCGCACCGGTTGTGGCGGCTGGCCTTTGCGCTGGGCCGGGCGGTTCTCGACGCGGCCCCGCCCCATGGCGAGCGCGTGATGCAGCTCCGCGCCCGACGGACCCGCGAGAAAATCCAGATACAGCCGCTCGGCCGTCACTACATTCACGCCTGCGGCCGCCGTCGAAATCAGCTTCGCCTGCTGCGTCGCCTCGATCCGGCGCACCTCCATCTTCTCGCCGAAGTGAACCACCAGTCCGCCGGCTTCGTAGTCGAGCCGCCGCCCCGGCATCCGGTCCGTTCCCGCCGCCCCTGTCGTCTCGACCCGGTCGATCTCGCCCTGATCATTCAGCTTTACATAGGCGTCCTGCCCGCGGAGCTCGAAGCCGCCCCGCACCAGCCGGGAAGGCGCCGTCAGCATGACCTCCGAGGCCAGTTCGCGGTACAGCACCCGGCTGGCCCAGACCTGCAGCGGGGGTTTCCCCGGCGAACCCGTCCACTCGAGTTCCGCCTGCGATTCCATGACGATTTCCCGCGCGCCAGGGTCGTACAGGGCGCCTACGCAGCGGCCGCGGGCGGCGCCGAACTCGAACTCGGCTTCCTTCTCCGTCCACGCCCGGTTGCTCTCCACCTCCAGGCGCACGCCCGACGTGCGGATCCGCATGATCCGCCCCGGCGGCTCGGCCGCATCCCGCGTCAGACCCAGCGTGATCTCGACGGCGCCTTCCGCCGTCAGCAGCCCCTCTTTCTGGCTGAATGTCCCCCGCGGGCTGCGCACCAGATCGTACCGCCCGCCCTCCGCCTGGCGGATCTCCATCTCCAGCCCCTCCAGGTGGATCAGGGGAGGCTCCTTGGACTGCTCGAAACGCGAGGCGCGGATGAAGATGCGCGACTGCGCCCCGGACTTGATCTCATACTCCCACTGCGCCGCGACCGCCGAAGTGTTCTCGGGCAGCGGCGCCGGCGCCGGCTGCCGCGAGATTCTCCGCGATTCGCGCTCCCGCCAGTAGACCCAGCCGACTCCTGCCGCGACCACGGCCATGGCCAGCAGCAGCATCCAGCGGACGCGCCGCAGCATAGTGCCAGCATACCACCCACGCCGCCAGAGGGCGGGATCGAAGAGATGTGGCCGCGCCCTGGCGTTGAGCGTCCCGCGCTAAGATTTTCTCTCATCGATGCATATGTCAATGCCGAAACGCTCGATCCAGCATGAATGTCAAGCAGAAGAAATATATAATTTATCAATCAGTTACGGAGTTATCTTGTCACTCCTCGCCCGAGTGTGCTAATAATGGAAAGCGGTGCGAGGAACCGCGCAGGTTCCAGATCGATTTCCACGCGCCGAAGCGAGAATCGACAGTTTAATCGTGGAGGTGAAGCAAAGCGATGCAGATTCGTCCGCTGTATGACAGGCTCGTCGTGCGCCGGATCGAGCCGCAGGAAACCGTCCAGAACGGCATCATCATCCCGGATACGGCGAAAGAGAAGCCCCAGGAAGGCGAGGTCGTGGCGGCTGGCCGCGGCAAGAGGCTGGAAGACGGCACGGTGGTGCCCCTCGACGTGAAGGTGGGCGACCGGATCCTGTTCGGGAAGTACTCCGGCAGCGACATCAAGATCGATGGCGAGGAGTTCCTCATCCTGCGCGAGGACGAAGTCCTCGGTGTTCTGGAGAAGTAAGGTTCTGATCGAGATTCGAGACGAGGAGAGAACAGACTATGGCAGCCAAGCAGATTGTTTACAGCGAGAGCTCGCGCCAGGCGATCCTGCGCGGCGTGAACCAGCTTGCTGATGCGGTGAAGGTCACGCTGGGCCCCAAGGGCCGCAACGTCGTCATCGAGAAGAAGTTCGGCGGGCCGACGATCACCAAGGACGGCGTCACTGTCGCCAAGGAGATCGAGCTGAAGGATCCGCTCGAGAACATGGGCGCGCAGATGGTGCGCGAGGTCGCTTCGAAGACCTCTGACGTGGCGGGCGACGGCACGACGACGGCCACCATCCTGGCCCAGGCCATCTACCGCGAGGGCGTGAAGTCGGTCGCCGCCGGCGCCAACCCGATGGCCCTGAAGCGCGGCATCGAGCGCGCCGTCGAGGCGGTCGTCGAGGAGATCAAGAAGATGTCCAAGCCGATCAGCGGCGAGATGATCGCCCAGGTCGGCACCATTTCCGCCAACGGCGACACCGAGATCGGCAACAAGATCTCCGAGGCCATGCAGAAGGTCGGCAAGGACGGCGTGATCACGGTGGAAGAGTCCAAGACGATGCACACCGAGCTGATCACCGTCGACGGCATGCAGTTCGACCGCGGCTACCTCTCGCCCTACTTCATCACCGACCCGGACCGGATGGAGGCGGTGCTCGAGGAGCCCTACATCCTGATCCACGAGAAGAAGATCAGCAACATGAAGGACCTGCTGCCGCTGCTCGAGCAGATCGCTCGCTCGGGCCGTCCGCTGCTGGTCATCGCAGAGGAAGTGGAAGGCGAGGCGCTCGCCACCCTGGTCGTGAACAAGCTGCGCGGCACCCTCAGCGTCTGCGCCGTCAAGGCCCCCGGCTTCGGCGACCGCCGCAAGGCCATGCTCGAGGACATCGCCATCCTCACCGGCGGCAAGGCCATCATGGAAGAGACCGGCATCAAGCTGGAAGGCGTCCGCCTCGATGACCTCGGCCGCGCCAAGCGCGTCGTCGTCGACAAGGACAACACCACCATCGTCGACGGCGCCGGCGATCCGAAGGCGATCGAGGGCCGCATCAAGCAGATCCGCACCCAGATCGAGGAGACCACCTCGGACTACGACCGCGAGAAGCTGCAGGAGCGGCT
>FWPV01009985.1_pt1 | contig 15777 bp, 16 predicted proteins | sample 2228371 | NCBI WGS metagenome assembly FWPV01 (sample SAMEA103939776, study PRJEB20133) | metagenome | reverse complement strand
CAGATTTGTGATTGTAATGGTGTTTCTGCGGGTAAGATTAGAGAAGCTATAAAAAATGGAAATGATACACTTTATAAGGTAATGAATTCTACAAGGGCCGGAACAGGTTGTGGAAATTGTAAGAATAAGATTAAAGCTCTACTTGTCTCTGTTGTTGGAGAATTAAGAGAAGATCCAGCCGAAAAATACTTTGTGCCCGGTATTCCAATGACAAGAGAAGTGCTTACAGAGTATATATTAAAAAATAATTTAAAATCTGTAAGTAAGGTTTTAATCTCTATAGAAGGTGCAAAAGATGATGCAAAGACTCAGATGGGACTTGATTTCTTATTAAACTATATCTGGAAAGGGGACTATGAAATCGAGTATGACGCAAGACATCCAAACGATAGATACTACGGAAATATACAAAAAGATGGAACATACAGTGTAATTCCAGCTGTTTTTGGAGGAGTTATAAAACCAGAAGAACTGAAAAGAATTGCACTTGTAGCGGAAAAATATAATGCAGCTATAAAAATTACCGGTTCTGATAGAATTGGTTTATATACAATAGACAAAAAAGACCTTGAAAATGTCTGGAATGAACTTTATATGCCCTGTGGTCATGCATTTACCAAAACTTTTAGAGCTTGTAAGTCATGTGTGGGAAGTGAGTTCTGTAGATATGGGCTTAATGACTCAATTTCACTTGGCAGAAAGATTGCTGAAAGATATTCTGGACTGATGAATCCAGCAAAACTAAAGATGGGAGTGAGTGGATGTCCAAGGAATTGTGCAGAGGCAACAATAAAAGATATTGGCATAGTTGCGATAGAAGGCGGCTGGGATATCTACATTGGTGGAAATGGTGGGGCCAAGGTTTTTGTTGGTAAAAAGATTGCAACTGTTAAGACAGAAGAAGAGGTTTTTGATTTTTGTGATGCGTTTATTGAATATTACAGAAAAAATGCAACCTACCTTGAAAGAACAAGTTATTTTGTTGAAAGAGTTGGAGTTGATAAAATAAAAGAGGATTTACTTGAAAATATTGAGTTAAAAAAAGAATTACAAAAAGACTTACGTAAGACACTTGCTAATTACAGAGATCCATGGAAAGAAGTGCAACTTTCTGAAATTAAAGAGATTAAGGAAACAGAAAAAACAGATGGTTATGTTAAACTGATTGAAACAGATAAACTAAAAACTCCAGACAGACTAACCTTTAAAATGAATGGTGAAAAAATTGTCCTTTTTAAGGATAGAAAGGGAAAAATATTTGTAACATCGGCAATATGTCCACATGAAAATGGTCCAATAGAAGAAGCTATAATAGGAAATGGTAAAATCACCTGTCCAGTTCATCTTTACTCTTTTGATATGAAAACAGGTAAATGTTCGAATGAAGGTGTTGGAAATTTAAAGGTTTATAAGGTAAAAGAAGATAACTTTGTCTGGGTAAAGATATAAATTTTGGTTAACTGGAGTAGTGTCTTGCCCTGACATATGTTTACATCCAACTGAAAGTTAAGGAGTAAATGGAGACCGGGACGAAAGAAGGAGGCGGAATACCCTTAGACATTCAGGGTATTCACGATAGGAGGGGAGAAGTTGAGAGGAGGGATAATGAGGAAATAAAATTTTGAAAATAATGAAAGAAAACAATTTTTTGCTGTTTTATTTTTCGTGTAGTCATATAACCCTACAAAAATGACATATTATAACTCATTAATTTTTTGTAAAGTTAGATTAATTTATCCGTTTAAATGCGGTGAATCAACCCCAGATATTTTTGGAATATTTTTCGTATTTACGATTTTATTTTAGAAAAACCAATAGGTTATCCTATTGGCATGCCTTTTGATACTCCACGATAACGGACTGGGAAAAAAACAAAAAACTTTAACAGAGGAGGGGTGTATGAAACGGTTTGCAGCACTTTTACTTGCAGGGGCGACCATTGTTGCAGCGCAGACTGCAACTCAGACACAAACGCAGGAGATGGAGAAACTGGCTATCCAACTTCAGGAGAAGTTGACGTTAGCGCTCAATAAAGCCAGTGAAGATGTGGAAAAAGCACGGCAGGCAGCAATGGAGTATCAGAAGCAATTGAAAGGCAAATCCGCTCAAGAGGCCGCCAAAATGATGGAACAAAGGAGAATACAGACGCAGGAACAAATAATGGCCGCAATTCAGAATCTTGAAAAGGTGTCGGAACAGGTTGCAGCTCAGGTTAATCAGGTAAAAGAACAGATCCAGAATCGACTTGAGGAAAAGAAGTCTGAACTCTTACAACTACAGGAAAGAATACAGGCTAAAGAGGGGGCTGAGGAAGGAAAAGGTTCTACGGGTGGAAGCGGTTCCGGAACAGGCGGCGGCAGATAAACGGACGACCGGTAATGGACTCTGAAAAAGAGTCCGTTATCTTATTTACAAGCAAAAAAACTCACCAACACAAAACAACGGAAGGACTGATAAATATGAAACTTACTAACCTATTAATCCTGATAATTACTTTACGTTTGATCGTCGAAGCGGACGTCGTTACGGATGAGAATTTTGGTTACTCGGTTTTTCTTCCGCCAAACTGGGTGAAAGAGAAGATCGGCGAAACAAAGCATCGTTTTGAAGACACATCGGGCGTTTATAAATCAATGATTGTAATTGCCAAATATGATTTCGGCGCCGAAACCGTCTTTAAGGCTCCGGAGGAATGGACGCGGGCCAATTTCATTGCCTATTCATTTTATACGGACGCCGATCCTTTCAGTGTGTTGGTTTATTACGATACGGTAACGGCCAGACAAAACGGAACACTTTGGGCCGCAGACGCGTTTTCGCAATTTATCTCAATTAATGATACGACATTGATCTACGGGGCGGAATATATCAGATTTACTGCCTCAGGAACCACCGGCTACGAAATCTATGCAATAGGCCCTGCGGATGACATGAACGCAAATGTGGGATATTATGCGGCTATAATAGAAGGGATTACCATTAATCAACATCTGGCAATAAGCCGGATATCTTATTACAAAAATATTGGGATGGAAATTAATCGTTCGGCATTTTCGTTACCTACGATAAATCTGCTAGGGCGGACGGTAAAAATAGGGCGCGGAACAATGCCTGTGTCTAACTTGTTGTTATTTGTAAACGATAAAAATCACCGTGTGATATTAAGAAACTCCGGGAGTCTTAAATGACTCCAGGATAAATAGATATATTCGTTGTTGTGCTCCCGGATTCTTTTATGACAAGGGAGACGAGGGACGGCCTGAACGGATACAATAGATTATAATTTTACGCCACTATCATATCGCAGAATAGAGCCTGAATTACTGAAAATTTCCGTCTATACAAGAGCCAGAGCGTTGTCGAGCGCTTCTATTATGTCGTCTATATGCTCAAGTCCTATGGAGAGGCGTATGAGGTCGGGCGTCAGTCCGCCTGCGGCCTGTTGCTCTTCCGAAAGCTGACTGTGAGAGGTGCTTGCAGGATGCAGAATAAGGCTTTTTGCGTCTCCGACGTTTGCCAGATGCGAAAAAAGCTTTATATTATCGATGATCTTTACGGCTGCGTCATACCCGCCCTTTACGCCGAAAACCACCATTCCCCCGAAACCGTTACGCATATATTTACTTGCCAGTGGGTAAGACGGGTCGTTTTCAAGCCCGGGATAACGCACCCACGAAACCTTTGGATGATTTTGCAGATAAGCTGCAACCTTTAAGGCATTTTCGGAGTGTTTTGTCATACGTAAAGGCAGAGTCTCTATACCCTGCAAAAAAATCCACGAATTGTCGGGGGAGATTGCGGCGCCCAGATTACGGAGCGGGACAGTGCGCAGGCGCAATGCAAAGGCTATAGGCGCAAGAGATTCGGGTAGATCGATCGCCCATCTAAGGCCATGATAGTTGGCGTCCGGTTCAGTGAAGAGCGGATGCCTGCCGGCCTTCCAATCGAATTTACCGGCGTCGGTGACTATGCCGCCTATGGCGGCGCCGTGACCTCCCAACCACTTGGTGAGGGAATTTACGACGATGTCGGCCCCCAAATCGATTGTTCTTAGCAGATACGGAGTCGTGAACGTGCCGTCGACAATCAGCGGTATTCCGTTTCGGTGCGCTACCTCGGCTATAGCTTTCACATCAGTAAAATCCAGGACGGGATTGCCGATGGTTTCGATAAACAGGGCGCGGGTCTTCGGGCCGATCGCATTTTCAAAATTCTCCGGATTCTTGGGATCCACGAACTTTACGGTAATGCCCAGTTTGGTCAGAATCGCGTCGAACTGCGTGTAGGTGCCGCCGTATAAATTGTTGGCCGAAACAATATCGTCGCCTGCTTCGGCTAAAGTGATAACCGAATAGAATATCGCGGCCGTTCCCGAGGAAAGCGCAACCGACGCGGCCCCGCCCTCGAGTTGCGAAATACGCTGCTCCAGAACGTCGGTTGTGGGATTCATGATGCGTGTATATATATTGCCGGGCTCCTTCAGGGCGAACAGATTGGCCGCGTGTTCCGTGTTTTTAAATACATAAGATGTTGTACGATACACCGGAACTCCGCGTGACCGCGTCTCGTCGATAGTTTGTCCGGCATGTAACGCAAGAGTCTCGAAGCGATAACCTTTACTTTTCATAGACAAATTTCCTTGATAAGACGATTTTATTAACTCCGGCCCCTGCAGGCAGTTATCTTTTATACCGATTCGTCCCAGAGCCATGTGCTTAAATACCGTTCTCCGCTATCGGGAAGAACGGTTACTATTAGTTTCCCTTCATTTTCATTTCTTGCGCCCACCTGCAACGCGGCCCACAATGCGGCTCCCGAAGAGATTCCGGCAAAAATTCCTTCCTCTTTTGCAAGTGCCCTGGCCGTTGAGCCCGCGTCTTCTTCCTTTACTTTTATGATTTCGTCGACAACATTCAGGTTCAGAACATCGGGTACAAAGCCCGCGCCGATGCCCTGGATTTTATGCATGCCTGGCTGGCCGCCCGAAAGCACGGGAGATTTTTCCGGTTCCACCGCGATTATCTTTACGTCCGGCTTCTTTTTTTTGAGTACTTCTCCGACGCCCGTAACAGTGCCTCCTGTTCCTACTCCTGCGATAAATATGTCCACTTTACCGTCGGTGTCTTTCCAGATCTCTTCGGCGGTGGTTATTCGATGAATCTCCGGATTTGCCGGGTTTTTAAACTGCTGCGGCATGAATGAATCTGGAATTTGTTTATGAAGCTCTTCCGCTTTTTCTACCGCGCCTTTCATTCCTTTTGTGCCGTCTGTCAGCACAAGTTCGGCGCCGAGAGCTTTCAATATCCTTCTTCTTTCTATGCTCATGGTTTCAGGCATGGTTAAGATAAGCCTGTAGCCTTTTGCCGCCGCCACAAATGCGAGAGCTATACCGGTATTACCGCTGGTTGGTTCGATAATTATGCCGTCTTTTTTCAAAAGACCTTTTTTTTCTGCATCGTTAATCATCGCTACGCCGATCCGATCTTTAACGCTCGACATCGGATTATAGAATTCAAGTTTAGCAACTATCTGCGTTTTGGAAGTGTTCAATTTTCCTATCCTGACCAGAGTAGTGTGACCGATAAGTTCAGTTATACTGGATGCTATCTTCATTTTTTACTCTCTTTTCTATAGCTTTTTTTTATAGATATAATTTTATTGTTTACTTTATTTATAAACATTGTGCAAAAAAAAAATAAATCTTTATCTAAATGTTTGTCAATATTTACGTCGGTATTCTGTATTAAATTTTTTATTTTCTGTGTATGAGGTCGGAAACTTCAGGGTGGCGTCCTTTACATTTGCTTTAAAGGCGCGAAAAACTCCCGACCATCACCACGGAATTATTTCTATCTGATCTATTTTCCGCAAAATCACTCGACCTTTTCCTTAGGCTGATCTGCTGATTTTTTTTGTTTCCCATAGCGAACATACCAATCGATAACCATCCCTCTAACTTGATTTTCATATACCGATACGTTATTTTCTTGTTTGTAGGCTGAACGCCGTGATCGGAAATGCGTAATAGATTGTCGTACATAAAGCATGAGTAAAGGGATTTTTTACGGATTCCGGGCGCGTCCGGAAAAAAATCGGATCATTTTTACAAAGAACCATAAAAAAAATGGACTATTAAATAGGCAGGGGCGCTTCCGGAGGAACGTCTTATCAAGGTTCTATAGAAGCGAGGTGTTTTTCCCAGTAAAAGAATAAAGCCAAGGAGAGCAAAATTAAACGGTTTAACGATCATGATGCTTTCTCTGGCATTCCGGAGAGAAACATGAGATTTCTCCGGATACAGAAAAAATCTCTTCAACTCAGTAAAAAGCGTTTAGTTAGGGTTATGAAAGTTTACGAGGTGATCCACAAATAATGTTTGAACCGATTTACACAGGCGCGCTGCTCATTCTCATGCTGATACTTGTTGCGAAAGACACTTTTCGTCCTTCCATGGTGGCTTTCGGAACTCTGATTATGTTGGTAGTCGGTGGTGTTATTTCCACAGGAGAAGCATTCAGCGGATTCTCAAACCACGGAATGCTGACCGTAGGATTTCTCTTTGTGGTGAGTGCCGCTCTGCGTGTTTCAGGCGTTTTTGAGGCTTTTATAGCCTGGATTCTCGGTGACAGCTCCACAGGAAACACGGTGCGAAATTTTCGTTTGTTGTTTCCCGTAGCGGGACTTTCTGCGTTTCTAAATAATACGCCTATCGTGGCGGCGCTGTTGCCGATTATCAAGGCCTGGGCCAGGAAAAACAATCTGGCGGCGTCGAAATATCTGATCCCGCTCTCTTATGCGGCGATTCTGGGCGGTATGTGCACCTTGATCGGAACCAGCACCAATCTTATTGTTCACGGACAGATGCTTCAAAACGGTCTGGAAGGATTTTCATTCTTTGAAATCAGCAAAATCGGAGTACCGGTAACCGTACTGTCTCTAATTTTCCTCATATTCGTTGGTCCAATATTACTCCCCGATCGAAAGGAGCCCATTGTTCAACTGGGTGAAAATACACGGGAATTTGTAGTCGAGTGTAAAATCGGTAAAGAATACCCCCATATAGGAAAAACCGTCGAAGACGCCAACTTAAGACACTTGAACGGACTTTATCTCTTTCAGATCACACGCGGTGAAAAAGTGATCGCACCGGTCTCTAGCACTACGACTCTGGAACATGATGATCGACTGTTTTTTACCGGATTGCCGGAAACTATTATAGATCTGCAGCGAACGCCTGGATTGCATATTGTTAAAGATCCGGAATTCGGGCTGAAAAATTTCGACTCGGATAAAATTCAGACTTTTGAAGCGGTGGTATCAAACAATTCTCCTTTGATCGGCCAATCAGTGCGTGAAAGCCAATTCCGGCAACGTTACGGCGGCGTTATTCTCGCCATTCACCGAAGCGGAAGACGTGTGAATCAGAAGGTGGGCTCTATTGTATTTGAGCCGTCCGATACCCTTTTTATTCTTGCAAGAAAAGGTTTTGACAAAAAATATTATTATTCAAGCGATTTTTCACTGGTCTCTTCCAGCGTAAATGTTATTTCCAAACCCAGATGGAAAGGTAATCTGGCGCTTTTAATCCTTGTCATGATGATTCTGGCGGCGGCACTCAATTGGCTTCCAATTATCACAGCTTCTGCCGTTGCAGCCGGACTGCTCGTCATTTCTGGAATAATAGAGGATAACAATGCATTCAACGCTGTGGATTGGCATGTGCTGCTATATATTGCGTCCTCCTTCGGCATTGCAAAGGGAATGGATAATTCCGGTCTTGCGGATCTTGTAGCAAAAACCATCGTGAACCTGCTTGACTTTCTAGGCCCAATGGGTATTTTAGCAGGATTGTTTGTAGCGACCAGCAGTTTTACCTGGCTCATTACCAACAATGCGGTGGCGGCCATTATGTTTCCAGTCACCATGTCTATCGCCGAAGCGGTACAAATGGAAATCAAACCGTTGATGCTGACATTGGCTATTGCTGCCTCGACCTGTTTTGCCACACCAATCGGATACCAGACCAATCTGATGGTCTACAGCGCGGGTGGATACAAATTCAGGGATTTTCTGATAATCGGCATCCCAACAAGTTTGCTTGTAGGAACCATATCGATAATTGTTATTAATATGCTCTATTTCCGATAAAAAATTAGAAATACCGACAATCGCCTGTGTAAATTTTTAGGATGTAGCTTATTCCATAATTACATTATTACATATAATTTCAGATACTAAACCCAGATCTCTTCCGGCCGGTCCATGTCATAATTGTTTTTCCGAAACAAGCGCACCCCGCGGACAAACGTCGACGCAGCGCTTGCAGTCCACGCATTTTTCGCCGTCGATAATCGGCGCGTCGAATCCTTTCTGGGTCAATGCTCCGGCAGGGCACGATCGGACCGCAGGGCACGGGTGGTTCTGAGGACATCTATCCGGTATCACCGAAACCGACATATATTATTTCTTTTTGTTAAAAATAATTGTTAAAACCCGTCAGAAGCGCGCCCATAATTGCACCCCACATTATGCTAATATAAGGGTTGGAAGTTATGGGGCAGGCGCCTCCCGAACAACCGACGAGTTTGTGCCAGGCGAAACCTATTACTCCTCCGATGACTATTCCAACAAACAATCTGATCATTGCATCCTCCTGTTTGAAAATAAATATTCCCTCGGCGCCGACCGGCCCTGAATTATGAGGCTCACGAGAAGCCGGACGACTTACACACTCCTCCCGAACGGCCGGTTGCCGCCGATATGCGCGACGTCTTCCGGTCGGTTTTTTCCGATTTGCACGCAGGGCATGGCGTCGGTTCGGTTTTAGAACTTAATACTAACTCCTCGAATTCCTTTCCGCAATCACGGCATTTGTATTCGAAAATAGGCATATTATTTCTCTCCGCCGATAGTGTTTATATATACATATAAATATATACATATATATGATACTCAACTTTTTCAAATACCCAGTGCATCCATATAAATCTTTTCATGCTGAACGCCTACAAATGTTTTGTCTATACGTCCGTTTTTAAAAACAATGACCGTCGGAATTCCAGTGATGCCGTAGCGGCTCGCGGTGACTGGGTTTTCGTCTACATTCAGTTTATATACTTTGGCCCTGCCGTCGGCTTTTTCTCCCACTTTGTCGATGATAGGCCCCGCTATTCTGCACGGACCGCACCACGGCGCCCAAAAATCCACCAGCACCGGAACCCGCTCGTCAAGAACATCGTCTTTAAAAGTTGCATCTGTTGTTTCAAGAACCATAATGTCTCCTTTTTTGATTGTTTTTTTATAGTATCGATATTGTTATAATGCAACGGCCATGCCTGATAAAAACTACCAATATTTGCAATAAAAATCGGTTTGGGTGTATTTTAGGTGTTGCAATGCAACATATATACAACATGCAACAGCCTGTTGCATCAGAACATTTTTCTTTTTTATTATAACGAGTGGCTTATATGCAATGTTTTGATCACGGCCGGGTATTGACAAAAGAGTGTATAGAATCCATTCTGCAGAGCATGGCAGAAGGGCTGCTTATGGTGGACAAGTCAGGAGTGATACGGTTCTGCAACCGTGGGCTCGAGGTCATGACCGGACTGCCTTCACAAGAGATTATCGGCAAAAAATGCAGCGATATAATGGATTGCGCCTGCGATTCAATGAGTAAGTGTCCGCTTATTACAGGCAACGGCTCAATCAGTAACCAGGAGTGCCTGTTGAAAAGGGCGGACGGAACCCGTCTTTATGTGTTAAAGAACGGAAGGGTTATTCGTGATGAAACCGGTGATGTAGTCGGCGGCGTAGAGACGCTTACTGATATTTCCGCTCTTAAGCTGGCCGAGCGCAAAAACGCTCTTCTGGAAGAGAAAGTAATCCGCGAGACCGGCAGGTTTCATGCTCTTGTTGGCAAGGGCCCAGCTATGCAGCAGGTGTTCGAGCTAATCGACCTTGCCGCAGCGTCGAACGCAACCGTGCTTATAACAGGCGAAACCGGTACCGGGAAGGAACTTGCAGCCAGAACAATCCATGAACGGAGCTCGCGGAGCAATGGACCAATGGTAAAGGTAAACTGTTCGGCCTTGCCTGAATCCCTGCTCGAGAGCGAGCTTTTTGGCCATGTCAGGGGCGCTTTTACAGGTGCGGTGAAGGATAAAGCTGGCAGATTCGAACTTGCCGACGGCGGAACTCTTTTTCTCGACGAAATCGGCGATGTGTCTCCTTACATCCAGGTTAAACTGCTACGATTTCTGCAGGAACGTGAGTTCGAGAGGGTTGGGGAGAGCATAACACGAAGGAGCGATGTTCGCATCATCGCAGCGACGAACCGCGATCTCAGGGACCTGGTACGTTCCGGCGATTTCCGTGAAGATCTTTTCTACCGCCTCAAGGTATTTCCCATTCACTTACCGCCTCTTCGCGAGCGCAAGGAGGATATCGTACTTCTTATCAATCACTTTATTGAAAAGTTCAATAAGCAGACAGGTAAATCCATTTCAGGTCTCGCTCCTGAGGCTGCAATAGCCATCATGGATTACTGCTGGCCGGGCAATATCCGTGAACTGGAAAACGCCATTGAGCATGCCTTTGTTACCTGCCGTGAAAAAGAGATCGGTATTTTCGATCTGCCCCTCGAGATACGTAAGGCAGAAATGCGGTCGTCCGTTTGCAAATCTGTTCCCACCGCGGCGGAAGTGCCGCGCAAAAGGAACATACCCGACGCGGAAACTTTGCATAGAACGCTGGAAAGGTTCAAAGGGAACAGGTCGAGGACCGCGCAGGCACTAGGTATCGACCGGACTACACTGTGGCGACACATGAAGCGGCTGGGAATAGGTTGACAATTAATCGCACCACCACATATTCTTTTCCGACCAATCCGGTAAAAAACGCTTCCAACCTTTTGAAAAGCGCATCCCGTCTATACAAGAAGCTATTTTATTTCAAATTGGCGCGGAGCTGCGGTTATTACGAATTTTTTTCTGTCAGAATCTCCGGCAAAGCCTCTACGAATTTGCGGATTTCATCACGAACGCGACGGTAATGGGATAGCCTTTCTTCTTCGCTGCGGGCATTTGCTGCAAGCCTCGGCGGATCGTCGAAACCGGCATGATATCGCTTTACTATTCCCGGGAAAAACGGACAGCTTTCATTCGCGTTGTCGCAAACGGTAATTACCCAATCGAACGGGATATGCCTGAGTTCGTCAAGAAGTTTCGAGCGGTGGTGCGAAATGTCAATCCCTGCTTCCGCCATCACCTTTACCGCATATTGATTCAGTCCGTGAGTTTCGGTTCCCGCCGAATAAGGTTCGATTCTATCGCTCTTCAGACTACGCGCCCAGCCCTCGGCCATCTGACTTCTGCACGAATTTCCGGTGCATAAAAAGAGAATTTTCAGTTTTTCAGCCATTACATGTAACCTCCCGGGAATTGTATGTTGATACAGTCAGCTTCTCTGACATAAACAATCAATAATTGATTATAAATATATAAATCTTTATTTTTATCATAATATATTTTTTTCTAAAGATTTATTTCATTCAGAATCGGAAGGTGTTGCGATGGTAATAAGTCCCCGCACAAAAATCAATGAACTACTTGACACATACAATTTCGTTTCCGACTTTCTGGTTTCGTTGTCGCCGAAGTTCGGGTTGCTGAAAAATCCGGTAGCGCGTAAAACTATCGGAAAAGTCGCGACAATTTCTCAGGCGGCGTCAATTGGCGGTATGCCGGTTTCGGAACTAATCGAGAAAATAGCCGAGGAGATTAAAAAACGAACAGGCGAGACGGTTATGATCATAACCGAGAAAGACGACGCCCCGGTTCCGTTCAGCGACCCGGCGGCAAAGCACGAGACGTTGAAGGCTATCATCCGTCAATTACACGACGGCGGAGACGTGGAGGAGGCAAAAAGACGGTTTGCCGAGCTTGTCAAAGAGGTGGACGCATCTGAAATCGCCGAAATGGAGCAAAGGCTTATCGCCGAGGGTATGCCTTCAGAGGAAGTTAAACGTCTTTGCGACGTTCATGTAAGTGTTTTTAAAGAGGCCATAGAGGTAAAGCGGCCCCCCGCTGTAACCGAAGGCCATCCGGTTCATACGTTTATGCTTGAAAACCGCAGCCTCGAAAAAATTCTCGACCGTCTGGGCGAGGTTATAAAAGCTATCGGCGACCCTCCGTCTCAAGACGTTTACAAAAAGTACGATCTTAACATAACAAAATTACTGAAAAGCATAGAAAAAGTGCATATTCATTATCTGCGGAAAGAAAATCAGCTTTTTCCGGTTCTCGAGAAGCATAACATTACCGGGCCCACTCAGGTTATGTGGTCGCTCGACGACGAAATAAGAGGAATGATTAAGAAGTGCGTCTCTCTGCACAACGAACACAATCTTACGCAACTGCTCGAAACAATCGATCATACCGCTAAGGCTCTGCGGGAAATGATTTACAAAGAAGAAAACATCCTTTTCCCTATGTCGATGCAGACTCTTTCGGACGACGAATGGAAATCGGTAAAAAAAGGAGAAGAAGAAATCGGTTTTGCGTGGATATCGCCCGCCGCGCAGGAAAGCTTTCCGCAGGAAGTCAAGCCGGCCTGCAATACCGGCAGCACGATTCCCCTCAGTACAGGCAACCTGACAGTTGAACAAATTGATTTAATGTTGAAAAATCTGCCCGTAGACATTTCTTTTGTCGATGAAAACGACGAGGTCCGCTATTACTCAGCGACGAAGGAGCGGATTTTCCCGCGCAGCCCGGGCGTCATCGGCAGAAAAGTGCAGAATTGCCATCCCCCTGAAAGTCTGCCGAAGGTGCAGCAAATTCTCAACGATTTCCGCGACGGGAAAAGAGACATAGCGGAATTTTGGATTAATCATCAGGAGAAATTTATACATATACGTTATTTTGCTATGCGGTCGGATGACGGCGTATACCGAGGATGCCTCGAAGTCACACAGGATGTTACGTCAATACGTAATCTCACCGGCGAAAAGAGACTGCTTGACTGAATTCATATATTTTTCTCCGGCTGTAAATATTACAATAACTGAATTCCCTCAAGCCTGCCGATTGTGGTGATCCCGTTTCATACAACAGTTACAAGTAACATAATACGTATCCGTTCAGTAAACCCATGCCTTCAAAAAAGAATTGGGAAATAACATGTGTTCGGAATGATCAACGCCGTAAACATAAAAGAAATCTTTTCTAGTATTTTTTAACCACAAAGTCCGCAAAGAAAAGAAATACAAGAACACAAAAAAATTAAAAGGTATTTTATCCCATTTTTATGCATTAGGATTGTTCGTTGTAAAAAAGTTATAAAAAATAGTATTAAAAAAGCTTTTAGCCTACGAACCCGACTGGTTTTGACAAAAGGGCTCTTTCTAATCCAACGCATTTAAAAATCCATTATAAATATCAAAGGGTTAATCCCCCCCCCGCATAAATCATGCCAATGGAAGGAATGTTGTTCTAATGCATAAAATGGGTTTATTTTAAAAATCTTTGTGGCCTTTACGGTTAAAAAATAGAGTATAGCTGGAGATGGGTTCACTGAATGGATACCATAATACTGTCTTCTCCATTCCATCCTTTCTATTCGTAAAATGAAACAAAAAAAATCGTAAAGACTTAACCCACATTCGAAATTTTACGACGTTGAATTGCATTTTTTTAGCGAAAATTCATAACCTTTTCCAGATTTTCTACACTACAATATTGACAAAAATGCAATTGTTTTTTGTTTTTTTTACGGTTCATATAATTGATATAACCATAGTAGTAATATAAACAACTGACAATTGCTTGACAATAAAGTATTTCTTCACTACACATATTTTCGGCCTGAAAAATGCGTTTCTCAATTAAAAAAGCATCTTTTTACCTAAAAATCGTAAGGGGGGTCGAACTTAGGTTAAAGGAGAAAATTGAATGCTCAACTCAACGCCTTTCGGCATCAGAGGAATTTACACTGCGACTCTTGCAATCTTCTGAAATCATGAAAGATAGAAAGCCCTCTTTCATCAATATACATCCGTCTATTGACATAAGATAATATCCTTCTTTTTACAGTGGTTCCAGTCTTTTGAATTCAAACAAGAAACGCTCCTTACAAGAATATTCTGCTATAAGCATCCGTTATTACTATTATAAAAACAATATAGCTAATTCTTTTCCATCCCTGTCCTTCCTTTCCATACCCGGATACCTGATCTCTCATACTATTTCAAAAGAGACAGGTCGCTCAAACCATGTGGCGTCCGGTGTTTTTTGCGCACCCTCTCGGCGCATGCATTGCAGAGGCCGACGATAAGCAAGTCATCGTCCTTCGCAAGTTCCTTCTCCAGTTCCCAGCGCATTTTTTCGAGCTGCCGGTCTGACAGCCTGCATCTGAATATACTGTACTGAATCCGCGAACCGTAACCCATAAGACGCTTGGCCGCGCGCTGAAGGCGACGGTCGTCCCGAATATCGTATGCCACCAGATACCAATGTTTTTGCTCGCCCATTTTTCTTACCTCATGCGCATCTTTGCAAAAAGTCCCGGTCTGTCTGTCCATTCCTTCTCCAACAGCCGTACTTCCAGCTCGATAAGTCTGGCGTAAGAAAGCGAGTAGCCAATTGCCGGATGTTTCCATGTCTCTTCAAGGCGATTTTCGAAAAGCCTTATTGCTTTTTTACGTCCGGCTTCTGAAAGCCATACCCTGCCCGGAGTTACATCAAAATCAGCTTCGGCATCCCATTGAGACCGGTTTATCGAAGCCACGACGACCATGTCCCACACCGGACATCTGAACAACTCCATCAAGTCAAGTACAAGCGGGTGGGCCGAGGAGCGCGGCTTATGGAAGAAGCCAAGTGCCGGTTCAAGGCCAACTGCGATAATCGACTGCAGCACCGCCTGATAAAGCATGCCGTATCCGAATCCAAGCAATGCGTTGAATCGATCCTTGGGAGGACGACGGCTTCTTCCATCCGGCCGCATTGCGTCGGGCACTTCCGACTTGAGTAATGAAGGCAATACCGCAAAATACGATTTCCCGGCGATCCCTTCATGCCCGCGTAACGAATCAATGTCTTCGGCGTGCGACGCTCCACTCAGTGATTTACGAATAATATCAAACTCTAACTTCATACCTGTACCAGCCCTGTCCATGCCCCTGCTTGCACGAAGAAGGTACCTAAGACTGCTTTCGATTTTTGCTATTACAAGTTTCTTTGCCAGTCTTAAACACATCTCTTTATCGGAAAGCGCCTGGTACTGCCGCAATTTCCGTTGAACCGCTCCCGCACCCGGAGCTATACCCGACCTTAGTCGGCACTCCTATTGCCTGACGCTCGCCTGTTTCAATCCACGCACCCGCGTGGGGTGCGACCTCCACGTGCTTCTCTTTCTAGAAATTTCTGTATCTGGTTTCAATCCACGCACCCGCGTGGGGTGCGACAGTAGCACAGCGAAACATTGCAGGAGCGATGAGGTTTCAATCCACGCACCCGCGTGGGGTGCGACGTGAGACACCCATCCACCTCCTCGCAAGAGCGGGTTTCAATCCACGCACCCGCGTGGGGTGCGACTGATAACATACCTTATTTGTCAAGCGATTGGCTTGTTTCAATCCACGCACCCGCGTGGGGTGCGACCTGATTCAGTCAATTTTTTCTGCATGGCAGGCATCGGTTTCAATCCACGCACCCGCGTGGGGTGCGACGTGAGACACCCATAGACCGCCTAGAAAGAGCGGGTTTCAATCCA
>FWPV01009984.1_pt1 | contig 15779 bp, 14 predicted proteins | sample 2228371 | NCBI WGS metagenome assembly FWPV01 (sample SAMEA103939776, study PRJEB20133) | metagenome | reverse complement strand
CTAATGTCCGATCATCAGAAATCAGCTATTGACAAAAGCAATAAGTTATGATAAAATAGGTTATCAGAAGATAGTTAGAAGACATATTCAAGCGGGAATAGCTCAGTTGGTAGAGCACTAGCTTGCCAAGCTAGTTGTCGCGGGTTCGAGCCCCGTTTCCCGCTCCATTTTTCTTTTATGGCGGCGTAGCCAAACGGTAAGGCGGTGGTCTGCAAAACCACTATTAACCGGTCCGACTCCGGTCGCCGCCTCCATAGAAAAAGTTATCAGCGATCAGTAACGGATAAACTGATTGATGATCACTTATTGCAAATACATAGCTCGGGCGGTTAGCTCAGGTGGCTAGAGTGCTTGCTTGACATGCAAGAGGTCATTGGTTCAAATCCATTACCGCCCACCATTCTTTCAAGCCGATATGTCAATTACTGCTCCTACAGATCTCATCATATCTTATTGGATTATTCACAATTGCTTTAACTATCAAAGATAGGTTTTTATCCTCAAAATTCATTGCTTGAAAGAACTTAATATTACCATGATCTTTTATAATAGTAAAAATACAACGGTTTACAGTCTTTAAGAAATTCAAAAAATCGGACAATTAGCCTATGACAGGACAAAACAAATTTCTGCTAATCATTTTAATTGTCATTTTTATGTGTTCAGCCTTATGTCTTGGCTATGATCAAAAATTCTCCCTTATTGACACTCAGGAACTTGCGAACCAAATTGCCGACCGATCTTCTGCAAATCAAAAATCAACTGTAAAGGCATTTCTTCTCTCCGGTTTTGTCCCCGGAACTGGTCAACTATATGTCAGATCAAACAAAGGATTTGCTTTCATAGCTTCTGAAATTGCTTTTTGGTCAACTTATGTAGTGCTTCACAGAAGAGCAAATAGCCTTCGTGATAGCTATATCGATTACGTTGATGAGCATATAGCTTTTGAAGGAGATTCCCCTACAAAATCCACAGAAGATTGGACGTTAGAGGATTACGAACATGCGACACAAACGGATAACTGGCATTATGTCTATACTGAAAATAACGGAAAACCTATTGATAGGGTAGGCAAGTTTTATTGGAAAGACCTTCCCGAAGAGAAGATAGATGAGCCAGGCGATGGGCTTATATCAAAATACCGTGCAAATGCTTATAGTATGCGTGGTTCTGCAAACAAAAAATATAAACAGGCGAAGATCTGTCTAAGCTTGGTAGTGTTAAACCATGTGGTTAGTGCCATTGATGCGAGAGTTACCGCAATTGTGAAATCCAAAAGGACTTCCCAATTAACTGATATATCAATTTACGCTACTATATCACCAGATTTATCCCTCAACTTGTGTGCAACTGTGAAAAGTCAATTCTAATGTCAATTTTAGTTGAGATAAAAACCCATTTGAAATTGTCCGCTAAAACTTCATATCATCAATCAAATCAAAAGAAATTGCACGGGCAAGAGTAAGCGCATCAACACTATAAACTTTTCCTTCCATCAGGAGCGTTTTTGCACATTCGTTTACTGTTGAGCCGGTAGTCATAACATCGTCTATTAACAAAACTTTTTTTCTTTCAATGTTTGAAAAGTTTATAACAGCAAAGCTACCTTTTACGTTCTGACTCCTTTCTTTTCTCGGAAGACCGCGCTGAGAAGGTGTGTCCTTAATTTTGACGAGAATTTTTGTCTCCAATGGAATTCCGATTTTTTCACTGATCTTCCTGCCTATCAGTTCCATCTGGTTAAATCCACGTTTTCTGATCTTCTTCTTATGCAATGGCACTGGTATAATGCAATCATAATCTTCTAAACTTAGCAGGTTGCTTATTCCACTAACCATTATTTCTGCCAATTTATTTGCTATGACTATCTTCCCCTCATCCTTTAATAATCTTATCGCTTCACCGATTGCAGTATGATAGTATGCGATTGATCTGGCTTTGTTTAACTTAAATTCATCGGGGCAGTTTGCACAGGAAAAAACCTTCTCTGACAGATTAGATAGATTATCTAATGGAGATCCACATTTTTCGCAATAAGGTCTTTCTATATATTCAACATTATCCCAGCAAGACTTACATATATAGTAACCATCAGCAGGATCAAGATTTTCACCGCAACATTTACATTGTGCAGGATAAATAAACCATATAAGGCTTTTTAATAGAGCGTTCATTTGAGAAATCTATCAAACCAATCAAACGCAGATTCGCCGTGAAAGACATGACCGCCTTTGTGGATGTCAAGCAAACACTTGTCTTCTGCCTCAAAGACTTTATATGCCCTCTTTATCTCCTCGTATGCAGGTATGGCAATTTCAACAGGAAACCCACCAGGTGCTTTTTCTAGTTTGCCGATCTCCATAATTAGCGGTCTCGGTGCTACGAGTGAAAATATGTCGCTGAAATCAAAATTTTTTTCAAGACCTTCAAAATTCCAACACGGACAATGTCCTTGTTTCATATTAGCAATGGTATTCAGCCATCCGCTACTGACAGCTATTTTTACCCGTTCGTCCAACGCTGATACATACATAACCGATTCACCGCCAAGGGAAAGCCCAGCAGTGCCGATCTTTTCCTTATTTACCTCTGGACGATCGCATACATAGTCAATGCAAGCAAGGGCATCCCATACCCTTTCGCCCATAAGACTCCAATTCTCGTGTTGTAAGTCGTGCTGTCCCAAATCAAGCGAGATCACCACATAGCCCTTCTGCGCAAAAGCTTTGCCATACCAATAAATACCTTCTCCTTTTACGATCTGTTCCGCGGTTCCGCCATGACCATGTAATGCGAGGACGACAGGTAACCCATCTTTTGGGACATTTTTCTGCATAGCTAACCAAACGTGGACCTTCCTATCAGAAAGACTATCGATAGTCAATTCTTCAAGATAATAGCTCTCGTTTGGAATTTCTTCACGTTTGATCAGTTTGGGATTAGACGGAACTTTCTCAGGTTTTTGCCCGCCCATCATCAGTCCAAAGAGTTTCTCCCTAGCCTGTTTTTGCCAAATTATGGCTTTTTCCAGCGTATCAGCCTTAAATCGCAGTTTTCTGATGTCCATGTCTGCTGAGCTTTGATCACCGTTTAGTGTCATCAGAAGTGATATCCCAAGGGCATATCCTAAGAGGCTATTTGTTATCAAAATGATACTCCCTGTTAATGTTAAGTTGAATTCTTGATGTCTTTAATTAACTATTTATTGAAAAGATTTGACAGATTTTTGAAATACATTTTTATCTGTTCCCTATATTGTAAAGGGATTTTCTCTTGAATTGACGGCGAAAACATAGTATCCAGTTGTTTTTGCACTTTGTTCGCATCAGCAGGCAACTCTAACGTCGGTCTAGAAGTTATCAAGTCTCGCCCAACTGTCGCTTCTCTTTTCTTATCAAAATCCTCGGTTTTCATCGATTTTTCATATTCCAATAGCCTTGTCAAAATTCGCTTTTGCCTGTCAATAGTTTCTCTGTCTACATATCCATCTTTTAACGTTCGTTCCACTTCTTGCATCTCTCTGGCAACTTCTTCAAGACTGCCCATTTTTTCTTTTAACTGGTCTAACTTTTCTGATAACCTTTCTGTCGCTTCTCTTATAAGAGATTGTTCCGCTGATAGCTTTTCAAGCAAATCCTCAAGTGATGGCGTAGTTCCTTGTTTTCGCATCTGTCCCTCTGCCTCTTGTGTTGCTTGATTTAATTGCGATTGTTGATCTGCAAGCTGTCGAAGTTGCTCCATAAAATCATCCATACTTGCCATTGGCGTCCCTTGTGAGTTTATCTTGTCAATGCTATCTAACATATCTTCTATTGCTTTATTGATCGTTAACAATGAGCTCCTTTGAATCGGCTCAGCAACGGATGGGAGTTTGTCCTCCATAGCTTTTGCAGACCTTTGCATACCATTTGCAACTTTTTCAAGCTCCCAGACAAGTTCTGGGGTAATAGCAGGATTTTTATGACTTAACTCTTTAAGTTTTTTAGCTATCCTAGCGACGCTATCCGATAATGAGAGTTGATCAACTGCAAGCGAATCTATAAGCTCTTTTTCCTTTGTAAGCATATTTTCTCCGCTACCTTTTATACTTGCAGTGGATTTTGTGATCTCTTCGTGTTTATAGGATACATAAAGGCTTTTCTGTATCGCATCTCTTAAAGCATTGATAGCTTCTTTCGTGTCCTGACCTTTAAGCATATCTAGCGCTGTTTGGACATCGTCCTGAAAATCTGTAAGCCCTGAAAGGGCGTCTTTTTGATAAGGCAAAGATTCTTTTGGCTTGACATTCTTGAGTTCCATACTAGCCTGATTCATCTTGTCCGCAGTTTTTCGTTGGGACATCCTTTCACTGAGCTGTTTTATTAGCTCAGAAATGCCAGATTTTGCTTCATCTGCCATATCATCAAGGTCTTTTTTTAGTTGCTCAAATTGACTCTTTATGCGATTTTCACGGTTTGATAGTTCGTATGACTTAGCTTGGATATCGTCTTTCTCACTTTTGACCAATTGATCCGTCTTGTCAATTGTGTCTGATTGCTGTTTTATTAGCTCTTTCGCTTGATTGGAGATAGTTTCCAATTTTTGTCCGATCTTCATATTTTTGAAAAGATCAATTATGCGATCTAGCTTTTCCATTATCTCCTCTTGCTTAATGCTTGCTAATGACAAGTCTTTCTGCTGTTCCATAGCACTGGACTTATTTAATGCTTCGGATAATTTCTTCATCAACTGTTTCATCTCATCCGTCGCTATTTCATCTATCAAATCTTTTATCTCTTTAATCTTGTTCAATAGCTCAGTGCTTATCAAGGGGTTTTCTTCCATCTTTTTGACAGTCTCTTCAATCTGTTTTGCGATGGATTTTATCTCTTCCTCTATTTTCTTCTGCATATCAATAGCCTTTTCCAACTCTTTTTTGGTAGACCAATCCATCTGATCTTTTGATTTCAACTCCTTGATTATATCATTAACAGTCTTTTTAACATCATCCTGTTTTTTCAGTGTATCCTCCATATCAGATTCTTGTCTCTGTTGTTCTAATTCTGTCTCTTTATATATCTCATATAAAGAAGGATATCGGACTGTATAAACCTGCGATCTGCCGATGTTCGGACCACTGACATTATCATTATCCGTCGCCTCTATATAGTATGTTACAACGTCATCAGGAAAAAGCTTTATCGGTGTAAGGTTCCAGACATAGTTTAGTTTTATAGAGCCTTGTCGGTCATCATAATTCCCCAAGTTAATGGTTGCCTTTTCTTTCTTTTCCTCTATTTCATAATTTAATCTAAGACTCGTTATTCCGTAATCGTCATCGACTTCTATTTGCAGAGGAATTTTCATATCCCCGCCTAATGTTATATTCTTTTCAAGGTCTATCAACCTTACTTTTGGTGGTTGATCTGGAATTGCATTAATCGTATATTTTATAGGATCAATGTTTGTCAATCCATCAACATCGGTTATATTAATATAGTATATTCCGCTTTGCTTAACCATAAAACTGCCGTTCAATGTCCTTGACCTGTAAATATCAATCTTGTTTTTGACCTCTGACTCGCTATTCGGATAAATAAAGGCAATGGACGCATTAGCAATATCTTTATTTGTATCAGCCTTCATTACAACTTTAGTCCCAACAGGAGCGGAAATATCGCCGTAATTTGGACTAAGTGATTGTGTGCCCATTCCTGTATACTTCGGATAGTATAGATCAACTTGTAAATTGACAATTGCCGGTCTTTGAGCAACCTTTATATGATATTTTTCGGATCGCACATTCCCGATGGAGATATAGTAATCCAAAGACATTCGAATATTATTCAAATCGCCATAATAGCATCTGTTTCCCATTAAAGATGAATTTTTTTGTGTGAGGACTATTTTCTGTGATTTGTCATCTTCAAAGTCAACGTTCAATATAACATCTTCCCTCAACAAACCTTTGATCTCGGCGGTTATTTCAACACTACTGCCAGGTTCTATGGTTGTGTTTCCGGGGACAACGTTGGAGATCTCTGGATTGTTTATCAGATCATCATCAAGAAGTGGATTGGCAAAAGCAAAAAGCGAGTGACTGAAAATTGAAGGGAATAGGATCACAATTAAGATGATCGGTATCAAACAAATGAGCATTATCAAAACTGAATTTTTAAGTCTTTGTATATCATTTAATAATACTTTTCGCCTGTCTATCTCCCCAAATATAGCCCTTGCCTCTTCTATTATCATCCTGATAAGGTTCTCGGAATATTTATACTTATTCTCATAAATCATATTCCAGAGTTGCATTGACGCGATAAGCCTATCTTGAAATTGAGGATAATGTTGTTCAATTCTGAAAGCCATCCGCTCAGCAGATATTCTATCAACTAACGCCCTGATAAAGAATAGATAAGCAGAGTATAAAACACCCAGAGAGAACAAAATTACCAAAATAAGTCGGAATAATCTTGGTAAATGCAGAATTCCACCTAAGACAAACCATAATAGAATAAGGATCAGAATTATAGACAACCATAAAACTAACCCTCTAAGGCTTATAAAAAGCCATTGTTTCCATCTGAGCCTGTCGATCTCACTTTTGAGAACATTATAGGAATTCTCAGCGTTTTCCAATTCCGGTATATATTTTTCTGAAATACTTGTATTTGATATGCTCATAATATCCCACTCAGGATTTATCAATTACCAGTAATAATTAGATATTGCGGACTTTGAGACAATCGGATTTTTTCGCCTTTCCAAGACTGTCTTTTTTCCTCATACATATCAATCAGAACACCGCCATTTTTTCCGATGTTGACATTCACTTCGTGTTCATCTTTTGTCGTCCAAAGTGCTAACGCCTCATCTTTGCCATTTGTTAATTTTAAAGCGAAGTCATCGTTATTTCCAAGATCAATCCTTTCAACAATTGAATATCCATCAAGTATCTTGGACAATGCCTTCACCGCTAAATATGCCTTTTTAGGTTTAAGATCGTGGGTCATAGTGCCAAATTGATGTTCTCTTTCATTTGGATCGGTTCCGTCATTCTTCCAATCATACCATATATTAACGGGGATGTTTTGATAATGGTTGATAAGAAACATACGGACAAGGTATTGTGCTTGTTGCTCTTCGGTGATCCTGTTTTTATCCCAATTTATGTTTGAATATCCCCATTCGCCTGATATTATAGGTATATTCTTTTTGGTATATTTGCCTATCAACTCTCGTAACTTTGCGTAATCACCTATGACAGTTTCAGGATTTTGTGCCCTATATGGATGAACAGTTAAGGCATCAATCCAGTCAAGTAAGCCCTTTTTGAAACAATCTTCTAGCCATCCCATAGGTATTCCAGATGTTGCAGGAGCAACAATAATCGCTGACTGCACAGATTTTTTTACCAGTGATGATGTTTCTTTAACTAGCTCGCAATAGTCATCAACACTTGGCTGTGGTCTCCAGAAATGCTCAAGGTTTGGCTCGTTCCAAATCTCCCATAATATATCTTTTCCCTCATATCTTTTAACTGCTGTCTCGGCAAATTTAGCAAATGCAGAACGTCCTTCCGCAGTCCTCACGGAGTTATTTTTCTCATAAAGCTTGTTACTATAATCCAATATATATAACAGTTTGATGCCGCGGCTGAGACAACCTTCGGTTAACGCATCATAGCCGGTATTTTCAAAGTTGTAAACGCCCCTTTCTTTTTCAACGGCACTCCAAACAAAATCCATCCTGATAAACCTAAATCCAGCATCTGCGATGAGATCAAGGTCACGGGGATTACCTGTGAAATGAATGTTCACGCCAAAACCATTAGGTATGGTAAGCAATGTTGCTAATAAGAACGCACCTGTTTCAAACATAATTTTTCCTCCAATACAATTTATAAATGTCCCTTCTCAATAAAGTTTATTCTTTTCCAATGATCTCTCTGATGTGGTAGATCGGCTTTTTTTGAGATTCGTAATAGGTCCTGATCATTATCTCTGCTAATAGCCCCATAGTGACTAACTGAATTCCGACAAGTATCAGTAGAACGCCCAATAATAATAACGGCATACGTTTTATCAACGATGTATCTTCTGATGGAAAGAACAATTTTCCGATTGATAAATAAAGGCAGATCACAAACCCGATAAATCCAGAACTCAATCCCATATATCCAAAAAATCTTATAGGCTTTGTAGAATACGATAAAAGGAACTTAACTGTTATGAGATCAAGAATCACTTTTGTTGTCCTTGAAATTCCATATTTTGACTTTCCGTGTTTTCTTGGATGATGTTGGACTTTAACTTCAGTTATATTTGCGCCAGCCCACTTTGCTAATGCAGGGAGGAATCTGTGCATTTCTCCATAAAGGTTTATACTGTCTATGATCTCTTTTTTGTATGCCTTCAAACTACAACCAAAATCGTGAATTTTAACGCCAGTCAGTCTGACTATGAGTTTGTTTGCGATAATAGACGGCAACCTCCGGGAGAGAAATTTATCTTTCCTATCATATCTCCAACCACTGACGACATCATAGCCTTCGTCAATCTTTTCTAGCAACTTTGGGATATCTGCAGGGTCATTTTGCAGATCACTGTCCATAGTGATAATCACATCGCCCTTAGCATGATGAAATCCTGCACTCATCGCCGCTGTTTGTCCGAAATTGCTGCGAAATCTGATAACTTTGAGTTTCGGATCGCATTGGGCAATCTCTTTAAGTACTTGAAAACTATTATCTTTGCTCCCATCGTCAACTGCTATTATCTCATATTCTAGGTTGAGTTTGGACAGGTTTTCAGTTAGCTTTGAATGGAGTTCTTTCAGGTTTTCTTCCTCGTTGTAAATTGGCAGAACAATAGAGATGTGCAATTTTTCGGGCATTTTCACCTCTGCATCAGGTCATAAAGTTTTCAAAATCCCAATGCCCTGGTTTAAAAACCTTATGACCATTAAACTTTGGAATTTTTGAATCCTTTTTTACGTATGTATTGATCGATAGCCTTTGCCGCTTTTTTTCCTGCCCCCATAGCACTGATAACTGTAGCTGCTCCACTGACAATATCTCCGCCAGCCCAGACATCGTCAATAGATGTCAGCCCTGATTCATCTTTTGTAACCACTCCGCCCCAGACCTGCACTTCCAACCCCGGAGTAGTTTTTGTGATAACGGGATTAGGTGTCGTTCCTATTGCTACAATAAGATTATCTATCTCAATCTCAAATTCTGACCCGGGGATCGGGATAGGTCTACGTCGTCCCTTCATATCAGGTTCGCCAAGCTCATTTTTTATACATCTAAGTCCTTTTACTCTCAGTCTATCATCGCCAAGCACTTCTATTGGATCAGTGAGCAGATAAAATTTGATGCCTTCTTCTTTTGCGTGTTCTATTTCCTCATGCCTTGCGGGCATTTCAACTTCGGAGCGTCTATAAATTATAATAACCTCTTCTGCGCCAAGACGTTTAGCTACTCTCGCAGCATCCATAGCGACATTTCCGCCGCCGACGACAGCGACACGTTTCCCGATTTTTACAGGGGTATCATATTCAGGAAATTTATAAGCTTTCATCAAGTTGACCCTTGTCAAAAATTCATTTGCAGAATATACGCCAGCAAGATTTTCACCTGGAATTCTAAGGAAGACAGGCAGACCAGCGCCGGTAGATAAGAAGAAAGCTTTAAATCCCTCTTCTCTTAGATCATCAATGGTAGCGGTTTTTCCGATGATGACGTTTGTCTCTATCTTAACGCCAAGGCTTTTGACATATTCAACTTCTCTTTTGACTATCTCTTTTGGCATTCTAAACTCTGGTATTCCGTAGACTAACACTCCGCCCGGTGTGTGAAAAGCCTCAAATATGGTGACATCATATCCCATTTTTGCGAGATCAGCAGCAGCAGTCAAACCAGCAGGACCACTTCCGATCACTGCTATTTTTATGCAGTTTTTTTCTATTGACGGCTTTACAGTCTCTGATTGGTGTTCCATTTCCCAGTCAGATGCAAACCGCTCAAGACGACCAATTGCGACAGGTTCATATCGCCTTCCCATTATGCACATCTGCTCGCATTGTGTTTCTTGTGGGCAAACACGACCGCAGACAGCTGGTAGATTATTTTTCTCTTTGATAATATCTATTGCAGATTTAAAATCTCGTTCCTTTATTTTAGCGATAAAAGCTGGAATATTTATCCCTACTGGACAGCCTTCAACACAGGCTGGTCTTTTGCATTGCAGGCATCTTGACGCTTCTAAGACCGCTTGTTCTTCTGTATAGCCTAACGCTACTTCATCAAAGTTGCAAATACGTTCCTCTGGTGGCTGTTCAGGCATCTTTGTCTTTTTCTCAAGCATTCGGATTCCCCCCCAATTGCAGTTTACAGGCATGTCTTTCCTTTGATATTTTTTCCTCATCAAGATAATATCTTTGCCTCATCAGCAATTCATTGAAATCCACTTTATGAGCGTCAAACTCAGGACCATCAACGCAAGTAAATTTGACTTCTCCGCCTACTGTCACTCGACAACCTCCGCACATGCCTGTCCCATCAACCATTATGGGATTGAGGCTCACTATCGTTTTGACGCCATATTCCCTTGTCACATCGGACACAACCTTCATCATCATCAATGGACCTATAGCGATGACAAGATCGGGTCTTTCGCCAGCGTCAAGCAATCTTTTTAGGACATCGGACACAAACCCTTTTTCTCCATAAGACCCGTCGTCCGTGCAGATAATAAGCCTACTTGCATATTTCCGAAAATCTTCTTCCAACAAGACTAATTCCTTTGTCCTAGCTCCTACTATTGCGGTAACGTAACTGCCACGTTTGGAGAGTTCTTTCACCTGAGGATACATACAAGCAGTCCCTACGCCGCCACCGACGCAGATAACGTTTGATCTGCCTTCTGGAAGTTCGGTTGGATTTCCCAAAGGACCGACAAGATCAAGTATACTATCGCCAACGTTTAACAATGATAATTGGGTAGTAGTCTTACCTGCAACTTGAAAAACTATGCTGATCGTGCCATTTTCAGGGTCACTGTCTTTGATCGTCAATGGTATACGTTCGCCATATTCATCAATTCTGATTATAATAAATTGCCCCGGTAATGCTTTTTTGGCTACTCTTGGAGCAAATATCTCCATTTGGTAGATAATGGGAGCAAGTTGATCTTTTTTCTTTATTTCAAACATTGAAGTTCTCCAAGAATCGTTTATTCCGCTTTTTCTATTATGACCTTAGTGCCATTAGCAACCTTGCGAAAGTCTTCGGGGTTGCCGAGCAATTTGCCAACCACGTTAACAGGGCTTGCCGCTCTACACTCATCGCCCCTACTGACAGGTGTAGGTCCAAAAAATATGCAGAAAGCGTTTCCTGGAGGCCAATAAGCGATATCACCTAAATCAACTACTTCCTTTGCATTCTCCTCTTTTGCCTTGACAGGAATAGCAAAATATATCTCATATCCCCAAGTATTGCCCTTTTGTTCAATCGGCAAAGCGTCCCATATCTTTTGTGCTGTTTGGGTATCATTTAGCTCCGCTTCCATACTGACATTCCCAGCAGTTATTTTAATCTTCTTTCCCATTTTGACACTATCTCCTTTCTTTATCGGTTTAAAGCCCTATATCCGATATCATTACGATAATAAGCACCATCAAAGGATATCTTTTTAACCGTGTCATAAGCTTTATCTATAGCGTCTTTAATAGTATCGCCCAAAGCAGTAACTCCTAAAACTCTCCCGCCGGAGGTAATAATCTTGTTATCTTTTTCAGCAGTCCCAGCATGGAAAACCATTACATCGGGCATTTTAGAGGCTTCATCCAATCCAAATATAACCTTGCCTTTTTCGTAGCTACCTGGATAGCCTTTTGAAGCCATCACGACGCAGACCGCAGACCGATCAGTCCATTCTATCTCCATCTTGTCAAGTGTGCCATCTATACAAGCCATTATTATCGGCACGATGTCACTTTTCATTCTTGGAAGGACTGCTTGCGTCTCTGGATCGCCGAAACGTGCGTTGAACTCGACAACTCTTGGCTTTCCATCGGTAATCATCAATCCCGCGTATAAAGCACCTTTATACGGTCTTCCTTCTTCTGACATTCCCCTTATAGTAGGTTTCATTATGGTTTCCATTATAAGATTATGGACCTCATCGGTTACAACAGGTGCAGGAGAATATGCCCCCATCCCGCCCGTATTGGGTCCTCTATCGCCGTCAAATATTGGCTTGTGATCTTGTGACGAAGCTGTTGGCAGGACAGTTTTTCCATCGGTAAAAGCTATAAAAGATGCCTCTTCGCCTTCCATAAATTCTTCTATAACCACTTTGTTTCCTGCATCGCCGAACTCTTTATTTATCATTATTAAATTAATCGCATCAATAGCTTTTTCTATTTCTTTACAGGGAAAGACACCTTTGCCCTTTGCCAGACCATCTGCTTTGACCACAATTGGGGCACCAACCTTTTTTATATATGTTTTAGCCTTATCTGGGTCATCAAATACTTCTGCTTTGGCAGTAGGGATGTTGTGACGAAGCATAAATTCCTTTGAAAAAACTTTGCTAGACTCAATCTCTGTTGCTGACCTTGTGGGTCCAAAAATTTTAAGATCAAGCTTTTGAAAGTGATCAACTATTCCATTTGCCAATGGGTCTTCGGGACCTACTATGGTAAGGTCTATGTTCCTATCTTTTGCGAAATTAGCCAGTTGATCGAAATTTCCTTCAATATCCATTTTTAGGCATTCGGCTAATTTGCTTATTCCTGCATTGCCCGGTATACAAAAAATTTTTTCAACAAGCGGACTCTGAGCGATCTTCCAGATTAATGTATGCTCTCTTCCGCCCCCGCCGATCACAAGCACGTTCATTTTCTTGCCCATTTTTGATTCTCCCTTACGAGCTATCAGCCAAAAAATGGTGGAAATGGAGGTTTTTGACTTTGATTTTTTGCTGCTTTGAACGCAGACCTAAGCCTTTTGATCCGTCTATATGTGATGTATCCCATAATACACAAAATTATGAAAAGATAAAATAAATAGGGTTTTTGTTGAGGAAGATTGCCTTTATGCCACCATACAAGAACCGGTAAAAGTGAAATAAGTGCAATATATATTATTATTGACTCTATTAGTTCAACGGTTTTCTTCATTATCCTTTTTCTCCCCAATTGATTTGATAACACTTATTGTCCTATCCAACTTCAGTCTTAATATTAACACATAAATTGCAGATAAGAAAAGTGCCTGACCTATTGGTTGATCTTGATCGCTTATGACAAAATTCAGAAGATAATCCATTTTTTCCCCGATTTCAACGGCTTTATCTAATTTAACTTGATCCCCATTTTTGGGCATATCATCCAACAGTTTCCAAAGCTCCACGCGCAATCTCCTTACATGGTTTTTGATAGGCGCATAATGGTCAATCTTCGCTACATCGATCCATATAGTATCTGATTTCCATCCCAAAAATGTGGCTATTGATTCCAATATAAAATCTCTAAATGTCTCTTCTCCTGATGTAACTTCTTCGTATTGTCCGATAATATTGGCGAAGAAATCAAGCTTCCTTATTTTATACATCTCTCTCAAATACATAAAGGTGCTTGTATTTGAATCAAGAAGTTCCCATAATCCTTGACAAGTTTCAATTATATTGTCAAGCCTGTCAACTAACATAGAATCTATAGAATTTTGTGAGCAGTAATACCTCAGGGCATAAATATTGTTGATCAACTTGTCAACATTATCAGGGACAAGTTGATCTATTTCAGAAGGGACTTTTGCTATAATATCGTCTTTGATATATCTAGCAATTTCCGATATTGCCTGTTGATCAAAATTAGTCATATTTAAGATTTTCTTATAGAGACAGTTTAATATAGTTATCCTATACGAGCAAGAAATCCTTAATTATGTCAAAACCAATCAATCTGATCCGGGGATAAGGACAGCAGCGGCAATAACAGTTGTCCAAAGCCCATTTTTATCGCCGATCGCCGTTTGAGTTATATTAGCGGTTTTGACTATTTTATCAGAAATTCTGTAATACTCTTTCTGCTCGTCCCAACTAGCGTTCTCATCGAATTCAACGCCAAGAGTTGTCGCTAACATCTGTGCAGCGAGTGACTCTGCATAATCGCCAGCATCTTCTTCTTTTTGACCAAAACTATGATGTTCTGACAGATAACCGTAAGATTCTTTTTCTCTCGGAACTGCCACCCCAATGGACGCAGCCAAAAGTCTGTGAGGCTCATTTGTGCTGTTTTCGCTAATAACACAAAACACTACTTCTCCGGGGGATAAGTATTTCAAACCTCTTTCTCTTGATATGATCTTACAAGCCGGTGGAAGTATACTTGAAACCTTAACAATGTTGTATTGTGCTATCCCAGCGGATCTGAGTGCCATCTCAAAACTAGTCAATTTTTCTTTGTGTTTCCCCATACCTTTGGTCAGAAACATCATTTTAGGGATCATCTATTCTCCTTCCTTTTTCGCATAATGCTTTGTTAATTGTTAAAATGTAAGTTTGCCTTGTCGCCACGACGAGATATAATTCAGGCAATAATCGTCTTGACCAAGCAGAGCTAATGAGGCTAACACAGATGCCATAAGCATTTTATCTGTCGGGTCCATTATTGCAGAGTCAAGACCTGCATAAATAGCCATTGGTAAGAATGTCCTGTTTAGGAGTTTTCTTTCTGGTAAGCCATAAGATATATTGCTTAATCCGCAGACGATATGTGCCTCAGGAAAAGCTTGTTTTATCAATTTCATCCCTTCAAGAACAGCCAAACCTTGATCAGGGTTTGAGCCAACAGGTTGTATCAAAGCATCAAAGTAAATATCATCCATAGGGACTTTATAATCTTTGATCAAGTTTACTATTTTGGTTGCTACTCTGAGCCTATCTTCTCCAGTTTTCGGCATACCTGATTCATCCATAGTTAATGCAATTACGCTTGCACTATGTTCCACAACTAAGGGCATTATCGCATCAATCCTGTCCTTTTCCCCGGTTATCGAGTTGACAATAGGCTTTTGTTTGCACAATTCAAGACCTGCTTTTATTGCCAATGGATTAGGACTATCAATACATAAACGACAATCTGTCGCCTCTTGAACAGTATCAACGAGCCATTTCATATCGTCTATTTCGGTCTTTATCCTGGTTCCAGTGTTCACGTCTATGACATCTGCACCAGCAGAAAGTTGATTAATGGCTTCGTTTTTGATTAATTCTGCGTTCCTTGATTCAACTGCGGCATCAATTGATTTTTTCGTAGTATTGATCTTCTCCCCAATTATTAACATCACCTAGTCTCCCAATATTTTGTAATTTTAAATTACTGGCACTAAACTTTAAATCCAAAGCAATATTATTATCATACAAAAAGAAAATAATGTCAATTATAATACTGTCAGATTTTTGAAAGATGAAACGAAAATAATTTATCTATAAAAATAAACTAAAAAAGATGTGATAAGGAATGATTCAAATTCGCCCACTTATAGAATTCTAGCAGAAATTCTTGATTTCCGAAAGAAAAAAGATGAACGTCATCTTTTAATAGAATTTTAAGGAGCCTCTTACATATCTATTATTCAAACACATATTATTCCTATATCTTTTAAAAATTAAAGGTAAATCGCAGAGAGAGTTTTCTGATCTTAGGACATAAGTTCGGACATTTCCCAGTGCAATACTACCAAAATGACTGAAAATTCATGTTATCATGTGAAAAAAACACCATCA
>FWPV01009981.1_pt1 | contig 15781 bp, 15 predicted proteins | sample 2228371 | NCBI WGS metagenome assembly FWPV01 (sample SAMEA103939776, study PRJEB20133) | metagenome | reverse complement strand
ATAGATATATGGATGACGACCACTGCAATTGCAAACAATTTCAAAGTATGCCAGTCATTTCTTGGTGCAAAGATTCACGATCCAAAAGACCCGGGCGCTGATTTAAGCGCAATGCTTTATCAGGTGGTCGGAGCGACATTTGACCTTATGGAGACATATTCGGATGTCTGGAAAGATATAAAAGGCTCTGAGCCTGTCCTTACATGCGGCTTTCAATACGCTGTTGGGCTTGAGCCTGTAAATGTGAATGTGGACAGGATGATTGATAAATTCAGGCTCGGTGTAAAAGAACTTATGGATATATGGAGAGAATTCCTGCCGGAAGGGATTATAGATTTCTTAAATAAGGCAGAGGGGCTGTCAAAAGAGGAATTCCATATCCCTGATGAGATATGGGTAGAGATTATTTATAATTTTGCCATTGCAGCCCATAAAAAGCTTATTAACAAAGAGCATCTGCTCAAATCGTTAACTCCACTTTATATAGGAAGGACAGCCTCTTTTGTGCTGGAGACATGGCAGAGCGATGCAGAGGAGGTAGAGGAAAAAATAGAAAATCTATGCATTGCCTTTGAGAATAAAAAAGGCTTGCTTATTGAGAAATGGGGCATATAGTTGGCAGAGGAGGTGTGAAATGAAGAATATATTTGAAAGGCTTATATCAGAGCCTTTAGAGGGGTTTTTAGAGAGATTCATACAATTTCTCCCTAATTTAATTTCAGCAATATTACTGCTGATAACCGGATTATTTGCCGGCTGGCTGACCAAAAAGGTATTCTGCCGGCTGCTCAGGATTTTGAAGGTCGATGAATTTTCCGAAAGGCATGGAATCAATAATATTCTCTTAAGGGGAGGCATTAGGGAAAGTTTATCCTCTATTGTTGGGCGATTTGCAGGATGGCTGGTATTTTTTATTTTCGGCATAATATCACTGAGCAGCCTGAATGTGCCGGCAATAGAAAGGCTTCTCGAAAGATTTTTCCTTTATCTGCCCAATCTCTTTGTTGCGCTCATCATTCTCCTGACAGGTTATCTGCTGAGCAATTTCTTTGGAAGGGCTGCCCTTATAGCGTCTGTAAATGCAGGATTAAAGGCATCGGGTTTGATAGGTAGGTTTGTAAAATTGACCATATTCCTTCTTTCAGCAACAATGGCGCTTGAGCAACTGGGAATAGGAAGGGAGACGATAATCATTGCCTTTGCAATAGTATTTGGCGGAATAGTGCTCGCCCTTTCCATAGCCTTTGGTCTCGGCGGAAGGGAAATTGCAAAGGAGTATCTTGAGAAAAAGATGAAAGGCGAAGAAAAAGATGAGATTGAACACATATAGGAATAGGTTATAAAATTATCTGGGTCTTTTTGAAATTGATTATATATTTATGCCGATATTGTAGCTGCACTTACAACATTGTTTCAACACATTTATTAAGGTTTGTGATGATGAGGTGAAGAATGAACTGGTATCAGCTAAGCGTAAGAGAGGTATTGCAAAAATTAGGGACATCTGAGAGCGGTCTGACTGCCGAAGAGGCAAAAAAGCGGCTTGACAGATACGGACCGAACAAACTCGCCGAGGAAGAGAAGATAAGCAGATTTAAAATCCTTCTCCATCAGTTCACGAGCCCGCTGATTTACATCCTGCTCATTGCCGGTGTGGTGACAATCCTGCTTAAAGAGTATATAGACTCCGGCGTTATCTTCGCAGTTGTAATCCTTAATGCGATTATCGGATATATACAGGAGTACAAGGCAGAAGAGAGCGTCAGGGCGCTTAAGAAGATGGTCGTCCCGAAGGCGAGGGTTATCAGGGATGGAAAGGAAAGAGAGATAAATAGTGAAGAACTCGTGCCTGGTGACATAGTCCTTCTTGCCTCTGGAACAAAGGTTCCTGCTGATTTAAGGCTTTTACATGCAATAGAACTGAAAATCGAAGAGGCTATGCTTACAGGTGAGTCTCTTCCGTCAGAGAAGTCAACCCACGCAATTAAGGAAGAGAATCTTACCCCTGGTGATCAGAAAAATATCGCATTTATGGGAACAGTAGTCGTGAGTGGAAGGGCAAAGGCAGTTGTTGTTGCAACGGCTGAAGATACTATCCTTGGCAGGATAGCAAAGGATGTGAGAGAGGTTGGCATTGTAAAGGCTCCCCTTCAGGAGAAGATACATAATTTTGCGAAGGCAATAGGATTAATTGTACTGGGTGCCTCAACCATGCTTTTTTTTATAGGTCTTCTAACAGGAGAGAGTGCCAAAGACATGTTCATGACTGCTGTTGCTGCCTCAGTGGCAACCATACCTGAAGGACTTCCAATAGTGGTTACCATTGCGATGGCTGTTGGTGTGGCAAGGATGGCAAGACAGAATGCAATAATAAGAAAGCTTCCTGCAGTGGAGACCCTTGGGAGCACCACAGTGATTGGCACTGATAAAACAGGAACCCTTACAAAGAATGAGATGACAGTAAAGACGATTTATGATGGATTGCATTTATATGAGGTAGAGGGTAGCGGATACGAGCCCAAAGGCAATATCTTATTTGAAGGTCTACCTGTTGAGTCAAAAGAAAAAAGGCATCTTATAGACCTCTTGAGAATAGGGCTTTTGTGCAATGAATCAGATATATACGAGGAAGAGGGTCAATATAAGATTGATGGAGATCCAACAGAAGGTGCCCTCATTGTTTCTGCTATGAAAGGCGGTCTGAATCCTGAAGAAGAGAGGGAAAGATATCCCCAAATCGCAATTATACCATTTGAATCAGAAAGGGGTTACATGGCAACCCTTCACAGACATAGAGGAAAGAAACTCGTATTTGTCAAGGGTGCCCCTGAAAGGGTTATAGAGATGTGCAGGATTGATGCTCATGGCAATGAGGTAAATAAAAAGGAGATACTCCATACTGCATCACTCCTTGCAAAACAGGGCATGAGGGTTCTTGCCTTTGCATATAAGGAGGTTCATGAGGATATAGAAGAACTGACATGTAAGGATGTGGAGCGTTGCGATGCAATGTCGGGTCTTATCTTTACAGGTCTTCAGGGAATGATAGATCCGCCAAGACCAGAGGCGATTGAGGCTATTGATGGATGTAAGAAGGCAGGAATCAGGGTCGTGATGATAACTGGTGACCATCCACAGACAGCAGTAGCAATAGCAAAGAAATTAAAAATTGCTGGAGATGATTCAGATGTCATTACAGGCAAAGAGATAGAAGGTATGACAGATGAGGAACTATTCGAGGCAGTAAAGAGGGTTAATGTATTCTCAAGGGTATCTCCACAGCATAAATTGAGGATAACAGAGCAACTAAAAAGGCATGGACATATAGTTGCAGTAACAGGAGATGGTGTTAATGATGCACCTGCGCTAAAGTCTGCCCATATAGGGGTTGCTATGGGAAGGACAGGCACTGATGTGGCAAAAGAGGCATCAGATATGGTCCTTACAGATGATAATTTTGCGAGCATATTCAATGCAGTAAAAGAGGGTAGAATAGTCTTTGACAACATCCGTAAGGTAACATTCTTTCTAATTCCAACAGGTGTGGCTGCTATATTATCCATACTTGGCACTATTATCCTCGGTGTCCCCATACCATATGTGCCTGCCCAGTTATTATGGATAAACCTCGTAACAAATGGCTTGCAGGATGTTGCCCTGGCATTTGAACCTGGTGAAAAGGGCATAATTAACAGACCACCAAGAGACCCAAAGGAAGGCATAATGTCAAGGCTTCTAATAGAAAGGACTGTTATTGTTGGATTGCTCATCTCTGCTGGAGTCGTTTTCAATTTTATTACGAGTCTGGAGGCTGGTGACTCCATACAGAAGGCAAGGACAGTTGCAGTCACTACAATGGTATTTTTCCAGTTCTTTCAGGCATGGAACAGTAGGTCAGAGTATGAATCTGTATTCCATATAAGTCCAATGAGCAATCCCTTTTTATTTTTCAGCATGATAGCAGCATTTCTTGCTCAACTCTCGGTAATTTATGTCCCAGCGCTTCAATGGGTATTCAGGACAGAACCGATTTCGATGAACGAGTGGTTACAGATACTGATAGTCTCTGCCACAGTCATATTAGTGGTTGAGATTGATAAGTGGATGAGGAGAAAGAAGAGGGCAGTACATGTAACTTAATTCACTCCACAGGTGTCACAACCGCCATAACAACGAGCCTCTCTCCTTTATCAGCCCTGAATCCGTGAGGGACAAGGGGATCACAGAGTATTGCGGTCTTTTCGTCAGCTGTGACCTCCTCATCCCCTACGATAAATGTACCCTTGCCTTCTACGCAATACATCATCAGCCGTAAAGGCGCCCTGTGGGGCTTCAATTCCTGACCTGCCTCGAGGCACATCAATGCAATACGCATCTCGGGCTTGTCAGTAAGCATTTCCCTTGATATCCTGTCAGGATAAAATTTTATGAGCCTTTTGAGATCAATTACCTCCATAAGATCCTCCCTAATTTTATTATTTAACTTTAGCATCTAATAGTTTATAAAGCAATGATATTGACCAAGATAATGCATTTAGATGGAGGCATGAACAGCTAAAAGCCTTTGCAATTCGAAATTTTTTGAAACAATCTCAAAGAGATTCGAACTCAAATAATGAGGCATAATGTTTTTATGTTACCATATAAATTATGGAACTCGAATTCTTGAAATCACTCGTTTTGATCTTCGGTGTCTCTGCCATTGTGGTATTTGCCCTTGGAAGGATGAGGATTCCTTCTATTGTTGGTTTTCTTATTGCAGGGGTTATCCTCGGACCCCATGGATTTCAATTTATCAGGGATGTGCATGAGGTTGAGCTTTTTGCGGAAATAGGCGTAATACTTTTGATGTTCACAATCGGATTGGAGTTTTCTCTTAGAAATCTAATGGCACTCAGGGCACAGGTTCTGGGTGGTGGATTTACACAGGTGGTCACAACGATATTTGTTATCGCCTTTTCGAGCTACTTCTTTCTTGGTCAAGGCATTAATCATGCAGTATTTGATGGATTTCTTGTTGCCCTTAGCAGTACAGCCATTGTTATAAAGCTCCTTATGGATAGGGCAGAGATAAACTCTCCTCATGGAAGAAATTCTGTCGGAATCCTCCTGTTTCAGGACCTATGTGTAGTGCCTTTTATGTTAATGATTCCAGTTCTGTCTGGTTCGGGTTCAGGTATCGATGATATTTTGTACACAATGCTTAAGGCATTTGGTGTTGTTGCATTTATACTTCTGACAGCAAGGTGGGTAGTCCCTACGATACTTCATGAGATAGTAAGTACCAAAAGCAGGGAACTCTTTATCATAACAATTATACTTATGTGCATAGGGACTGCCTATTTAACATCAAAGATGGGTCTCTCCCTTGCACTCGGGGCATTTATAGCTGGAATAGTAATTTCTGAGTCAGAGTATGCCTCTCAGGCAATAGCAGATATACTTCCCTTTAAAGAGAGTTTTACAGGTCTTTTCTTTATATCAGTCGGAATGTTAATGGATTTAGGCTTTTTTACAGAAAACTTCATCTTTGTAATATTTATTGTTGTTGCTATCTTATTTATTAAGACAATAACAGGCACAATATCAGCCACTGTAGCAGGTCAATCCCTGAGGGTTTCTCTCCAGACAGGCTTTTATATTTCTCAAATAGGAGAATTTTCATTTGTCCTTGCCCTTGCTGGTAAAAAGGCAGGACTCCTTACAGATTTTGCTTACCAGATATTCCTTTCATCATCTGTCATTACGATGCTCTTGACGCCTTTTATAATAATGACCTCTTCACGCATATCTGATTGGATGGTATCAAGACTACCTTTTAAAAGCCTCGAAAGACTAAGGAGAGTCAGACACAGGGAAACGCCAGCCATCAAAAAGACAGGACATGTAATAATAGTCGGATTTGGAGTAAATGGCAGCAACCTTGCCAGGGTATTGAGAAAGTCAGATATACCTTATGTTGTTCTCGAAATGAACGCAGACACAGTCAGGAGGATGAGGGAAAGGGGAGAGCCAATATATTATGGAGATGGCACCAATGTAGAAATTTTACACAAGATGGGCATTCACAGGGCAAATATTATAGTTATTGCAATATCTGATGCAGCAGCAACGAGGAGGATAGTGCAGATTGCGAGGAATGAAAACCCCTCCATTTATATTATTGTCAGAACGAGGTATGTTGCAGAGGTTGATGACCTTATAAGGCTTGGTGCAAATGAGGTAATACCTGAAGAGTTCGAGACATCCATCGAGATATTCTCGAGGGTGCTTCACAGGTATCATGTGCCGAGGAATGTGATTTCTGATTACATTGATAGCATAAGAAAGGATAGCTACAGCGTATTTAGAACGGTCGAGTTACCAAAGAAACCCCTTGCAGAGAGATATGAATTTCTAAAAGACATAGAAACAGAAACATATCTTGTCAAAAAGGAATCTCATATAGCAGGACATTCTATAAGGGAACTCCACTTAAGGGCTGTAGCAGGGGTGACTATAATAGCTGTTCAGCGTGCGGATGAGGTATATCAAAATCCATCTGCTGACTTTATTTTAAAATCAGGGGATGTGCTTTTATTAATCGGAAAGAAAAAGGAAATTAATAAGGCTATCCAGTACCTCGAATCAGAGCATTTCCTGGTAGAGAAGTACCACAGGTGATTTAATATATTCACTTTTGTTATGCTTGTGTCTGTATTAAAAAATTAAATCCATTTTAGGGGTGGGAAATGTCTCTTCCTTCTAAAGAGAGATTCAGATGCGAGGTCCTTTCATGGGGAAGGGTTGTAAGGGATGCAAAAAGGCTTTCACAGCTCATAAAGGATTCTGGTTACCATCCTGACATAATCATAGCTATTGGTAGAGGAGGATATGTCCCTGCGAGGATAATTTGTGATTATTTGATTTTAAGGGACCTTACATCTATAAAGGTGGAGCACTGGGGAATAGCTGCAACAGAAAGAAAGGAGGCAGAGATCAAATTCCCACTCTGTGCTGATATAAAAGATAGGGATGTCCTTGTAGTTGACGATGTGACAGATACAGGCGATACCCTCAGGGTTTCTATTGAATACCTGAGGACATTTAAGCCCGGGGAAATAAAGACCGCTGTCCTTATACACAAAGTTAGCTCCTCAATCATACCTGATTTTTATGTAAAGAGCATCAGAAAGTGGCGATGGGTCATCTTCCCATGGCATCTATACGAAGACCTTACAGGATTTGTCAGAAGGCTAAAGGATATGAATATACAAAAAGAAGAAGATATAATCCGTGAACTCAGGGTAAGGTATAGTATCAGTGTGAATAGGGATACATTAAAAGAAGTAATTTCAGAAATAAGGGATTAAATTTAAAGGGATAAGATTTTGGGGTCTTATCCCTTTAAATTGATTATTCTTTTGGTGCACTCATTGCTTCTTCTTTCAGGAGCCTTTCCCAGTTTTTATCAACCTCTTCCTGCGCCTGCTTGAGCATCCACTCATTTTCAGGGCTGAACATGTGTTTAAATCTGCCCTGTGGTTTTAAAAATTCAGTAAGTGGCTTTTTCTCCTTTGGTTTTACAGTGACCCTTGTTATACCATTTTCCACTTCATAAAGAGGCCACCAGCAGGTCTCTACAGCAAGCCTGCTTAAGAGGATCGCATCATCAGTTCTTGACCTCCAGCCTCTGTTACATGGGGCAATAATATTCATGAACTTCGGACCCTTTATCTCCAGAGCCTTTCTCACCTTTTTCATAAGGTCTGACCAATGGCTCGGAGATGCCTGTGCAACATAAGGGATTCCATGAGCAGCCATTACCTTTGTCAGGTCTTTTCTTTGTTGTAACTTGCCCGGCACCACACTCCCTGCAGGGCATGTCGTTGTGTCTGCACCAAATGGTGTTGCACTTGAACGTTGAATGCCTGTGTTCATGTATGCCCCATTGTCATAGCAGATGTACAGCATGTCATGTCCCCTTTCCATTGCCCCTGATAGGCTCTGAAATCCTATGTCATATGTGCCGCCGTCTCCGCAAAAGGTCATAAACTTTATTTCACCATTAATCTTGCCCTGCTTTTTCAATGACCTGTACATCGTCTCAACTCCAGAGATGGTTGCTGCAGCATTCTCAAATGCGCTGTGAATCCATGGAATCTTCCATGCAGTATATTCTGATATGCATGTAGAAACCTCAAGGCATCCAGTAGAACTGCAGGCTACAACAGGATGCTCAGATGCAAGAAGGGCCATTTTTACTACAATTGGTGCCCCACATCCTGCGCACATCCTGTGTCCTGAAGTTAGAAGTACCTCTTTTTTCGAAAGTTCTTTTAAACTAAGTGGTGTTGTCATGTTACTCCCTCGCTCTTTTTATTATTGAATAGTTAAAAATCACAACCATTACTCCCTGACCCCTATATACTCTTTAAATGTCCTGACCTTTCCTGTATTGGCTATCTCAACAAGCTCATTGAGAACAAGCTCTGCGTGAGAGGGCAGGTAATCCCTTCCGCCGAGTCCATATATTTTATTTATAAGTATCGGCTTATCCTTATATGGATAAAGGCTCGAGGCTATTTCTGTAAACATAGGACCATATGCGCCAAATGAGTCTGCCCTGTCGAGCACACAGACTGCCTTCAAATGTCTCAATGCCTCCCCGATCTCAGTATATGGGAATGGACGGAAAAGCCTTGGCTTAAGTAGACCTGCCTTGATTCCCCTGTCTCTAAACTCATCAATAACATCCTTTGTTGTGCCTGCAGCAGAATTAAGAATAACTATTGCTATTTCAGCATCTTCGAGCCTGTATGACTCAAAAAGCCCATATTTCCTTCCAGATATCCTTTCAAAATCCTCTGCGACTTCAAGGATAATCTTTGGAACCCTTGTCATGACCTCATGCTGAGCCCTCTTAAATTCATGGTAATAGTCAGGTAGTATCAGAGGACCATAACTGACCGGATTTTTGATATTTAACAATGGAAAGGATTCTTTATATTGCCCGACAAAATTTTTCACAGCTTCGTCATCCAGATATTCTATCCTCTCTATGGAATGGCTTATTATGAAACCATCCATGCATACCATTACAGGTAATCTTATATCCATATGCTCTGCAATCCTGAATGCCTGTATAGCATTGTCGTATGCCTCTTGAGCATTCTCTGACCATAGTTGTATCCATCCCGAGTCCCTTGCCCCCATTGCATCAGAATGGTCTCCATGTATATTCAGTGGGGCAGAGAGTGACCTATTAACAACAGGCATTACTATCGGAAGCCTCATTCCTGAGGCAACAAAAAGCATCTCCCACATAAGTGCAAGACCAGGCCCTGATGTTGCTGTTGCAACCCTTCCGCCTGCAGCTGCTGCACCAATACAGGCACTCATTGCGCTGTGTTCGCTCTCGACCAATATGAGTTCTGTTGAGACCTTTCCATCACTAACAAAACTCGCAAACCTCTGCATCATGTCTGTCTGTGGTGTAATAGGATAAGCTGCACATACATCAGGGTTTATCTGTCTGAGTGCATTTGCAACAGCCTCGTTTCCTGTTACTGCAACTACTTTACCCATTTATTTGCCCTCCTCTTCCATAACAATTGCCTTATTACCTTTCTTCCCCGGGCATTCAAGGGCACATATCCCGCATCCCTTGCAATAGTCATAATCAAACTCAGCCCTCTTTCCGTCCTTGACCTTTACAGCCATATCAGGGCAATAAAGCCAGCAGAACATGCATTGTATGCAATTGTCCTCTATCCAGATGGGTCTAAACGCCCTCCATGAGCCTGTTTTAAAATTCACGGCACTGCCCGCCTCTGTAATGACAGCACCCTGTGTAACCTCTTTCCATGTCTTTAGTTTCATCCCTCTCTTACCTCCTCATATCCCCTTTTTACAGCCTCTAAATTGCCGTCTATTATTTTCTGGGAAAACTTCTTGCCAAAGCTCTTTTTCACATCCTCCAATATCACATCAAGGCTGACAATGCCAGAGATCCTTGCGAGGCTTCCTACCATAGGTGAATTTGGCATGGGTCTTCCAAAACAATCAGTTGCGATCTTTGTAGCATCAACAGTAAAAACCCTTTGTGTAGGTTTTGCCTTTAATTTCTCCCTGATTTCCTTTGGATCCTTTGATGAGTTGACAATGAAGATAGCATCATCAGGAGCACCTTCTGTTACATCTATTCCATCAAGGAGTGTAGCATCCACAACCACAACAATGTTAGGTTTTAAAACAGGACAGTGCATCCTTAATTCCCTGGAGCTTATTCTGTTGTATGCCCTTAAGGGTGCCCCAGACCTTTCGGGTCCATATTCAGGAAATGCCTGAACATATCGTCCACCGCTGAGGCACGCATCAGCAAAGACCTTTGCAGCGGTAACAGTTCCCTGTCCACCCCTGCCATGCCATCTGACTTCTAAAGTTTCAGCCATTTTATCCTCCTGATATACATTCTTGCACAAGGCAAGTTAAATAATATAACGAGATTTTACTTTTTTATTCAATAAGATAAAATGTCTATTAATTTTATTAATAAACCTTATTTATGACTGACCTTAGCCTTTCAATGTCATTGATGGTTATCTTTCCTTCTTCATCATCTATATATCCAGATTTTTTTAGTTTGCTCATAACCCTGATAGCAGTCTCTACAGTTGTCCCTACCATCTCTGCGATGTCCTGTTTTGTGAGCCTCATATTTATGACCGTCTTTTTATCCCTTTCTTCTCCAATCTTATCAGATAGCTTCAGCAGCAGGGAAGCTATTCTGGACTCAACCCTCTCAAGTGCTATGCTCTTGAGTGTTTCATGAAATTCCTTTATCCTCTCTCCAAGGTTTGATGTTATTTCATACATTACATCTGGAAACCTGTCAATAATATTAAGAAAGTCCTTTCTTGATATTTTAATAACCTCACTATCCTCCATTGCAACTGCATTGGCTGGATATGGAAAGCCTCTCAACACAGCAAGCCCTCCAAAAAAATCTGGTGGCGAGATCAGCTCTAATATTATCTCTTTGCCATCATAAGACATCTTTGTAATCTTCACCTTGCCCTCAATCAGTATGTAGAACCATTCAGGGGAATCGCCTTCAGAAAATATCTCTTCTTTCCTTTTGAATCCTTCTTTGAGCAAATATGGCTCGATCTCTTTTAACTCATCATCGGTAAGTGATGAAAAGATAGGAATCTTCTTTAGAGCTCTAAATACTTCACCAATCACTCTTCACCTGATCAAGATTTGGTCGGGGCGAGCCGATTCGAACGGCCGACCTCTCGCACCCCAAGCGAGTGCGCTAACCAGACTGCGCTACGCCCCGATTTCTAACTCATGCTATTGAGTATATTCCTGAGTCTATTTTTTATTAAATTAATTACCTCTTGTGGCTCATTGACATTTGGTTCATCTGTTTTGGATAAAACCCTGCTGAGTCTTTTCCTTGCGCCCTCAATAGTGTATTTTTCATCATAAAGGAGTCTCTTAATCTGGAGAATCATGTCTATTTCTCTTTTTGTATAAATACGCTGTCCTGATTTTGTCTTTCTCGGTGCAATGAATGGAAATTCTGTTTCCCAGTATCTCAGGACATGGGTCTCAACACCTACTATCTCACTCGCTTCCCCTATCTTATAAAAAAGCTTTTCAGGGAATAGATTGAGTGGCTCGGGTGGTTTAAAGGGCTTCTGCATAATTATCTCAAAAGGACTCTCCGCACTTTGCCATACAGGGTCTCATTTTTTAAGCCCCTGTATGAGATGCTCATTTCTTTTCAATTAATGCCTTTACCTGCTCGCTTGCCTTAAATGTTACGACCCTTCTTGGTGGAATCTCTGCCTCTACACCTGTCTTTGGATTTCTGCCTATACGAGCCCCCTTTTTCTTTACATGAAATGTTCCAAACCCCGAAATCTTTACAGACTCTCCATCTATCATCGCCTGTTTCATGGTATCAAAAATAATGTCCACTATCTCCTGAGTCTCATTTCTTGGTAGTCCTATCTTTTCGAATACACTATTTACTATGTCAGCCTTTGTCATAATAATGTCCCTCCTGAGTAACCGTTGCTAATTTTATCTTACTTGCTTCTATAATTGTCAAGTGCTGGAGATGCCCCAATTAATGCCTCTCAATAGACCTCATTATCTCCTTAAAGCACCTTGAATTTCTTATATTATCGTATGTCTTTGATCTCCTGATATAGCCCCAGTTGTTGTATCCCTTTTCTATAGCCATTTTCAACCATCTGCAAGCCTCATCTGCAATATTTTTAGCAGAATAAAGCTCAGCCATGCTGTTAAGTGCATATATATTGTCGGGGTTAATCTCGAGGGATTTCCTTATATCCCTTTCTGCCTCATCGAGCATTCCCATCATCATATATGCAAAGCCCCTGTTGTTGTATGGTATCCCATTTCTCGGATTAAGCCCTATTGCCTTTGTGAAGTCATTAATAGCGAGCTCATACTGACCTGTCTGGATATAGCAGTTTCCCCTGTTGTTGTAAGGAGTGAAGAAGTCTGGCTTTAGCTCTATTGCCTTCGTAAAATCATTGATAGCAAGGTCATACTGCCCATTGTAATAATAAGAGAATCCCCTGTTCACATAATTTCTCGGGTCATGAGGGTTTGCCTGTATCTCCTTTGTGAACCTCAGAATGTCAAGCTCATGCTTTAGTTTTTTTGGCATTTCAAAATATTACAATAATTAAGAGAAAAATGCCACTCCACAAAAGAACTCTTCGATCCAGTTGTATCCATAATTCACATAATGTTGCCTTGATAACACATAAGAAAAAGATTAATATAAAGCATTTTTTATTACATAAAAAATTAACTAATTGATAATTAAAGAAATTTTCTCTATATCTGAGATTCTGGCATAATTGTTGCTAATCAACAAACAGTCCTTTTGCTCTTTGACAATTCAAGTTTTTCTTGACAAAGAATGGCTATCATGTTATAAATTTAACAACTTAATTGGGCAAAAAGATTAAATTGCCTGTCAATATTTTAGGGGTCAAAACAAAAGGCATATTATGAAAGAGATTTTATCCCATGCTATTAAAAAAGTAACCCTTGAACTCATTTATGAGGTAGTTGATGAGCGCACATCAGAGATACTTGCAGAGATAAAAGAGATAAAAAATCGTCAGGAAAATGACTTCAGATATCTCAATGACAAGATAGATACACAAGTTGGACAGGTTCGTAATGAGATAAACCAGCTTAATCAGAAACTCGATTACCAGATTGGTGAACTTCGCACAGAGGTTCACACAGAAACAGGACAGCTTAGAAATGAGATAGCCCAGCTGAATAACAAGATAGATACACAAATTGGGCAGCTTAGAAATGAGATAGCCCAGCTGAATAACAAGATAGATACACAAATTGGGCAGCTTAGAAATGAGATAGCCCAGCTGAATAACAAGATAGATACACAAATTGGGCAGCTTAGAAATGAGATAGCCCAGCTGAATAACAAGATGGATACACAAATTGGGCAGCTTAGAAATGAGATAGCCCAATTAAACCAGAGGTTTGACACAGTCATACAGCTTATAATGAGCATAAAACAGCATGATAGATAGCCTAAAGGCAGATTGAAGGCATTTTAAGCAGTTTTTTCTATTATTTTTATTTTATAGTTTAGCAGCTAAAAAGGAGGTGATGCCTGGAAATAAGAGGTCGATTGCGTGACCGTGTGCCGTGTCCGTGAAAGGAATAAAAAAACGGTCACGAAAGACGGACACGGAAGGAGTTGAGAGAAAAATCCGCCCTTGGCGGATCAATACTGAACCGGAAATCGTGAAGCGTGACCGGGAATCGTGCCCGTTAGGAAATTGACGGACACGGACAACGGACACGAACAACGGATTCGGGAAGTTAAGGAGAGCAAAATGAAAAGATTTTTGGCAGTATTTGCGGGCTTGATGCTCTTGCTCGGCTTTGCAGTCAGTGCATTTGCCATCCATGCCGAGATACCATCAGAGACTCAGGCAGTAGTGGCAAAGGGCACAACCCAGATAACACTGGGCGGTGAGTTAAGGTTCAGGGGATGGTACACACACAATGTTGCCTCTGTGGGCACAGGTGATATTACGATTTGGGATGATTCTAATAGTAACAATCAGATTGACTCAGGTGAGACAATTTTAGAGACAATACCTGGTTTTTCTCTTATTCTACCTACTGACAAAAATTTTTCAGTCGGTGCATGGAGAATTGATGCTCTTGACGGGTCAATTCATGGGTTTACTCCAACAGTTTCAGATTCCAAGTCTGATGCATGGTATGATGCAAGGGTAAGGCTCAGCATTCAGGCAGATGTAAGCAAAAACACAACAGGCTTTGTTCAGGTTGAGACATCAACAGAGTCAAGTGGAGTGCTCGGCAGGACAAGCGACACATACACATGGGGCTCTGCAAACCAGAAGCCGGGAGCGGGCTTTACAATCCTTCAGGCATGGATTCAGCACAAGGGCTCAGGTCTCCTCGGAATACCTGCATCAATAAAGGTTGGTCATATGCCTGTATCTACAGGACACAAGATATTCCATGACCACACAAAGTTCGGTGATGATGCAATAGCACTCGCAATAGAGCCTGCAAAGGGACTCACTATAGACCTCGTTACAGCAAAGTGGGATGAGGGTTCAACAGCAGTTGCATATGATGACAAAGATGCATATCATGTCATCCTGAATTATGCAATAGACAAAGACAATAAGGCAGGTATTGACTACACATATGTAAGAAACACTAATAGTGCTGTTGACAATGAGGGGTTGAGCTTTCAGAACCTCGGTCTGAATGCTGCTGGAAAGATTGCTGGTCTTTCATATGCAGCAGAGGTTGACTTCCAGTTTGGAAAGATTAACAAAGGAACTGCTACAGAGCAGAAATTCAGGGGCTATGGTATATTCTTGAACTTAGGCTACAAGCTCGATCCTGTCAACATCAGGGCTGGCTTTGCATATGGTAGCGGTGATTCAGATTTAACCGATGAAAAGATAAAGGAATTCCAGACAACAATGGGAAGGGATGTACACTACTCATGGATATATGAATATACCATCTCAACATCTGCTATGAATCAGGTCATTGATCCAAGGACAAGAAACACAAGCATAGCCAATACCACATACTACAGGCTCGGACTCGACTACAACCCTATGAAAGACCTGAGCACAAGCCTCGATGGCTTCATAATCAGGGCATCAAAGACACCAAATGGTGTATCAAAGAATGTCGGCTGGGAAGTTGACCTCAAGGCTACATACAAGATAGACAGAAACCTCACATACTCTGTGATAGCAGGTGTGTTTAAGCCCGGCAAGTTCTATGAAGAGTTCTATGAAGAAATGTTTGACCTGCTCGATCTCGATTTTGATAAAAAGACCGTAACACAGGTCATGCACGCACTCACACTCAGCTTCTAAAGAGCGCGAAGCGAAAGAACTCAAAGGCAGGGCAGAAATGCCCTGCCTTTTTTGTTTGCATTTCATGACTGATTTTGATATGCTATTTTCAAAAGACATGGAGGTTAAATGCCTGCTACACTTGAGGAAAGGGTTGCATATCTTGAGGGCAAGGTAGAGGAGTCAAAGATCTGGACTGATCTCAAGGATATGATGATAAGCCATGACTCAAAGATGATAGCCTTTGAGCAAGGCATTGACAGACGTTTTGAAGCTATTGACAGACGCTTTGAGGCTATCGATAGACGCTTTGAGGACATTGACAAATGTTTTGAATCTATTGACCAAAAGTTTAG
>FWPV01009976.1_pt1 | contig 15783 bp, 7 predicted proteins | sample 2228371 | NCBI WGS metagenome assembly FWPV01 (sample SAMEA103939776, study PRJEB20133) | metagenome | reverse complement strand
TTTTCCATAACCATGACTCCGGCCACTTCCACCAGCGGTTGATGGCGGATTCCGGCTTCCCCTTCATCCGCCCTACAGATTGAGGCGGAGTCCTTTGGGGTTCCTTGATTCGTTGTTTTCAGTAACGAAACCGGCTCTCTGTCAAACCGTGCTTTGGGCAAAAAGCCGGCTGACTGAGCCCGCCGGCTTGCCGTAAAGCAATCCGGGCACGCCACTCTTTCAGATGTTTGCTCTCGTGATTGCCGCCCCTTTGGTTCATGGACAGCCTCCTTTCGTTTTTCGGCCATCATGAACCAGAAAACTTTAGGCCGAAAGGAGGGGTTTCCCTAACGCTTACTTTTGATCCTTCTTGAGCAAGCCGGCCGACTTGTTTCAAAGACTCCCACGCCACGAATGCCCATCCGCCACCGAGCAAGCAGAGGCGTCTAAAAACGCCCTTTTCTCGTAAGCGCGGCCGTCCCACCCATGAACTCAGCAGGCCGAAAGCCCCGCATCCCTCTTTCCCATATCCTAGTGTATCAGTAGAAGATTACACGATTTTTTGTTGTGCCCAAGACCATCGCCTGCTAAATGTTCCTGCGTTGCCATCATTTGGGCGATCAAGAATGAAGAGTTCGAATGGGCACGGAGAAAGAGCTTACTTCCCTGGGAGCCTGTCCGAGAAGCATTTTTTGCCCGGAAGCGCCCCTGTGCCACCCGCACAAATGGCGGGCCGGACGCCCAAATTTCATGAAAAAACACAGTTTCAGGCTTGTAGGGGCGAGGCGGCGCCTCGCCCTACCTTCAATACCAGAAGAGACCTTGGTATTGCTAGCTCTCCGAGACGTTTCCAGGGGAAAAGATCCTGTTCGAACACAGTCTTAGGAGGAAGCGGTGGCGCTGAGCCTTAACGATCTGAAGAAAGATGCGCTGATCACCGGTCTTCGGCCGGGAGGTCCTGTGCGCATTATTGATGTGCGCTGGCATGGCAGTGATGTCGTCGAAGTGGTCTTTCGAGACGCTGCAGGAAACGTGGACCAGCAGATTTTGTTTCGCGACGATGAGCCTCGCTTGAGCCTTGAAGAAACAGGACGGTCCTGGGCTTTTGACGCCGACGGTAAAGCCTTCCGCCTGGTTTCCGAAGCTTACCGTATTCGGCTGGCGCACCTTTTCGATCCCTATTTGGCCGTGCATACTTCCCTTGTGGAACCCCTACCGCATCAGATCACGGCCGTCTATGGCGAGATGCTGTCTCGCCAGCCGCTTCGCTTTCTTTTAGCCGACGACCCGGGTGCCGGAAAAACCATCATGGCGGGGCTCCTTATCAAGGAACTGGCCATTCGAGGTGACCTCACACGGTGTCTCATCGTGTGTCCGGGAAATCTGGTTGACCAATGGCAGGATGAACTGAGCAGCCGATTTCATCTGCCCTTTCACATTCTCACCCGAGACGCCTTTGAATCATCCCTTTCCGGCAATCCTTTCCTGGAAATGAACCTCGTGATCGCCCGTCTGGATCAGCTCAGCCGAAACACCGACATTCAGGCTAAGCTCTCCCAGACCCATTGGGACCTCATCGTCTGCGACGAAGCCCATAAAATGTCCGCTTCCTTTTTCGCCGGGGACGTGAAGGAAACCAAGCGCTACAAGCTTGGAAAGCTTCTGTCTTCCATCACACGCCATTTTCTGCTCATGACCGCCACCCCACATAACGGAAAGGAAGAAGATTTTCAGCTTTTTCTGGCGTTGCTGGACGGCGACCGCTTTGAAGGCCGTTTTCGGGATGGGGTCCATGTGGTGGACACTTCCGACATTATGCGCCGCATGGTGAAAGAGAACCTTTACCGGTTCGACGGCACGCGTCTGTTTCCGGAACGCTGTGCCTATACGGTCACTTACAAGCTTTCGGACCTGGAAGCGGACCTTTACGCGCGGGTGACCCAGTATGTGCGCGAGGAGTTTAACCGAGCGGAAGCTCTGGAGGACGGAAAGCGCAAGGGCACTGTGGGTTTTGCCCTCACGATTCTTCAGCGCCGCCTGGCATCCTCTCCGGAAGCCATCTATCAATCCCTTAGGCGCCGGCGTGAACGGCTGGAGAAGCGTCTTCGCGAAGAGGAACTGTGTCAGCGCGGGCAGGTGGCACGCCTGGCCATGGGTTCTGAATTTCCAATGGTTTCGGAAGAGGAACTGGAAGATTTGGAAGACGCTCCCAGCGGCGAACTGGAAGACCTGGAAGAAGCCATTGTGGATCAAGCTACGGCGGCTCGCACCATCGAAGAGCTGAAAGCCGAAATCGCCACCCTTTCCCAACTGGAAAAACTGGCTCAGCGCGTGCGCCTCAGCGGCCGTGACAAGAAGTGGGAGGAACTTTCCCAGCTTCTTCAAGAAAACCCTCACATGTTCGATCCCAAGGGCCTACGCCGTAAGCTCATTGTTTTCACCGAACATCGTGACACCCTGAACTACCTGGACCGGCGCATCCGCAGCCTGCTTGGCCGTCCCGAAGCCGTGGTCGTCATTCACGGCGGCATGGGCCGAGAAGAGCGCAAAAAAGCCGAGGCCGCCTTTCTTCATGACCCGCACGTGCAGATTCTCGTGGCGACCGATGCCGCGGGCGAAGGTGTGAACCTGCAGCGCGCTCACCTCATGGTAAATTACGACCTTCCCTGGAACCCCAATCGCATCGAGCAACGGTTCGGTCGTATTCACCGAATCGGTCAAACAGAAGTGTGTCACCTTTGGAACCTGGTGGCCGAAGAAACCCGAGAAGGGGACGTGTACCTCACTTTGTTGCGGAAGTTGGAGGTGGAACGCGAAGCCCTGGGAGGCGCCGTTTTCGATGTGTTGGGAAAAGCTGTGAGCGGCAAGGCCCTGCGGGAACTTCTCATCGAAGCCATCCGTTATGGGGAACGTCCCGAGGTGCGGGCCCTTCTCACCCAAAAGGTGGAATCGGCCCTGGACCGAAAGCATCTTCAAGAACTGCTGGAGGAACGTTCCCTTGCCCGCGATGTCATGGACACCAGCCGGGTTATGGAAATTCGTCGGGAAATGGAACGGGCACAGGCTCGGCGTCTGCAACCCCATTTCATTGAAACCTTTTTTCTGGAAGCCTTTCGGAGTCTGGGTGGAACCATCGTGGAACGGGAACCAAGCCGCTACGAAATCCGCCATGTCCCATCGCTGATCCGTCGCCGGGATCGTCAGATCGGTCGGGGTGAATCCGTGCTTCCCCGGTACGAAAGGATCTGCTTCGAAAAAGAGAAAGTGCACGTCCCGGGAAAACCGCTTGCCGCCTTCGTCTGCCCCGGTCATCCCCTCATGGACGCCGTCATCGATCTTATCCTGGAACGGGACCGACACCTGCTCAAGAAGGGCGCTTTCTTCGTGGACGAAGACGATCCGGGGGAACAGATCCGAGCCCTGTTTTACCTGGAACATGCCATCAAAAGCGGGCGAAAGGATGTCACAGGCGTCCAGCGAATCGTTTCCCAGCGACTTCAGTTTGTGGAAGCCGATGCCAGCGGACGTTTTCAGAGAGCCGGCACGGCTCCTTACCTGGACCTTCGGCCTTTGGACGATGAAGAGCGACACCTTCTGGAAGGGCACATGGAAACCCAGCGCTGGCTGGAGCGGGATCTGGAATCGGAGGCTGTTTCCTACGCCATACGCACCCTGGTGCCCGAACATTTTCGAGAGGTGCAGACACGAACCGAACAGCGCATTCAGAAAACGGCTGCGGCCGTCAAGGAACGACTCACCAAGGAAATCACCTACTGGGACCACCGGGCCGAAGAGTTACGCCTTCAAGAAGCTGCGGGCAAAAAAAATGATCGTATCAATTCCGCCAAGGCACGAAACATCGCCGAGGAACTCACCCAGAGGCTCCAGCGCCGCCTGGCCGAACTGGAGGAAGAACGAAACATTTCGGCGCTGCCTCCGGTCGTTGTGGGTGGAGCGCTCATCGTGCCCCGAGGTCTGCTGCATCGCCTGCAGGGAAAACCTCAGCCGGAACCGGATCTGGACGGGGACCTTCGCCACCTGGTGGAGCGCATCGCCATGGAGGCTGTCATGGCGCAGGAGCGGGCTTTGGGGTTTGAACCCCGTGATGTGAGTGACCTCAAGCTGGGATACGATGTGGAATCGGCCGTGCCCGGCACAGGCAAACTGCGCTTTATCGAAGTGAAAGGCCGAGTCGAAGGGGCGGACACCATCACCGTCACCAAGAACGAAATCCTGACGGGTTTGAACAAACCAGAAGATTATTTCCTGGCGGTGGTCCTGGTGAAACGGGACATCTTGAACCAGGCAGCAGCTTCTGAAGGCATTGCAGGCTTTTTGCAGGCTTATGAGAAACAAACCCCGTTCAGGCCGGCATTGGACGGCCTGCAGCTTCATTACGTGCAGAATCCCTTTCAGCGGGAGCCGGACTTCGCAGCCACCAGTGTCACGTACGATTTGAAGCAACTGATCGGCCAATAGCTCATTAGAGGCGCGGTTTTGCGCAACGCATGGCACGTCTCGACCGCTTTCAGCTTGTTTCTAACGAGGGAAAGGAAGACTGAGACCTTATGAACGGCAAGAAGAAACTCATCGAAACGGCGCTTCCTCTGGACGCCATCAATAGAGAGTCGGCGCGTGAAAAATCCATTCGCCACGGCCACCCGAGTACGCTGCATCTCTGGTGGGCACGGCGCCCTCTGGCCGCTTGCCGCGCGGTCCTCTTTGCCCAGTTGGTGGATGACCCGTCCGCACATCCAGACAAATTCCCCACGGAAGAAGACCAGAGACGAGAGCGTGAAAGGCTTTTTGGCATCATTGAAGATCTGGTGAAGTGGGAAAACATCAATAACGAAAGGGTGCTTCGCAAGGCCCGTGAAGAGATCCTTAAATCAACGGACGGGCATCCTCCGGCGGTGCTGGATCCTTTTTGCGGCGGCGGTTCCATCCCTTTGGAAGCGCAGCGCCTGGGTCTTCAGGTCTACGCCGGTGATCTTAACCCCGTGGCGGTGCTCATCACCAAGGCCCTCATTGAAATTCCTCCTCGATTTGCCGGCCTTCCACCCGTCTCCGCTTTCCTAGGATCGTGTGGGAGAATGGAAAAAGGCGAGGATTTTCCAGAGAGCGCGGGCCTGCGGCCCACGGTTTCGGCAGGCGGGAAGCCCACGTTTCCAGGGCGGCAGCTCGTTGGGGAATGGAAGGGAGCCCGTGGACTTTCAGAAGATGTTCGTTACTACGGCCAATGGATGCGCGACGAAGCTGAACGCCGTATCGGACACCTGTATCCCAAGGTGAAAGCCTGGTTTGATCCCAAATCCAGGCGATGGTTCGAGGATGCGCGGGTTCAGGAGTGGAGGAAAGCCATGGCCGCCGGAAAGAACCATACGGAAGGGGAACAGACGGCTCGCGAATGCGGCCATCCCTCTCTTGCCTCTTTCCTCGCCCGGCTTTCCCTTCAGGAACTCACCGTTATCGCCTGGCTCTGGGCCCGCACCGTCAAATGCCCCAACCCGGCATGCGGCGCACAGATGCCCTTGGTAAGCACCTTCTGGCTTTCCAAGAAAAAGGGAAACAGTGCCTGGCTGGAACCGGTTGTAGACCGTAGGGGTAAGACACCGCAAATTTGTTTCCGCGTCCAAACAGGCAAGGGAGCACCTCAAGATCCTCCCAAGGTGGGGCGGGGCGCCAAGTTCCGCTGTCTCGTATGCAACGAAGTGGCTGACGATTCACATATTAAAGCGGAGGGCATGTCTTCATTATTTGGAAACAAGCTTCTAGCCGTGGTAGCCGAGGGACCATTAGGAAGAATATACTTTCCGCCAACTGAAAATCATAAAAGCTTTAATTCCTGGTGCGTCAAAGCATGGAAACCTGAGGCACAACTACCTGATAATACCAGGTGGTTTTCACCCCCTGTGTTTGGGATCAACACCTATGCTGACCTATTCACCCCGAGGCAGCTGACGGCGTTGACCACCTTTAGCGACCTGGTGCAGGAGGTGCGTGAGCGGGTGAAGGCGGACGCACAACGCGTAGGGTGGCCCATTGGGGCCCAGGCGTTCCACCCGCACAAAGGGCGGGCCGGAATTCCTGGGAGTGCGGCTGTCCCGCCCGCAGAATCAGCGGGCCAGAGGCCCGCGCTCCCGGAAGAGGATGTGTCGTTGGCCGAAGGCGGCATGGGGGCTCAGGCTTATGCCGACGCCGTGGCCACCTATCTCGCCCTGGCCGTGGACCGTCTGGCCGACAGGTGCTCTGCGATATGCTCATGGGACGCCGGATATACTAAGGTCCGCAACACTTTCGCACGCCAGGCGATTCCCATGGTCTGGGATTTTGCCGAAGCAAATCCCTTCAGTGATTCTACGGGAAACTTTCAAGGGGCCGTGGAATGGGTGGCTCGGGCTTTGGAAACCCTTCCGGCATCCGGGCCGGGCGTTGCTTTTCAACAAGACGCCACTGCCCCACCAGCCTTTATCGAACCCACCGCCGGCACGGATCATTCTGGAAGCTTGTCGGAGAACGAATTTTTCCCTGGGAGCTCGGGCGTCCAGCGCGCCGAAACCGCGGGCCAAAGGTCCGCGCTCTCAGGAAAGCCATCCGATTCTCTCATGTTTGGACAAGCTCCCACGGCTTCGAACTTCTCGTCGCCGTCGTGCCTGGTGGTGAGTACGGATCCACCCTATTACGACAACATCGGTTATGCGGATCTTTCCGATTTCTTTTACGTCTGGCTTCGACGATCCCTTCGGGACGTCTATCCTCAGCTTTTCTCCACCATGCTGGTCCCCAAGACTCAAGAGCTGGTGGCCACACCGTATCGCTTCAATGGCAGCAAGCAGGCCGCCCAGGAGTTTTTTGAAGAAGGTCTTCGAAAATGCTTTCACTGGATGAGCAGGACCGTCTCTGCGAATGTACCCGTCACCATTTATTACGCGTTCAAACAGTCGGAAAGGGTGGAAACCGAAAACGGCAACGGAGACATAATCGAGAGCACCGCGTCCACGGGCTGGGAAACCATGCTGGAAGGTCTGGTTCAGGAAGGCTTCTCCATCACTGCTACTTGGCCCATGAGGACCGAGCTGGGAAATCGAACGGTAGCCATGGGGACCAACGCTCTGGCCTCTTCCATCGTTTTGGCGTGTCGACCGCGGGCGGAGGATGCGCCGGAAACCACCCGTCGGGACTTTGTGATGGCGCTCAAGCAGGAGCTTCCTCAAGCCCTTCGCACCCTGCAGGAAGGAGGCATCGCCCCGGTGGATCTGGCCCAGGCGGCTATCGGGCCCGGCATGGCGGTCTTCACCCGGTACCGCAGAGTCCTGGAACCGGACGGATCCCCCATGCAGGTGCGAACCGCTTTGGCCCTCATCAACCAGGTGCTGGACGAGTACCTGGCCGAACAGCAAGGGGAATGTGACGCCGACACTCGATGGGCCGTGGCCTGGTTCGAACAGTTCGGCATGGACGAAGGCCCTTACGGGGTGGCGGAAACACTCTGTACGGCCAAAAACACATCGATAAGCGGCCTGCAGACAGCCGGAATCGTCATGGCCAAGGCCGGTAAGGTGCGGCTTCTTCGACGCGATGAACTACCCGAAGACTGGGATCCGAGCACCGACCGGCGCCTTACCTGCTGGGAAATGACCCAGCACCTCATTCGCCAGTTGGTGGACAAGGGAAGCGAGGAAGCGGCCGCACGGCTTTTGGCACGGCTGGGCGCTCGAGCTCAGGAAGCTCACAACTTGGCCTATAGGCTCTATCAAATCTGTGAACGAAAAAAATGGGCGGGAGAAGCTTTGGGCTATAACGCTCTGGCGGCTACCTGGCCCGAACTGGTCCGTCTTTCCAGGCACATGGAAAGCTCACCGACGGTGAGGCCGAAACAGAAGGGAATGTTTGACTAGGAGGAATCCCGCGCATGGATTCCCGCGGGGGAGCGAAGGGCGGTAAGCGGTCGGGTCACTGCATCTTCCCGAATCAGCCAGGATGGTCCATAAGGATTGCCAACGCGATGCGATCCAAGCAAGGCTCATGATTCAGGCTGATTCCTTATGGGGAAGAGAGCCACGATAGGACGGCCTATCACCGTAGGGCGGATGAAGCGAAGCGAAATCCGCCATCACACACAGCCACGCGAAATCCAGCCCGCTCTGAGACCCGAATTCCTAGAACGGTATGCGCACGAAGCATCAATTTTCCAACGGCCGGCTCGATGGACTCAAAAAAGGGAGGAGACGAAAACATGGCGATGACCAACAGCCAACGGATCGGACGTGGCCTGGAACTGGTTCGGGATGGCCTGGTGCCTTTCCTGGAACGGGAACTCAAGAGCGCCTACGGGGAAAACTGGAAAGAGGTCGCCAAAGACTCCCTGGTCAAAGAGAAGGTCTGGAAAGAAGTGAATGGAGAGGTCCAGTGGGAAATCTACCTGGTCCTCGCCGTTCTTTGGAATCACTGGCACTCGGTTTTTTCCAAGACACTAGGGTCCACGGAACGAAGTTATGTCAGCGAACTTCGTGATGTCCGCAACCGATGGGCTCACCAGGACACCTTCACGTATGACGATACCTATCGAGCTCTAGATACCATGCATCGGCTGCTCAAAGCCGTCAGCGCCATCGAAGCCGAGGAAGTGCATCGTATGGCGCAGGAAACTCTGCGCGTGCAATTTGAGGAGCAGCGCCGCACTCAGGTGCGGAAAAAATCCGCCGTTGCCTTGGAAGGTCAGCCGATCCAGGGACTGCTTCCCTGGCGTCATGTGGTCGCCCCTCATCCAGATGTGGCCTCTGGTCGTTACCAGCAGGCGGAATTCGCCGCCGACCTGGCTCTCGTGTATCGGGGGGAAGCGTCCGACGAATACGGGGACCCTCGAGAATTTTTTCGGCGAACTTACCTCACCGAAGGCCTTTCGGATCTCTTGAGGGACGGTTTGCTTCGCCTGACCGGTCGAGGAGGAGCTCCCGTCGTGGAACTCCAGACCAATTTCGGAGGCGGCAAAACCCACTCCATGCTGGCCCTTTACCACCTTTTTTCGGGAGTGCCGGCGCAGGAACTGGCAGGTATGGAGGGATTGCTGAGAGATCTGGAAATCCAGTCCGTGCCCAAAGCTTCACGCGCCGTCTTGGTGGGAACAGCTCTGAATCCCGGGCAACCGCAACGGAAACCCGACGGAACCATGACGCGCACCCTCTGGGGTGAACTGGCCTGGCAACTGGGTGGACCGGAGGGGTACCGCATGGTGGCGGAAAATGACCAACATGGGGTGAGTCCTGGGTCGGAAACCCTGGGGCAGCTTTTTAAGCGTTACGCACCCTGCCTTATTTTGATTGACGAATGGGTCGCCTATGCACGCCAGACTTACGGGAAGACGGACCTTCCGGGAGGAAGCTTTGATGCCAACATGACCTTCGCCCAGGCGGTCACCGAAGCCGCTCGAGGCACTCCACGAACGATGCTGGTGGCCAGTATTCCGGCGTCCCAAATTGAAATCGGCGGCGAGGGTGGTCGCGAGGCGCTGGTGCGTATTCAAAACACTTTCAGTCGTATGGAGTCGGCCTGGAGGCCCGCCACGGCGGAGGAAAGCTATGAGATCGTACGGCGTCGGCTCTTTGAACCCATTGTGGACCCCAAGCTTTTTGCCGCGCGGGATGCCGTGATCCGCGCTTTTATCGACGCTTACAAGCAGGCGTCCAAGGAATTCCCTAACGGCGTCGGGGAAAAGAGTTACGAAAGACGTATGCAGCAGGCCTACCCTATTCACCCGGAACTGTTCGACAGGCTTTACGAAGACTGGAGCAGCCTGGAGCGGTTCCAGCGCACTCGGGGTGTTCTGCGCCTCATGGCTACGGTGATCTATGAGTTGTGGGAGCGTCAGGATTCAGGGCTGCTCATTCTCCCGGCTTCCATTCCTATGGATGCGTCCGCGGTCCAAACGGAAATGACGCGATACCTGGAAGACAACTGGAGGCCCATCATGGAACGGGATGTGGATGGGCCTGAGGCGTTGCCTCTTAGGCTGGACCGGGAAAACGCCTCTACCCTGGGGCGCTTTTCTGCAGCGCGGCGTGTCGCCCGCACCATCTTTATGGGATCGGCTCCGTTGGCCAAGGCCAGTAACCCGGGAATCGATGATCGTCGGGTAAAGCTGGGCTGTTTTCAGCCGGGAGAGACGGCGGCCACCTTCGGTGATGCCCTGAGGCGCCTTCGCGACCAGGCCACACATCTTTACACCGACGGCACACGATACTGGTTTTCCATTCAGCCCAGCGTGACACGTCTTGCTCGGGACCGTGCGGCACAGTTCCCTTTGGAAGAAGCCTGGCTGGAAGTGGTGCGGCGTATGCGTTCGGACAAGAAGCGAGGTGAGTTTGCCGCCGTCCATGTGGCGCCCGCATCCAGTGCCGATGTGCCCGATGAACTGGAAACGCGTCTGGTCATTCTGGGGCCGGAATATCCGCACGTGGGACGGGCGGAAAAGAGCGAGGCCAAGACCGCGGCATGGGATATTTTACAAAATCGCGGTAACAGTCCGCGCTATTTTAAAAACAGCTTGGCTTTTCTGGCCGCCGACAAAGCGCGTTTGGAGGATGTGGCCGAAGCGGCGCGGCTTTATCTCGCCTGGGATTCCATATGGCGGGAAAGAGAAGCGCTCAACCTGGATCCCTTTCAAAGTCATCAGACGGAAAGTCAACGCAAGCAGGCGGATTCAGCCGTGGACGCCAGAATCCGTGAAGCCTTTATCTGGCTGCTTACACCCTACCAGAAAGAACCCATGAGCCCCGTGGAATTTCTGGAAACCCGGCTTCAGGGCCAGGACGCTCCGGCCGAAATGGCCTCGCGAAAGATGATCAACGACGGCAACCTTATGGTTCAGTGCAGCGCCACCAATCTGAAACTGGCCTTGGACCGCTACCTGTGGAAGGATGTTCAGCACCTGAATGTGAAAAAACTGTGGGAATACCTGGCTTCTTACGTCTATCTGCCACGCCTCAAGGACAGTTCGGTGCTGATCAGGGCCATTCAGGAAGGGGTGAGCCACACCGGGTGGGAACGCCTTTTTGCCTATGCGGAAGGCTACGATGAAACCAAGGGAGAATACCTGGGTCTGAAGGCGGCTCAAAACACATCGGTGATTCTGGACGGAAGAAGTGTGCTGGTCAAACCTGAGCCGGCCCTGGAACAGCTTCGCCTTGTGAGAGAAAAGTCCCAAGAGTTCCTTACGCCGCCAGGGGAATACCATCCTTTTCGCTTTCCAGCCGGCACGAAAAAACCGGGAGACAGTCCAGGGGCGCCGCCGGCAGAACCGCTCAAGAAGCAACCCCGACGTTTTCACGGCAGCGTGTCTTTGGATCCCATGAAAACAAGCAGTTCCGCCGGAAAAGTCGCCGAAGAAGTCATCCAGCATCTTAGTGCGCTGATGGGCGCCGACGTCAAAATTACCTTGGAAATTCAGGTGCGGCTGGATTCAGGTTTTCCGGACCATGTGGTACGCACTGTTACCGAAAACTGTGCGACCCTCAAGTTCACACACTTTGAGTTCGAGGAAGAATGAGCGTCAATCTCTCCTGCAAGGACACTCAATAAGAAGAGGAACAAGAAGCGGTGAATGCAGGAACACGAGTGGGAGTTCGGTCAGATCCAACCCACGTTGGCATAGCGACTGGGAAGAGACGAGAGCGGGGCGGGAGCCTTTTCATGTAAGTCATCTTTCCCGATGAACCTTGGCTCATCCTCTTCTGATCCCCCCGCAGTGACACGGGCAAACAGGAGGAATCACTTGGACTGTACAGCTCTTGACTTGATTGACAAGCTTATCGGGTGTTGGAACTACTTTGAGATGCACAGCGAATGGTATTTGAAAAAACATGCCCCGGCCATAATCCGTGGAGAGGCTAAAGATCTGACAGAAACTGAGCAAGAAATCATCACTCAGCTTCAAGAATTGTTATCTCGTACTGAGTGGGAAAGGCTTCCAGAGCTCATCTCGCTGAGGCACTCCGGGCAGCTTGAGGAGCTTGAATCAGATAGAAAGCGCAGGCAAGAGCAGGAAGAACTTCTTGTTCGGAAACGTCATGAAGAAGAGGAGCGCCAGAGGCAGGAGCAGGAAGTTAAAGAGAAAAAGAGTGTTCTTTTGCAGCGTATTCGCACCGCATTTGAATCCGACTTCTTATCGGCCGATAAGCATTTTCAAACGGATCCTGACCGGCACCTGTTGCCCGACGTAGAATACTCGGAGCTGAAATCAAAATTCTTACAGGAATGGGCCAAAAAGCATCTTGACCTCGATCTTGATCTGGAACAAGCAACAGCTGCAGCCACCTTCGGCGGTGACACTCTAGTCGTGGCCCGGGCTGGCTCAGGGAAAACCCGCGTTCTCGTGTCTCGGGCACTCTTCTTACAAGAACACTGTAGCGTCTCCCCGAATCAAATTCTGTTGCTTGCCTTTAATAGGGACGCGGCCAGTGAAATGAAGCGGCGCTTAGAGAAGCACCTGGGAGACAACCTTCCCTACGTTATGACATTCCATGCGCTGGCCTATGCACTTGTCCACCCGGATGAAGAGCTTCTTTACGATGATCCCGCCTCGAAGACCCTAAAACTTAGTCAAGAGATTCAACGAATCATCGATGAACATCTTAAATCAGAGCAAGACAGAACAAAGATACGGGATCTCATGTTAATGCATTTCCGGGATGACTGGGAGAGGATAGTCTCGGGTCGATTTGATTTACCCGCGCAAGAGTTCGTCAAATACCGGGAATCGCTGACAAGGGAGACCTTGAATGGTGAGTACGTAAAATCATTCGGTGAAAAACTTATCGCCAATACTTTGTTCCGATATGGAATCGAGTACAAATACCAACGCAGTTTCCGCTGGAACGGTGTCAATTACAAGCCGGATTTTACCATATTCTGTCCAGGCAGCCGGGGAGTGATCATCGAGTATTTTGGAGCCAGAGATGATCCCGACTACGACAAAATGGATGACCAAAAACGACGGTTCTGGAAAAGCATGAAAGGGTGGACATTCCTTGAGTTTTCACCGCGCGACATCGCTGGCGGTGCCGAGGAATTCTCACAAGAGCTCATAAGAATTTTGACAGCCAAGGGGGTGACAGGGCGTTATCGATCCGACGAAGAGATTTGGCAGATCATTCGAGATCGTGCAGTGGACAGTTTCACCAACGCCATGAAATCTTTTGTGAACCGCTGCCGCAAGACGAACTTGAGCGCCGATGAACTGAATAATCTTATTGCCTCACATGCTTCGATCACAGAGTCTGAAAGACTTTTTCTTGAACTGGCGTCAACTATATATTCGGAATATCTTGACCGATTACGTCTGAAGCAAAAACAGGACTTCGACGGTCTCATGTGGGAAGCCATCAAATGCGTCGAAAAAGGTCAGACCCAATTTTCAAGGAATCGACGAAGGGAGTGCGGAGATCTCAGGGCCCTTCGGTTTGTCCTGGTGGATGAGTTTCAAGACATGACAGAGACATTTTACAGGTTGTTGAAGGGAATCAGCTGTGTCAATCCTTCCGTTGAGTTTTTCTGTGTAGGAGATGATTGGCAGGCGATTAACGGCTTCGCGGGGTCTGACTTAAAGTTTTACCAAAACTTTGAAGAGATGTTCCGGTCGCCCAGCAGGGTTGTCGCAAGCACGAATTACCGTTCCCCGATCCAGGTTGTGAATATCGGGAATGCGCTTATGAGGGGCAAAGGAACGCCGGCAAAGCCGAATAAATCAGAAACTGGATATGTACGAAAGGGAAGCTTCAGCGATTTCACTCCTAACGCGGAAGAACAAAAGCACCATAACGGTGACGAGGCAACTCCTGCAGTGCTTCGGATTGTTCAGCGCCTTCTTGCTGCAGGAGACAATGTAGTGTTGCTATCACGCCGCAATGGCGTGCCATGGTACGTTGACTATAACTCCCCAAGGGCTAAGGATTTAGATGCACTGGAACAATTCGCAGAGCATGTTCGCTCTTTTTTCCCAAAGGAGGACAGAAAACGCATCTCGGTGTCTACAGTCCATAAGTACAAAGGGCGGGAGAAAGATGCGGTGATCCTCCTCGATGCGCAAAAGGGAAGTTTTCCTCTCATTCACCCCGACTGGATATTCCTGAGGGTCTTCGGCGATGATCTTGAGCGCATCGTGGAAGAGGAAAGAAGGCTCTTTTACGTGGCACTCACGCGAGCCACCCGTGCCCTTATAATCCTCAGTGAAAGCAGTGAAAGAGAAAGTCCGTTTTTGCGAGATATCCAAGCCAAAATTGACCTCCAACCGATCAGCTGGTCGGAGCTGCCACCCATATCCTTCAAGAAAGGACCCATGATAGAAGTAAGGATATCAAACGCCTACCAAATCCGCGATCAGCTCAAGAAAGTCGGATATCGCTGGAACGATGAGCATAAATATTGGTACAAATCGTTTTACCTTGGGGAGTTTGACTGGAAGGCATTCTGCGGGCAACCCTGGGCACAGACCAATGTGGACATTAAGATCCTTACAGAAGAGGGAAAAGTCATCTTCTCTGGTAAGGGGCCACTAAAATCATCTGACCTGCCGCCAGAATTGCCCACATCCCGGCAGTCCTAGTAACATCCATTGGGTTCGGGAACACAAAATCAGGGAGGATGGAAATGCGTTCTACGACAATAACGACAACGGAAAAAATGTTGGAGTCTTCGCCCGAAGAAATGTAACAGCGGGTCGGCAACATTTAATGGAATATATTGAATTTGAAAGATTAAGTGCGATGGAGCAGCTTGTTCAGGCACAGTAAATAAGCTTGTTATTCCTTGAAGGACTCGAAAAGCAAAAAGCCGTAAGCATGGTGTCGAAAAACACCGCTTTGAGTGGAAAGACCTTCAACGGCATGCGCTCAAAGGCGAAATCTTTGAGAGCTCGGTGGATCAGTTGTGGGCGCTGGCCATGACAGAGTCATAGGTGCGGTAGCAGTTCAAGTCTGCTTTTTTAAATTGTTCGTCAAGCGCTCCTCCCATTCCGAGATTCGTGTAAAGAACCCTTTTGGGGAGCACAAAAGGCAGCCGCAACTCTCTGCTGGCCCCCCCAGGACCACAATAGATGGCCTTTCGAAACCGAGCCCGGAACTTTCTGCGACCCCCGAATTTCGTGTATTCCCATGCCTTTTTTGTCTCACACCAATCGGTTCCAAGGGAGGCGCTGCGTCGCCCGAGCATACTCCACAACGTCTTTGTAGATGCAGCCGGAACAGACGGTGCCCACCTTCAGTTCCTCAAAGACCTCTTCAACCGCAAGACCGTTTCACCTCTTTCGCGTGCCGCCAAAAGGCCTCACCAGATAGGCCCAAATGCCTATGATTTGCGAATAACGCACAAAAAGCCTGAGACCAGTTCGAGAGGTCATGGTTTCAGACGTAGGTTCAACCTGGTCGATTTTACACTATCAGCTTGTTTTTTTTTGTGACATCATCAAGTCCTACCCTTTGGGTTTGCGTTAACTGGGAATTGGATCCAGCAAATATCTTTTCGATTCAATAACATAGCCCAAACGGTAGGCGTTTCCCAGCATTCAATCGCACAATTTAGGTGACAAATACCGAAACTGGTGACAATCTGGCGATGGCATCGATGTCGATGAACGACGATTAGGATACCTGAGTTGTGAACTGGACAAGACCCCCTTAACCGTTTTGACTGAACTGATAGATCGCACCCATCGGTAACCATTCTTCCAAAGGGGCTATGCTAAATGACACCCTCTCTGCATGTACGCTCGTCTGTGCAATCCTTCCGGCGACTGCTTTTTGTGCTTGTCAT
>FWPV01009975.1_pt1 | contig 15783 bp, 14 predicted proteins | sample 2228371 | NCBI WGS metagenome assembly FWPV01 (sample SAMEA103939776, study PRJEB20133) | metagenome | reverse complement strand
CAGGTCTCGGAGGCCGAGGAGGACGAGGACCTGGATGAGAGCGTTTACGCCCGCCTGGACGAGGCAGTCAAGAAACGCCAGCTCGAGCTGGCGGTGGATCATTTGAAGCGAAAAATGTCAGAAGAGCCTCAGAAAATCGAAAAAATGGCAGCCTAGCTCTGCTAGACTGTCTGGCACGTAGGGTTCCAGTTTGTCATCTGTCTTTGAATCCTAAGGAGGAGACATGAACAAAGGGGAATTGGTCGAGGCAGTACAGAAGGACGTGGAGGGGATCACCAAGGCTCAGGCGCAAGCGGCGGTGGATTCGGTCGTGAAGAACATCACCGCCTCCCTGAAGAAGGGGAAGAAGGTGACGCTGGTGGGCTTCGGGACTTTCTCGGCGTCCAAGCGCGCGGCCCGCGAGGGACGCAATCCGCGGACCGGCAAGCCCATCAAGATTCCTGCCAAGAAGGTGGCGAAGTTCACGCCCGGCAAGGCCCTCAAAGAGGCCATCAATTAGCAGGCTGTACGTCTACTGCGGGGTCCCCGTCGCGGGACCCCGTCCTGGTTTCCCGGGCTTTCCAGTCCGTCCCACCCCATGGTACCCTGTGTATTCCCTGTAGGTGCGTAGCTCAGGGGGAGAGCGCTTCCTTGACGCGGAAGAGGTCAGCGGTTCAAATCCGCTCGCACCTACCATTTTTTTTGTTCGGAACAGGCTGGTTTTCATGAGCACCACCGACACCCTGCTGGAAGTGATCCACCGTGACGGACGGGTTGAGCCGGTGTCAGACAGGGACGAGGCACTGGAGATTCTGCGCCACTCGACGTCCCACCTGATGGCGCTGGCGGTGATGGATCTGTTCCCCCAGGTCCGCCTGGGAATCGGGCCGGCCACCAGTGAAGGCTTCTACTACGACTTCCAGACCGAACACCGCTTCACCGACGAGGATCTGCAGCGGATCGAGGCCCGGATGCGGGAACTGCAAAGCCAGGACCTGCCGTACGAGCCCTCCATCATCACCCGCGACGAGGCGCTGGAGTTTTTCACTGAACGGGGTGAAACGCTCAAGACCGAACTGATCGCCGAACGCGAGAAAGAGGTTTTGTCCTGTTATCGGCTGGGCAAACTGATCGACTTCTGCCTCGGACCGCACGTGCGTTCCACCGGGCATCTGGGCGTGTTCAAGCTGCTGTCGGTGGCGGGCTCTTACTGGAAGGGAGACGAGCACCGCGAGCAGTTGCAGCGGATCTACGGGACCGCTTTCTTCACCCAGGAAGAGCTGGACGCGTTCCTGGCCCGGATGGAGGAGGCGAAGCGGCGCGACCACCGGCGTCTGGGCCGTGAACTGGGGCTTTTCACCATTGAGGAGTCGGTCGCGCCCGGGCTGATCTTCTGGCACCCGCAAGGGGCGGTGGTTCGGGGCATCATCGAGGCGTATCTGCGGGAGGAGTTGACCGCCGGGGGCTACGACTTCGTCTACACGCCCCACATCGCCAAGAGCGACCTCTGGAAGATCTCGGGGCATTACGAGTATTTCCGCCAGAACATGTACACCCTGCCCGTGGACGAGGAGGAGTACGTTCTCAAGCCCATGAACTGCCCCGGGCATATCCTGGTCTACAAGTCGGATGTTCGCAGCTACCGTGACCTGCCCATCCGGCTGGCGGAGTTTGGAACCGTCTACCGGTACGAGAAATCGGGTACTTTGCACGGGACTCTCCGGGTCCGCGGTTTCACGCAGGACGACGCCCACATCTTCTGTCGTCCCGACCAGGTCAAGGATGAAGTGGTGGCAACCCTGAACCTCGCCCAGAAGATCCTGCGCTGCTTCGGCTTCGACGATTTCAAGGTTACGCTCTCGGTGTGGGATCCCGCCCGTGCCCAGGATTACGCCGGCCGGCCGGAGGACTGGGGCATGGCGGAAGGTGTGCTGGTGGAAGTTCTGCGGGAGATGGGCTGGGACTATACCCGGGCGGAAGGGGAGGCGGCCTTCTACGGCCCCAAGATCGATGTCCAGCTCATCGACGCCCTGGGCCGTTCCTGGCAGCTCAGCACCTTCCAGTTCGACTTCAACCTGCCGGCCCGTTTCAACGTCACCTTCATCGGGGCGGACTCCAAGCCGCACCATGTGGTGATGGTCCACCGGGCGCTGCTGGGCTCGCTGGAGAGGTTCTTCGGCGTGCTGATCGAGCATTACGGCGGGGCGTTTCCGTTGTGGCTGGCGCCGGTGCAGGCCGTGGTCGTCCCGATCAGCGAGAAACACCACTCCTATGCCCGGCAGGTGGAGGCCACCCTCAAGGGCTCGGGTTTGCGGGTTTCCTGTGACGATCGCAATGAGAAGGTCGGCTACAAGATCCGGGATCACCAGCTCAAGAAGGTGCCCTACATGCTGGTGGTGGGCGATCGGGAGGCGGACAACGGGACCGTTTCCGTGCGCAGCCGCAGCGAGGGCGATCTGGGCGCCCGCCCGGTGGCTGAGCTGGCAGCCGAACTGAAAAAAATGGTTGATCAGCGGGCCATCAAGCCTTAAATAAGGTAGGTTGGCGCCGGGGCAGGGGCCTCAGGCGCTGGAGATCAAGGCAATTAACAGGAGGTCACACGTATTATCAAGGTCAGGGTAAACCATCAGATTCGAGCTCGTGAAATTCGGGTCATCGATGAGAACGGAGAACAACTCGGCATTATGTCCCCCGATGAGGCCAGACCGCTGGCCGACGCCCGGGGCCTCGACCTGGTCGAGGTGGCACCGACGGCGCGACCGCCGGTGTGCCGCATCATGGATTACGGCAAGTTCCGCTACGAGCAGAGCAAGAAGGCTCACGAAGCCAAGCGGAACCAGAAGGTGATCCAGATCAAGGAAGTGAAGTTCCGGCCGAAGATCGATGAGCACGATTACGAGTTCAAGAAGAACCACGCGATCCGATTCCTGAAGAGCCACAGCAAGGTCAAGGCGACGGTCATGTTCCGGGGCCGGGAGGTTACACACCCGGAACTGGGCATGGAAATCCTGAACCGTCTGCGGGAGGAGCTGGCCGAGTACTCCACCGTGGAGCGGGAGGCCAAGCTGGAAGGCTATTCCATGACCATGATTCTGGCGCCCAAGGAAGACAAGAGCCGCGCCAAACGCGAGTAGGGTTGGGCGCTTGCCGGCTGCGGCCGGCGGCTCATCTGGGGGGCCCAAAAGGCAGAGGCTTTCTTCCGGCGGGTCGATTTCTGTTAGAATCCCGCTTTTCGCCCTCGCGGGTCGGGGGTCCGGGAGTGTGTCCAATGAAAGTGAAGACCAACAAATCCGCGGCAAAGCGGTTCCGTCTGACCGGGACAGGCAAGCTCCGGAGGCGGCATTCCCACGCCAGGCACATCCTGACGAAGAAGTCGTCGAAGCGGAAGCGCAACCTGTCGCAGTGGGCGCTGGTGGCCCCCGGGGATGTGAAACGTGTCAAGCGGATGCTGAAGATCTAGGAAATCGCGATGTCGAGAGTCAAACGAGGCAATAAACGGCTGCTGCGCCGCAAGAAGATCCTCAGCCAGGCCAAGGGCTACTGGGGAACCAAGAGCAAGCTTCACCGAGCCGCCAAGGAGCAGGTGATGCGCTCCATGGCCTTTGCATACCGTGACCGCCGGCAGCGGAAGCGGAATTTCAGGAGTCTCTGGATCATCCGGATCGGGGCCGCGGCCAAGCATTTCAACCTGTCTTACAGCCGCCTGATGCACGGGTTGCGCCGGGCCGGCGTGGAGCTCAACCGCAAGAGTCTGGCGGAGACTGCCGCCCGTGATCTGGCAGCTTTCGGCCGTCTGGTCGAGGTCGCCCGTCAGGCCCTGTAAGCCGTGGAAGCGGTCACGTCCCACCCCCTGTGGCAGCAGTTCCTGCAGGATCTGGAAGCGGTCGGTGATCTTTCCGCGCTCACCGGAATCCGGGACAAGTATCTGAGCCGGCAGCGCGGGTTGTTGGCGCTGGAGATGCGACGGCTGGGCGAACTGCCGGCGGCCGAACGCCCGGCTGCCGGAGCCCTGCTGAACCAGCTCAAGCAGGCGGTCACCGCCGAACTGGACGCCCGCCTGGCACGGCTGAAGGAAGCCGAGGCCGCCGCCCGACTGGCCGCCGAAAGGGTGGACGTCACCCTGCCCGGGTACGACTTCCCCTGGGGCCGGCTTCACCCCATCCAGCGCCTCTGGCGCGAGATGATGGACATCTTCGTGAGGATGGGCTTCGAAGTGGTGGTGGGGCCGGAAGTCGAAACCGACTACTACAATTTCCAGGCGCTGAATTTCCCTCCGGGCCATCCTGCCCGCGACAGCCAGGACACGCTCTACCTCGGAGGAAACCTGCTGTTGCGCACCCATACTTCTCCGGTACAGATCCGCACCATGGAAAAGCGCCGTCCGCCACTGCGGATCGTGGTGCCCGGACGCGTCTACCGGCGGGATGCAGTCGACGCCACCCACAGTCCCATGTTCCACCAGGTGGAGGGGCTGGTGGTCGATGAGGGGATCACCCTGGGGGACCTCAAGGGGACGCTGGAACAGTTTTTCCACGCCCTGTTCGGTTCCGATGTGGCGGTGCGCTTGAGGCCGAGCTACTTCCCGTTCGTGGAGCCCGGAGCGGAGGCCGACGTCACGTGCATCTTCTGCGGAGGTCGGGGCTGCAGGGTGTGCAAGCGCACCGGGTGGATCGAGGTGCTGGGAGCGGGCATGGTGCACCCGAAGGTTTTTGAGGCGGTCGGCTATGACCCCCACCGCTACACCGGGTTCGCCTGGGGCATGGGGATCGACCGGCTGGCCCTGACCCGCTACCAGATCGACGATATCCGGCTGCTGTTTGAAAACGACCTCCGGTTTCTGTCGCAGTTCTGACCGGTGATCGCCCCGCAGGGCCGCACCTGGCGGGGAGTTCAGGATTCTCCGATGAAAGTCAGCCTGAGATGGCTCGAGCAGTTCGTGGATCTGGGAACACTTGGAATCCCGCCTGAGACCCTGGCCCAGTCCCTCACCATGGTGGGGCTGGCGGTGGATCGGTGGGAGACGGTCGAAGACGACGTGGTCTTTGAGTTGGATATCACTTCCAACCGGCCGGACTGTCTGAATCATCTGGGGGTCGCCCGGGAGCTGGCGGCGCAGTTCCGCCTGCCGCTGCGGCGGCCCGACTTCTCGGCTCCTCCGGCGGACCCTACGTCGCAGGGGCGGCCGGTCTGTCCGGTGACCATCGAGGATCCCGACCGTTGTCCCCGATACGCGGGACGGGTGATCAGCGGTGTCCGCGTAGAGGAATCGCCGGAATGGCTCCGGCGGCGACTGGAGCTGGTCGGGCAGCGGCCCATCAACAACGTTGTCGATATCACCAACTACGTGCTGTTCGAGGTCGGGCATCCGCTGCACGCCTTCGACCTGGAACGCCTGCACGGTCCTGCCATCGTGGTGCGGACAGCCCGCTCCGGAGAGCGTCTGAAGACCCTGGACGGCGTCGACCGCACCCTGGAGCCCGACATGCTCATGATCTGTGATGCCCGGGAGCCGGTGGCGGTGGCGGGTGTCATGGGTGGTGAGTCCAGTGAAATCAGCTTGACGACGAGCTCCCTGTTTCTGGAGAGCGCATGGTTCGAGCCCCGCTCGGTGCGCAGCACCGCCAAGCGGCTCGGCCTTTCGACCGAGGCTTCCTACCGATTCGAGCGGGGTGCCGACCCGGACCTGCCGGTGGCCGCCCTGAATCTGGCAACCCGCATGATCGTCGAGATTTGCGGCGGCCGCTGTGTGGGGCCGGTGATCGACGTTCACCCCCGGCCGCACCAGCCCCTCCGACTGTGCCTGACGAAAGGCAGGATCCGCCAGGTGTTGGGGATCGCTCCGGAAATCGGGGAGGTGGAAGAGGTTCTCCGGGCCCTCGACTTCCGCACTGAGCGCCTTGATACGGAGCGCCTGACGGTGCAGGTGCCCGGCTTCCGCTCGGACATCGAGCTGGAGGATGATCTGGTCGAGGAGTTCGCCCGGCACCACGGCTACGACCGGATTCCCTCCCGGTACCCGGCGCCGGGCACCGCCGGTGTCTACCCTCCGCATCATGCACAGGACCGGCTGCTGGAGGACACCCTGGTGGGCCTGGGGTTCTATCAGGCCATGAACTTCTCGTTCTCGACCCCGGAGCGCGAGCGGATTTTCCGGGGCGAGGAACCCTCCATGGTGGCGATCCAGAACCCTCTCTCCGACGCCGATACGCACCTCCGCACAACGTTGGTTCCAGGTCTGGTGGAATCCCTGCGGCGCAACTTGAACGTGGGGGTGAGGGATGTGCGTCTGTTCGAGATCGGCAACGTCTACCGTCCGGAGGGCGCCGGAGTCCGCGAGGAGGCCCGCCTGGGCCTGCTGGCCACCGGAGGCTTCCACGAACCGTACTGGGGAGGAAGCAAGGAAGCCATCGGCTTTTTCCATCTCAAAGGGATGCTGGAGCTGCTGTTCCGAAGACTCGGCGTGGCCGTGGAGTTCAGGTCCCAGGAGGGGGTCCGGTTCCTGCATCCGGGAGTCGGCTGCTGCCTGCTGCTGGACGGCGAGCCGCTGGGGGTTATGGGGGAGCTGCATCCCTCGGTGTGTGAGCGTTTCAAATTCACCTCGAAAATCTGTGTGGCCGAGCTGAACCTGGAAACGCTCTATTGCCGGCCTTTGCCCGAGCCCAGATACACCAGCCTGAATCGGTTTCCTGCAGTGGAAAGGGATGTGTCCTTTTTGCTTGACAGGCGGGTGCCGTTTAGTAGAATACAGGAGCTGGTTCAGTCCCTCGGGATCGCTGAACTGCGCACTCTTCGATTGATTGATCTCTACCACGGTCCTGGTCTTCCCCAAGACAAGGTGAGTCTGACTGTGCGTCTCATCTTCGAGGATCGCTCTCGGACCCTTCAGCAGGCCGAGGTCGGCGAGCGGTGCGACCGGGTGGTGGCGGCGTTGACGGAGCATTTCGGCATCGAACGCCGCTGACACCGAAGTGGAAGAGCGCTCTGCGGGTTTCTGCCGCAGGCGACGGTGTCTGGAGGAGGTCCCGTGCCTCTCGAAGAACTGGCCGGACTGGTCGAGCTACTTTGTGAGAAAGCCCGGTCCCTGGCAGCTGAGAATGCACAGTTGAAGCGGCAAGTGGCAGAGCTGATGGAGGAAGCGGAGAGACTGAAAAAGGAGTGCCGGGCGGCAGGACGTCAGTTGGCCGCTCTCAAGGAACAGCGTTCCAAGCTGCGGGTCAGGATTCAACGGATCCGCGAGCATGTGAGGACACTCGAGGAGACCGCCCAGGGTGTTCAGGGGCAGACCTGATGGAGGCGACAGGCGGCGAAGGACAGGCCACAAGGGTGAGAATCGGCAACCGGTACTACGACCTGCTGGGGGACGATCCGGAAAGGATCCGCAGCCTGGCGGCGCTGGTGGATGAGCGGATGACCGAGGTTGCCCACCAGACGCCGACTGTCGACAGTCTGAAAGTGGCAATCCTGGCCGCGCTGAGTCTGGCCGACGAGCTGGAGGAGACCCGTCGGGCGACTCCCCAATGGGAACCAGACCTGGCGGTGCGGCTGGAAAATCTTACCCGGCGGGTCAAAGCGGTCCTTGAAGAATTGCAGTCCGGCGAAGAGAGCACCACTCGGGTATAAAATGACAGTCGACCCCTGCGACGTTCGTGATGGTAAGGAGTTTTTGAGCCAACACTCTAAAAACGGGTTGCCGGGTCCTTCCGTCTCGAGGGGCGGTCGGTAGGCCACCCACCTGGTTTTACCAGGTTCAAAACCCGAGCCACACGGCGGAGCGGGGGTCTCGCTCCCTCCTTTCGAGAACGCTTACCGTTCCTCCATCAGCCGAACCTGACACTGGGGGTGTCGGCATGGATGGTTCGACAATTGGATGGGTGGGTTTGCTGGCGGCGGTGCTGGGAGCCGGACTGGCCGTCTGGTACGTCCTGAAGGTCCGGGTGGTGGATCGCAAGCTGGCCGACGCACGCCGGGAAGCTGCCGAGATTACGGAGGCCGCCCGCAAGGATGCCGAGCGGCTGAAGAAGGAACGGCTGCTCGAAGCCCAGGACGAGATCTTCAAATGGCGGGTCGCGGCGGAGAAGGAGATCCAGGATCAGCGGGGGCAGGTCGTCGAGGCTGAACGCCGGGCCGCGGACAAGGAAGAACAGCTTCGCCGGGAGTTGCGACGGACCGAACGCCGGCGCAAGGAGGTCGAGGAACGGATCCGCAGCCTGCGCTCCCGGGAGGAACAGTTGGCCGCCCGGCAGGCCAAGCTGGATGAACTGGTTCAGCAGCAGACGCGGCAGTTGGAAGCGGTGGCCGGGATGACCGCCGAAGAGGCCAAGCGAACCCTGATCCAGTCCATGGAACACGAAGCCCAGCGGGACGCGGTCATGCTGATCAAGCGGATCGAAGACGAGGCCCGGGAGCGGGCCGAGATTGAAGCCCGCAAGATCATCTCCCAGGCGATCCAGCGCTGCGCCGCCGAGCATGTGGTCGAAACCAGCGTATCGGTGGTGGACCTTCCGTCGGACGAGATGAAGGGCCGCATCATCGGACGGGAAGGACGCAACATCCGGGCGCTGGAACAGGCCACCGGAGTGGACCTGATCGTCGACGACACCCCGGAAGCCGTGATTCTCTCCGGCTTTGATCCCCTGCGCCGCGAAATCGCCCGACTCTCCATCGAACGGCTCATCCGGGACGGGCGCATCCATCCCGCCCGCATTGAGGAGGTGGTGGAGAAAGTCCAGTCCGAGTTCGAAAAGAAACTCAAGGAGGAAGGCGAACACGTCGCCTTCGAACTGGGCATCCACAACTTCCCCGATCCCGTGCTGACGCTGCTGGGACGTCTGAAATACCGGACCAGTTACGGACAGAACGTGCTCAATCACAGCCGGGACGTGGCCTATCTCGCAGGCATCATGGCGCGGGAGATCGGAGCCAAGGTCGAGGTTTGCACCCGGGCGGGTCTGCTCCACGACATCGGCAAAGCGGTGGACCGGGATATGGATGGAACCCATCTCCAGCTCGGACTGGAAATCGCCCGCAAGTACGGCGAGAGCGAAGAGGTGATCCACGCCATCGAGGCGCACCATTTCGACGTCGAGTTCAGAACGCCGGAAGCGGTTCTGGTCCAGGCCGCCGATGCGATTTCCGCTGCCCGCCCCGGAGCCCGCCGGGAGGTGCTGGAGAGCTATGTCCGCCGGCTGGAAAAGCTGGAGGAACTGGCCGGTTCCTTCGAGGGCGTCACCAAGGCTTTCGCGCTGCAGGCCGGGCGGGAGATCCGCGTCCTGGTGGAAAGCAGCAAGGTTTCCGACGAGCAGGCCTTCTGGCTCAGCAAGGACATCGCCAAGCGGATCGAGAAGGAACTCGAGTATCCCGGACAGATCAAGGTGACGCTGATCCGGGAGATGAGAGTCGTCGATTACGCACGCTGAGCGGCCGCCCATGATCAGAATCCTTTTCGTGGGAGACATCGTGGGCCGGAGCGGACGCCGGGCGCTGCGGGAGCATCTGGACCGGATCCGCCTGCAGGAAAGCGTGGACTTCACCGTAGTCAACGTCGAGAACGCGGCCGGGGGGTACGGGGTAACCGCTGCCATCGCCGAGCAGATCCTCGCCATGGGTGTGGACGTTCTGACCACCGGCAACCACGTCTGGGACCAGAAAGACGTTGGGGAGTATCTCGATCGCCAGCCGCGGCTGCTGCGGCCGGCCAACTACCCCCCAGGGTTGCCGGGTCAGGGGGTCTGGAGCGGTCACACGGCAGGGGGCGTGCCGGTTACCGTGGTCAACCTGCAGGGTCGGGTTTTCATGCCCCTGACCGATTGTCCGTTCCGGTGCTTCGACCAGATCTACGGGCGAACGGCCTCGCACGGCAGGGTGCTGCTGCTGGATTTCCACGCGGAAGCCACCTCCGAGAAGATGGCCATGGGCTGGTACGTGGATGGGCGGGCTTCGGCGCTGATCGGAACCCACACCCATGTGCCGACCGCGGATGTCCGGCTGCTGCGGGAGGGGACCGCCTACGTGTCGGATGTGGGGATGACGGGCTCCTATCACTCGGTGATCGGGATGGAGGTCCAGGAAGCCCTGGGACGATTCCTGCGGGGGACGCACGGCCGGTTCGAGCCGGCCACGGAGAGTCCGCGCTTCAGCGCCGTTCTCATCGAGGTGGACGAGTCCAGTGGCCGTGCCGTCTCGATCCGACGGTGCGACCAGCCGGTTTGGGATGAGCGGTAGCGGCGTAATGGGCGGCGGGGGTTTCTGGGCCCGGCAACCTGCGCGACCTGCTCCGCCCGATCGATCGGCTCAACTCACCGCTTTCCGAACCAACGCTGAGATTCTTTCCTCGATGTCGGGGGTCAGCTCCGTCAGTGCGAAGGCTGTCGGCCACATGGCGCCTTCGTCAAGCTTCGCCTGATCAGTAAAGCCGAAGGTGGCATACCTGGTCTTGAACTTGTGGGCGCTCTGGAAGAAACAGACAACCCTGCCGTCCCTGGTGTAGGCAGGCATCCCGTACCACGTCCTGGGGGTGAGCATGGGGGCGTTGGCCTTGATGACGGCGTGGAGCCGGTGGGCCAGCGTGCGGTCCGGTTCCGGCATCTCGGTGATCTTGGCGAGCACATCGCTCTCCCCGCCGGCCCTTCCGGCGCCCGGGCCTCGGCGTGCTTCCACCTTCAGTTCCTGCGCCCGTTCCCGCATGGCGGCCCGTTCCAGATCCGTGAATCCTTCCCGGGCCGTGCCGGCGGCACTCCGCTTCGGCTTACTCCTGCCCTTCTCAGCACTCATACAACCTCCTCACCCGCGTCGCGGCGGACGTCCGACTTCTCCCGCCGCAACCTGAACCCGCGATCCCTGGTGTCGGCGACGGTTCGTTTCAACTCCCCTCACACCGCCTCCCGGACGGTGTCCAGGTAGGGCTGCAGATAGCGGCCGGTGTAGGACCGTTCACAGCGGGCGATGTCCTCCGGAGTTCCCTGCGCCACCACATAGCCGCCTGCTTCGCCGCCCTCGGGGCCCAGGTCGATCACCCAGTCTGCACACTTGATGACCTCCGGGTTGTGCTCGATAACCAGGACCGACGCCCCTTCCGAGAGCAGGCGATCGAAGGCCCTCAAGAGTTTGGCGATGTCGTCGAAATGCAGGCCCGTGGTCGGTTCGTCGAGAATGAACAGGGGCCTTCCCTTGGTCTCGTGGGAAAGGTGCGCGGCCAGCTTGATGCGCTGGGCTTCACCCCCTGAAAGCGTGGTCGCCGACTGCCCCAGCCGCAGGTAGTCCAGGCCCACCTCCTGCAGGACCCGCAGCCGGCGCACCAGGGTCGTGTATCCGCCAAAGAACGCGATGGCTTCGCGAACCGTCAACTGGAGCACTTCATGAACGTTGAGGCCTTTGTACCTGACCTCGAGAATCCGTTTCTGGAAGCGCGTGCCCCGGCACTCCTCGCACTCCAGTTCCACGTCCGCCAGAAACTGCATCTCCACCGTCACCGTGCCTGAGCCTTCGCAGGCGTTACACCGCCCGCCGGCCACATTGAACGAGAAATGGGCGGGCGTCAGGCCGAGAGCGCGAGCCTCGCGGGTGGAGGCGAAGAGCTTTCGAATCTCGTCGAAGGCCTTGATGTAAGTGACCGGGTTGGAGCGGGGAGTCCGGCCGATCGGTGACTGATCCACCAGAACCACTTCCGAGACCAGCCGCCAGTTTTCCAGAGCCGTAAACTCTCCCACCGGGCCCTTCCACAGCCCCTTCGCCTTCTGAATGCCGGTGTAAAGGACGTCGTGCACCAGGGTGGACTTGCCGGATCCGGAAACGCCGGTGATGCACACCAGGACCCCCAGAGGGATTTCCAGATCCAGGTTCTTCAGGTTGTGCTGGCGGACGCCTTTCAGGCGCAGGCGGCCCGCCGCCGGTTTGCGGCGGAAAACCGGGACCGGGATCCTCAGTTCCCCCCTCAGGTAGCGTCCCGTCAGCGAATCCGAGGTTGCCTCCAGCTCCACCGGCGTTCCACTGAACACGACCCGTCCCCCCAGTTCACCCGCGCCTGGTCCGATGTCGATGACGTGGTCGGCGGCGGCGATGATTTCGCGTTCGTGTTCCACCACGACGATGGTGTTCCCCAGATCCCGCAAATGTTTCAGAACGCGGACCAGGCGTGTCTGGTCCCGGGGATGGAGCCCGATGGAAGGTTCGTCCAGAACGTACAGCGTTCCGGTGAGAGACGAGCCGAGGGAAGCCGCCAGGTGGATGCGCTGCATCTCGCCGCCGCTCAGGGTCGAGGTGACCCGATCCAGCGTGAGATAGCTCAAGCCTACCTCCTCGAGGAATCCGAGACGCTTCAGCACCTCATCGAGCAGCTTGCCGGCCACCACCCGCGCTTCCGGCGAGAGCACCAGGCTCCGGAGGAAGTCGGCGGCGGCGGCGACGTTGAGAGCTGTCAGTTCGCTGATGCGCAGGCCGTTCAGCTTCACGTCCCGGGCTTCCGGGCGCAAACGTTCGCCGTTGCAGTCCGGACAGCGGACGTAACCCCGGTACCGGCTGATGAGGATGCGGACGTGCATCTTGTACCGCTTCTCGGCCAGATGCGCGAAGAAGCCCTCGACTCCGGGGAAGCCGGGTTCGCCTTTCCAGATCCGTTCCCGAACCGGAGCCGGGAGCCGGGCGTAGGGAACGTCGACCGGAATATCGTGGTCCCGGGCCCATTCCAGAAGCCGGTTCTGGAACCGGCGGTAACGCGGGCGCGCGATGGGTTCGATGGCGCCCTGCGACAGACTGCGATTGGGATCCGGGATGACCAGGTCCGGGTCGATGGTCATGGTGGAACCGAAGCCCTGGCAGGTGGGACAGGCGCCGTAAGGGTTGTTGAACGAGAAAAGCCTGGGTTCCGGTTCACGGTAGGCGATCCCGCACTGGGAGCATTCGAAACGTTCACTGAAGCGGAGGAGATGGCGGCAGGGGTCGTCGTCGGCCTCCAGGATCAGCACCTCGGCGACGCCCGATCCCTCCGCGAAGGCCATCTCCATGGAGTCGTTGAGCCGGTCCCGCGCCTCGGGGTCGACCGAGACGCGGTCCACCAGAACATGACACCGCCGCAGCTCGTCCAGGCTGAGCGGCTCCGGTCCCGGCAACTGGAAGGGCGGGCTCTCGCCCAAAGGTGCGCGCAGAAGGCGACGGAATCCCTGCTTGAGAAGATTGTCCAGCAGGGACTGCGCGTCCACCCGACCGGCCGGATGGTCGCGGGTGAGATCCAGCGCGGAACCCTCCAGAGGGAAGAGAATGTAGGCCCTGCGCCCCGGGAACCGTTCCAGCAGGGCGCCCACCGCCTGATCGGGGGTATCCTTGCGGACCGGCCGCCCACAGCCGCGGCAATGCACAGTGCCGATGCGGGCATACAGGAGCCGCAGGAAGTCATATATTTCGGTGACGGTGGCGACCGTGGAGCGGGGATTGCGCGAAGCGCTCTTTTGACGGATGGCAATGGCCGGGCTGAGGCCGCGAATCTCGCGAACCGCGGGTTTCCTGATCCGTTCCAGAAACTGGCGGGCGTAGGCTGAAAGCGATTCCACGTACCGGCGCTGTCCTTCGGCGTACAGGGTGTCGAAGGCAAGACTCGATTTCCCCGAGCCGCTGACGCCGGTGATGACGGTCAGTGCGTCCAGGGGGATGCGGACGTCAATCCCTTTGAGATTGTTCTGGGCGGCGCCGAAGATTTCGAGGTACCCCGGCCCATGGTCGGCAGCGGACATGAATTTTGAACCTCCGAGTCTACCACGGGCGGACCACAGGGCCGGGGGAAGGTCCCGCGGTGCGACGGACCAGGCGGGTTCGAAGGGCCGTGCTATAGTGAACCCCCATGAAGATCAGGAGTCTCCGCCCTGCCGTAGCGCTGCCCGGGGGTGTGCTGCGCGTCGAGCTGGAAGGTGCGGTCGATCCGGAAGCGCTGTCCGTCACGGTGGGGACGGAGGCGGCAGAGCTGCTGGGGGTGTCGTCGGATTTCGCCCTGATCCGGATCCCGGAATCGGCTGTGGGCAGGATCGTGGTCCGGTGCGGCAGCCGGACCGCCGAAGCCGACGTCAAAATTGGCCGCACGGTGGCGGACGAACTGCACCCGGTGGCCAATCCGGTGGTTGACGCGTCCGGGCGCGTGTATGTGACCTACAGCGGAACCCGCGGAGAGAGTGTTCCTTACGGCGTCTTTCAGATAGGTCCCGACGGCAGCCGCCAGCCGTTTTTGGGCGACATCATGAACCCTACCGGGCTGGTATTCGGTCCGGACGGGCTGCTGTACGTCAGCAGCCGGCACAGCGGAACCGTTTACCGCTCCACCTTGGACCGCCAGGTGGAGAAGTATGCCGAGGGGCTGGGCATCGCCACCGGCTTGGCCTTTGACTCCCGGGGGAACCTTTTTGTGGGAGACCGCAGCGGATTCCTTTACCGCATCGGCCCCGACCGGGAAACCAGCCTTCACTGCGAGCTGGAGCCCAGCGTTTCGGCCTATCATCTGGCGGTGGACGCCGCCGACAACCTGTTTGTGACGGGTCCGACCCTGGCCACCCAGGACACCATCTACCGTGTCACCCCGTCGGGATCGGTGGAGCCGTGGTTCAAGGGCTTCGGACGGCCCCAGGGTCTGGCCTTCGACCCCGCTGGACGTCTGCACGTGGTGGGATCCTACCGGGGGCGCAAGGGGGTTTTCGTGCTGGAGGACCGGCAGCGGGGGCCGGAGCTGCGGATCGCGGCTCCGATGCTGGTGGGACTGGCATTCGACCCCGCCGGGACGGCTCTGTATCTTGTGGACGGCTCCCGCCTGTATCGGGTCGACCTGCCGATTTGAGGCCACTTCATTCATGGTCTCGTTTTCGATCCTTGCCCAGGATCCGAACTCTGCAGCCCGGGTGGGGCTCCTGCAAACCGCCCGCGGCCAGGTGGAAACCCCGGTCTTCATGCCGGTGGGAACTGCCGCCAGCGTCAAGGCGATGCCCCAGGACTGGCTGGAGGATCTGGGCGCCAGGCTGATTCTGGCAAACACCTATCACCTGTACCTGCGGCCCGGAGCGGAAACGATCCGCCGGCTGGGGGGACTGCACGGTTTCATGGCCTGGCCTCACCCGATCCTCACCGACAGCGGGGGCTATCAGGTCTTCAGCCACCGCGAGCTGAATTCCATCAGCGAGGACGGGGTGACGTTCAAGTCCCATCTGGACGGCAGCCGCCATTTCCTGGGCCCGGAGAAGTCGATGGAGATCCAGCGGGCTCTGGGAGCCGACATCGTCATGGCTTTCGACGACTGCACCCCGTATCCGGTCAGCCGGGAAGAAGCCGCCGCCTCCATGCGGCGCTCCATGCGCTGGGCCGAGCGGTCGCAGCGGGCGCTGGGCGACTCCCCCCAGGCGCTGTTCGGCATCGTGCAGGGCAGTGTCTATCCCGAGCTGAGGAAGGAGAGTCTGGAGCGGATTCTGGCTCTCGGTTTTCCCGGAATCGCGATGGGTGGATTCAGCGTCGGTGAACCGAAGCTGCTCATGCACGAGCTGCTGCACCGGCTGCGGGACGATCTGCCGCCGGAACTGCCCCACTATCTGATGGGGGTGGGGACCCCGGCGGATCTGGTGCTGGCGGTGGAGAACGGTTACGACATGTTCGACTGTGTCCTGCCCACCCGCAACGCGCGCAACGGCAACCTGTTCACCTGGCAGGGAGTTGTCAGGATCAAGAACGCCGTTCACCGGGATGACTCGGGGCCCCTGGACGAAAACTGCGGCTGCCGGGTCTGCCGCCGGTACTCCCGGGCCTACCTGCGCCATCTGTTCGTTTCGGGGGAAATCCTTTCGG
>FWPV01002150.1_pt1 | contig 15787 bp, 11 predicted proteins | sample 2228371 | NCBI WGS metagenome assembly FWPV01 (sample SAMEA103939776, study PRJEB20133) | metagenome | reverse complement strand
GACCTGCACGGCGTCAGGCCTCACGAGCGCGGTGTCTTGCCACCCTTCCGGGTAGTAGTCGGCGGCCTGATAGCGCAGGAACTCCGAGAAGCCCTCATACTTGCGCTGCGGGTCGCTCTTGAAATGGATCTGCTCGTAGTCGGATATCACCTGGCTGAACTTGCCGAGGTTGTAGTAGACGAGCTCACCGCGCCTGTTAGGGACGTTCTCCTCACGCAACTCGACGCGTTCGAGGAAGCGCAGGAACGTGCGCTGGAGGTTGTAGACCGAGAACCGCTGAGTGGTGTCCCACTGACGCTCGGCATCGAGCTGCGCGATCGCCTCATCGAGCTTCTCGGGGTCGATGCCGAGGTCGGCCGCAAGCCACGCATCCCTGACCTCGGCGTCGTCTGTGTCTCGCGCCATGTAGCGGAAGATCATGGTTGCTGCTTGCGCCTCGGCCGTGTCGAAGAGGCCGGCCATGCCCACGACCAGAACGGGGATGCCCCTGTCACGCAGTGCCTGCACGATGGCCGGACCGTCGTTCTTCACAGAGCGCAGGAGCACCGCGAAGTCGGAGTGCGCGAGCCCCCTCGGCTCGTCGCCCGGCTTGTCGCGGAAGGAGGCGCCGAGGAGCTCGGTCACCTTCTCGGCGATCCATGCCGCCTCATGCTCAGGACTCTCGAAGCTGAGCTGCAGCAGGTCACCACGCTCGTAGGTTTGCGAGTCGGCGCAGAGCATCTGCTTGGGCAGCCGATCCGGGTCGTTGTGTTCGATGACCTTGACTGCAGCATCGATCACACCCTGTGAACTGCGGAAGTTGTCCTCGATCGGAATCTGCACGACATCGGGGTAGTGTTCTGCGAACTTGAGGATGTTCTCGACGTCGCTCCCGCGCCACTGGTAGATGGTCTGGTCGTCATCGCCGACCACGCACACGTTCGCGCCGAACCCGTGGAGCGCTCGGACGAGCGCCTCCTGCAATGGATTGACGTCTTGGTACTCGTCGACGATTAGGTACTTCACTTGGTCTCGCAGCTGCGCTGCGAGGTCTTCGTGCTCGAACAGTGCCGCCACGGCGCGGACCATGATCTCCGTGTAGTCGAGATAGCGATGGTCGTCGAGCAGGTCCTGGTACTGCTCCAGCGCGGAGCGGCACATCTCGAGCCGTGCAGCATCAGCTGATGAGAGTTGTGAGTCGTCGATGGCGGCTTCGCGCAGCGTGGAGAGCACGCTCATGTAGAGGTTCGAGTTCTTGTAGCGCTTCATGCGGGTGCCGGTCGAGGCGACCATCGAGGTCAGGCCGGACTTGGCCGAGTACCGGTCGACGAAGATGCGCGCCTGGATGTCGGTGAGAACTTGGTACTTGAAGTATTCGGGGAGGTGGGCCTGCAGCAGGTTCAAGCAGTAGCCATGGATCGTGCCGACGTACATCTCGGCCATGCCGGTGACCTCTCCGAGCCGGGCTCGGACACGCTCGGCGATGCGGTCCTTGAGCTCGGCGGCCGCACGATCCGTGAAGGTGAAGGCAACGATGTTCGCGGGAGTAATGCCCTCATCGCGCTTGGTGGCGAGGATATGCGCGACGCGCTCGGCCACGACCTGCGTCTTGCCAGACCCCGCGCATGCGATGATTTGCAGGTTGTGGTCGATCGTGGTGATGGCGCGGAGCTGATTGTCTGTGTAGTGCTGACCTGCAAAGTAGTCCTCGGACAATGATCCCCCCTCGAGGGTTGAGGAGTCGGCGCAGCTCCGAACCCCCTTGGAGCTGCCATGTCTCAGTCTAGCCTACGGGTCTGACACCCAGGATGGGGCAGCCGGCCTAACCCCAGATTCAGCGGACCCGCATATCTCATTCGCGTAGCCCCGCTGTCCGCATAACACCACGCCGCTGCGCCCGTTTCAACCCCCTCGCGTGCGTATCGCGGACCCGCGTAAGCCCTCGCTCCCCCCACCCCTACCGCGCGTCGTCCGGGTCCGATCCGCTCGCATCCGGCGTCGCACCCACGGCCTCCGCCTCGCGTGCCTCGAGCGCGGCCTCGTCCTCGGCGGTGCGGGCTTTGCGTGCCTTGCGCGAGCGCACGCGCTCCACGAGCTGGCGCACCTCCTCGCGCGTCACGACCCCCATCGCGAACAGCAGTCCGATGCACGCGGCGAGCGCCGCCAGAGCGAGCGGGATGCTCGCCCACGGCGAGAGCTTGAGCGCCATGATGCCGTAGGCCACCCCCAGCGACACCGCGTACGCCATGATCACGCGCGCGAGCCGCGAGTCCTCGAACGCGCCAGGCCGCAGCCGGCCCGAGAACGTGCGCGACACACTCGCCATGAAGGCGTAGGAGACGAGCGTGGCTGCCGCAGCTCCCATCATGCCCCACCGTGGGATCCACCAGAGGTTGAGCCCGATGTTGAGCGCCGCCGCTGCGCCTGACACGAGCGGCACGTACGCTGTCTTCTTCGCATAGAAGATCGGCGTCGAGACCACCATGTACAGAGCGAAGAAGAAGTAGCCCGCCGCCACGAGCGGGATCACGATGCGCGCGCCGGCGTAGGCGGGAGCAGCCAGGATCGGCAGCGCCTCGGGAGCGAGCAGCGTGAACGCCATCGCGATGGCGGCCACCGCAGCGGCGTACACGCTCGTGAGGCGAGGCAGCATGCGCCGCCCCTCGTCGCTATCCGACAGGTCGTAGTAGATGGGCCCCCACGCCTGGTTGATGGCCGTGGAGAACAGATTGAGCGCCATCGACAGGTTGTAGGCCACCGCGTAGAGGCCCACCTCCGACATCGAGCCCAAGCGCGCGAGCAGCGCCCGGTCCGCGAACGCGAGCAGCCAGCCCGCGAAGTAGTGCGGTACGAGCGGCAGCCCGAAGCGCAGGCTCGCCTTGAGCCACGTGAGCGAGAAGCGCGGCCGCATCTCGCGCGCGAGCAGCAGCAGCGCGACCGGTGCCACCGTGCACGCTGCGACGAGCGTGCCGCGCAGCGAACCGGCCGGCCCCTGCTTGAGCGCCACCACGAACAGCAGCGTGAACGCCGTGTTCACGGTGAACTGCGCGAGCTGGAACAGCGTGTGGGTCTTCGCCTGCCCCTTCGCCCGGTTGACCGCCTGGATGAGCGCGAGCGGCAGGCCCGCATACGCGATCAGCAGCGCGAGCAGCACGTATGGCTGGAACGTGAGCTCGCCGTTCTTCGAGAGCAGCGGCACCACGTACGGGCCCGCAAGGTAGGCCGCGCCGAACAGCAGCGCGCCGAAGCTCATCACGAACACAGTGACGGTGAAGAGCAGGTCGCGCGTCTGGCCCTCGGCGGCCAGCTTGTGGCGCAGGTGCAGCGTGAGCGAGCCCGGCTGCCCGAGCGCCATCACGACGCCCGTCATCGAGGCGACCATCATCGACAGCGAGTAGATGCCGTAGTCGGCCGTGGACAGGAAGCGCGTGTAGATGGGCATGAGGACGAGCCCGGCCGCCTTGGGAAGCAGGCTGCCGAACCCGTAGATCACCGTATCCTTGAAGACCCTCTTGAGCTCTCTGAGCACGCGCATCCAACATCGCCGGGGGCGTGTGTGCGGCTGCATGAGCCGCCACGCGAATGGTAGCACCGCGAGGTACGGGTGCCGGTGACGGGCGGGTGACGACGAGGGAGAGATGTCATTTCGGCGCGCCGCCCACGCGTCGCAACTCGTCAACGACGTCCCCACGGTGCCGGTCCGCTCTGGTAGGGTTGCAGGCGGACGAAATGGCCCCTGCGCGACGCGCGCAGGCGCCGCCCCCATACCGAAAGCGAGCAAGCATGCAGGTCACCGTCGTCGGAACCGGATACGTGGGACTCGTGCAGGGAGTGTGCCTGGCCGAGCTCGGGCACTCCGTCACCTGCGTCGACATCGACCCGGTCAAGATCGAGCGCCTGACGCGCGGCATCTCGCCGATCTACGAACCGGGCATCGAGGAGCTCATCACGGCCAACGTCGCCGCCGGGCGCCTGACCTTCGCCACGCCCGGGAGCGGCTGGGCGCCGCTGCTCTCCGAGGTCGTCTTCGTCGCCGTGGGCACTCCGATGGCCGACAACGGCGCACCCGACCTGTCGTACGTGCGCTCTGCTGTCGGCTCGATCGCCGAGGCCGTCACCGGCCCGATGACGCTCGTCATGAAATCCACGGTGCCCCCTGGCACCGGCGCCACACTCCAGGCTCGCTTCCTCGCACACGCGGACGCCGAGATCGGCTACGTCTCGAACCCCGAGTTCCTGCGCGAGGGCTCAGCCATCCGCGACTTCTTCGAGCCCGACCGCGTGGTGCTTGGCGGCTCCACGCCCGCCGACGTCGAGCGGGTGGCCGCCGTCTATGCGCCGCTCGTCGACCGCTGTTCGGCGGAGGGGCGCGCGTGTCCCATCGTCAAGACCGACGTGGCGAGCGCCGAGACCATCAAGTACGCGAGCAACGCCTTCCTCTCCACGAAGATCAGCTTCATCAACGAGATAGCGAACGTGTGCGACTGTGTGGGCGCAGACGTCGACGCCGTGGCTGAGGGCATGGGGCTCGACGCGCGCATCGGCCGCCACTTCCTCGGAGCCGGCATCGGCTACGGCGGCTCGTGCTTCCCGAAGGACACGCGTGCGCTCGACTTCATCTCGACCTTGAACGGCTACCAGTTCGACCTGCTCAAAGCCGTCATCGACGTGAATAACCGCCAGCGTCTGCTGCCCGTGATCCACCTCTCCAAGGCGCTGCCCGACCTCCACGAGCGCACCATCGCCGTGCTCGGCCTCGCCTTCAAGCCGCACACCGACGACGTGCGCGAGAGCCCGGCCATCGACATCGTGCCGCTGCTGCTCGAAGAGGGCGCACGCGTGCGCTGCTACGACCCGCTCGCCGCGCCCCTCGACCTGGGCGAGGCGGTGCGTTGCGACACGGTGTGGGAGGCGCTTGAGGGCGCCTCGGCTGCGGTGCTCGTGACCGACTGGCCGGAGTTCCTCGAGCTCGACTGGGCGCGCGTACGCGCGGCGATGGCGGACCCGGCGATCGTCTTCGACGGCCGCAACGCGCTCGACGCAGGGGCCGTAGACGCCGCAGGCTGCGTCTACATGGCGGTCGGGCGCCCTGGCGCTCACCGCACCTGAAGCGGGCAGTGAGGACAGACAGCGACTGCTGACACGGGGACACAGAACCGATGCGCATCCTCTACATCCACCAGTTCTTCGCCACGCGGCAGTCCTCGCTCGGGCTCATCCGCTCCTACGAGTTCTCGCGGCGCTGGGTCGAGCAGGGCCACGAGGTCACGGTCATCACGTCCGCCTCCCGCCTGCCCGAGGAGTACTCGGAGAGGCTTTTCACCGACGGCGAGATCGACGGCATCCGCATCCGCAGTGTGCGCGTCGCCTACGACAACCGCATGGGCACATGGCGGCGCATCGCAAGCTTCCTCACGTTCATGTTCGGCGCGACGTGGCTTGCCGCCACCGCGGGCAAGCACGACGTCGTGTTCGCGACCTCGACACCGCTCACCGTGGGCATCCCGGGCTGGGTCGCAGCCGCGCTGCGCCGCACGCCGTTCGTGTTCGAGGTCCGCGACCTGTGGCCGGAGGCCGCGGTGCAGATGGGAGCCATACGGCGCGGGGGGATCCTCGAGTGGCTCGCCAAGTCACTGGAGCGCTTCTTGTACCGCCGCTCCGCGTTCGTCGTGGCCCTCTCGCCCGGCATGGCGGCAGGAGTCACGAACGAGGGGATCCCCGAGGAGCGCGTCGTGATGGTGCCGAACTCGAGCGACCTCGACCTGTTCTCGCCCGGCCCCCGCGACCCCGAGCTCGTCGAGCGCTACGGCCTGGGCGACCGCTTCGTCGTGGGCTACGCGGGCGCGATCGGCCCGAGCAACGCCGTGGAAGACAACGTCCCGGCCGCGGCGGGCCGGCTGCTGCGCGAGGGGCGCACCGACATCGTGTTCCTGATCGCCGGTGACGGCAAGAGCGTGCCCGAGCTCGCCCGGCGCTGCGATGGGCTGCCTAACGTGGTCCTGACCGGCTCGATGCCGAAGGCCGAGGTGCCCCGCTTCACACGCACCGCCGACGTGTTGCTCGTGCTCTTCGCGGACAAGCCGATCCTCGCGACGAACTCCCCGAACAAGTTCTTCGACGCGCTCGCCACGGGACGGCCCGTCATCGTGAACTCGGACGGCTGGACGCGACAGATCGTCGAGTGTGACGAAGCGGGGCTCTACTTCCCGGCGGGTGACGGCGCCGCGCTGGCCGACGCCGTGAAACGGCTCGCCGACGACGAGGAGCTTCGGATGCGGATGGGTGCGAACGCGCGCCGGCTCGCCGAGACGCGCTTCGCGCGCGACCTGCTCGCAGCCAAGGTGCTCGCGACGCTCACCGCCGCAACCGAACACCGCTCACTCGAGACGCACGCTTCGCAGGAGTGAGCAGCCGTCGCGGGCGGCAAGCACGCGGCGTCCGCTGCCAGCTGCGGTCACGGAGTCGTCCTGACCGGCGTGAGCGGCAGCTTCGCGACGTCCCAGTCCTTGCCCACGACGACGAGGATCTCCGACTCGTACGCGTACATACCGCGGCTCTCAACGAGTCTGACGCCGCGCGGCAGCACACTCGCGACGAGCTCGGCGGCTGCACGGTTCGTCTTGTAGACAACGAGCGTCTTGTCGTAGACGAACTGCCCGGCGTTTCCCACGTCCTCGACCCGGAACGCACGCGCCTTGAGCACGCTTGCCGCCTGCTTCGCGCAACCCGCTATGCCCGCGCCGTTTCGCACCGTCACCGTCACGTCCGCGGGCTTGAGCGGCGCGGGCTCCTGAGCACCTGCGCCGCCACTCGCTTCGGCCGTCGCACTCGCCTCGCCTGAACCCTCCGGCGTCTCGAACGGCTCGCCGGCTTTGAACTTGGCGAGCAGCTCGGCCTTCAGCTCTTCATCGGTGTAGATGTACGGCGAGCGCCACTCGCCACCGATCGTCGCGGTGTAGACGCGCTTCGAGCCGGCGTCGCGCAGAGCCGTCGCGGTCCTCAGCATCTCCATGAGCGACATGTCGGTCGAGATGAACGGTGCGACCTTCGAGACGATCCCGGGCAGCTTCGCAGGACTCGTACGGTTCGCGATCTGGTCGGCCACGGCGCGGAAGAACAGCTGCTGGTTCTTCATGCGCGAGAAGTCCGCGTCGAGGAAGGCGCGTGTCCGCACGAACGTGAGCGCGTGCTCGCCGTCGAGCAGCTGGTATCCGGCGTCGATGTGCGCCGCACGGTGGCCGGGGCTGCGGTCCGCCTTGATGTCGTCGATCTCGGTGGGCACGTCGATCCACACGCCGCCCATCGCGTCCACCGCGCGTTCGAAGCCCTTGAAGTTGACGCCCATGTAGTGGTTGATGCGCACGCCGGTGAACCGCTCGACGGTCTCGATCGCGAGCTTCTCGCCGCCCAACGCGAACGCATCGTTGATCTTGTGCGAGCCCTTGCCAGGGATGTCGACCTTCGTGTCGCGCGGGATCGACAGCATCCAGACCTGCTTGGTCTTCGGATCGATGCGTGCAAGGATGATCGTGTCGGAGCGGTAGATAGTCTCCGGCGGCCTCCGGTCGTAGCCGAGGAGCAGCAGCGTGAACGGCTCGGCCGGCGGCGCCTTCTTGAGCTTCAGGTCGAGCTTCTTCTCCTTGTAGACCGTACGCTGCATCGTCGACTCGATGTGCTTCGCGTACGCGTACACGCCGACTGCGGCGAACAGAAGAAGCGCACCGGCAACCCCCGCGCCGATCGCCAGCAGCCGGCGTGAACGGCGCCGGCGCAGCTCACGCTCTGCGCGCAGGCGTTCGGGCGCCGACTCGAGCGGACCCGTGCGGCGTTTCGACGGGTCAGAAAGCTGCGTGCGCTCGCCGAGCAGCGCCGTTCGGTTCGCGACGTCGGCCGGCACGCGCGGCCCGGAGACCGTCGACGGCGTGCGCCGGCGTGGCCGTTTCCGCGGCCCGACGCCCTTGGGGCCGCGGCCGAACAGTCCACCGTTGGTGTGGGAGTGTTTGCCCATGGGTCCTTTCGAAGTCACCGTGAGGCGTGCGCCGGGTGGTAGCAGATACCGTGCCTCACGCTCGCTGCGGACGCATGACGCAGCGAAGCGTCACACGATGGTCACAGACGGACCACGTTGTCCGCTTCGATCCCCTTCATCGCGTTTCGAGTGTCGAGAACGAGGTCAGCGTGTCGCGCGACGAGTTCGTAGTCCACGCGGCGGTGCCCAGTGACGATGAGGACGATGTCGGCACGCGAGAGCTCTTCGGCGTCAAGCTCCACGAAGGGTATCCGGATGCCGCCCTCATCGTAGGACGGGACGTACGGGTCGTGGTAGACGACGTCGGCGCCACCTTCGACGAGCAGCTCGATGATCTTGATCGCCGGGCTCTCCCGCATGTCGTCGATGTCGTTCTTGTACGCGACCCCGAGCACGAGGACGCGGCTGCCCGCAAGCGCCTTGTGGCGCGTGTTGAGCGCGCTCATGAGGCGCTGGACGACGTAGTACGGCATGTTCTCGTTGACCTTGCCCGCGAGCTCGATGAACTCGGTGTGGAAGTCGAACTCGCGCGCCTTCCACGAGAGGTAGAACGGGTCGATCGGGATGCAGTGCCCCCCGAGACCCGGGCCCGGGTAGAACGGCATGAAACCGAACGGCTTCGTCTTCGCCGCTTCGACGACCTCCCAGATGTCGACCCCCATGCGCTCACAGAGCATGAGCAGCTCGTTGACGAGCGCGATGTTCACGCACCGGAAGATGTTCTCGAGCAGCTTCGTCATCTCGGCCGCCCGCGTGGAGCTCACGGGCACGATCGAGTCGAGGAACGTGCCGTAGAACGCGACTGCGGTCTCGGTGCACGACGGCGTCACGCCGCCGACGACCTTCGGCGTGTTCTTCGTCTGGTAGACCGGGTTGCCGGGGTCGACGCGTTCGGGCGAGAACGCGAGGGAGATGTCCCGGCCGACCTTAAGACCCCAACGCTCGATGATGGGCTGGACGACCTCCTCGGTCGTGCCGGGATACGTCGTCGATTCGAGCGTGACGAGCATGTCCGGGTGCAGGTGGGGCGCGATGGCCTCGGTCGCCGCCACCATGTAGCTGACGTCGGGCTCCTTCATCTTGTCCAGGGGCGTCGGCACGCAGATCGCGATCGCGTCGCAGGCGCTCGCACGGGCGAAGTCCGTCGTCGCCTCGATGAGCCCGCGCGACACGAGGTCCGCGAGCTCATCTGAAGGTACGTCGGGGATGTAGCTCGACCCCGCGTTGACGAGTCCGGTCTTCTCGACGCTCACGTCGAAGCCTATGACCCGGTGACCCTCCTTCGCCATCTCGACCGCGAGCGGCAGACCCACGTAGCCCAGGCCGACGACACCGTACATGGCCTGCCCGGCCTGCATACGTTCTATGAGTCCCATCGATCTCCTCTGGTGTGCGTCCCAGTCGCACCGCGCGCTGGGGCCGTACGGTGTGTGCGCGAGGTCCAGCGGCTCATTTTACCGCGAACATGAGCTCACCTGAGACGGCGAGCTCACCGTCGACGGTGGCCGTCGCTTCTCCGAAGCCGATAGGGCCGCGCGTGCGCGAGATGCGGCACTCGAGCCTGAGCGTATCGCCCGGCACGACTTGGCGCTTGAAGCGCACGTGGTCGATGCCGGCAAAGAACGCGAGCTTGCCACGGTTCTCGGGCACCGACAGCAACGCGACCGCACCCGTCTGGGCGAGAGCCTCCACCACCAGCACACCGGGCATGACCGCGTAGCCGGGGAAGTGCCCCGGCACCCAGAACATCCCGGGGCGCACGTCGAGGTACCCGACAGCGAAGAGACCCGGTTCGTAGGTCTCGATGCGATCGACGAGCAGGAACGGGTCGCGGTGCGGGATGATCGCCTCGATGGCGGTTCTGTCGAGCGCCGTGGTCACTCCATCGGACATCGTCTTCTCCTCTGCAGGATGGTTCTCGGTGCCGTCTCTCCTGGCTGCTGCGTCCGGGCGCCGCCGCACGCTTCAGCAGTCCTCGTGGTGGCCGGTGGTGTCCGCGCGCCGGGACACGGTGGCGCCCAACGCGCTGAGCTTCTCGACGAACCGCTCGTATCCCCTGTCGATGTGCTCGACGTCGGCCACCGCCGTCTCGCCCTGCGCGACGAGCCCTGCCAGCACGAGTGCGGCACCGCCTCTGAGGTCGGTGCTCCGCACCGGCGCGCCGGAAAGTCCTTGGACGCCTTTCACGAGCGCATGGTGGCCCTCGATGCGGATGTCCGCACCCATACGCGCCAGCTCCCCGGCGAACATGAACCGGTTCTCAAAGACGTTCTCCGTGATTATGGCGCCCCCCTCCGCGACGGAAAGCAGCGCCATGAACTGCGCCTGCATGTCGGTGGGAAACCCCGGGTACGGGAGCGTCTGGATGTCGACAGCACGCAACGGCCCCTCCCGGCGGATCGTGACGCTGTCCGGTCCCACGGCGAGGTCACAGCCCGTCTCGGCGAGCTTGCGCAGCACGATCTCGAGGTGCGCCGGATCGAATCCGGTCACTGTGACGGGGCCGCCGGTGAGCGCGCCGGCCACGAGGAACGTGCCGGCCTCGATGCGGTCGCCGATCACGCGGTGCTCGACGGGCGCCAGACGGTCCACGCCCTCGACGGTCAGCACCGACGTCCCGATGCCATCGATCTTCGCGCCCATCTCGCTCAAGAAGTGCGCGAGGTCGGTGATCTCAGGCTCGCGTGCCGCGTTCTCGATGACGGTCACGCCTCGGGCCAGCACCGATGCCATGAGCAGGTTCTCGGTGGCTCCCACGCTCGGGAAGTCGAGCGTCACGTGCGCCCCGCGAAGGCCGCCCGTGCCAGTGCGAGCCGCGATGTAGCCGTGCTCGAGCTCCATCGTGACGCCGAGCGCTTCGAGGCCCCGGATGTGCATGTCGATCTTGCGGCTGCCGATGTTGCAGCCGCCCGGGAGCGCGACGCGCGCCACACCGAGACGCGCGAGCAGCGGTCCGAGCACCGCGGTCGATGCCCGCATCTTGGCGACGAGGCCGTAGGGCGCTTCGTGGCTCGTGAGCGCGAACGCGTCGATCTCGAGTCGGTGGTCCGACCGCACGACACGCGCACCCAAGCGCGCGAGCACCTCCGACATCACGTCGACATCGGCGATCCGCGGCACGTTGGAGAGGCGGGTCGTGCCCTCGACCATGAGGGCTGCCGCCATGAGCTTGAGTGCGGAGTTCTTGGCGCCTTCGACCGGGACCTCGCCGGTCAGCCTCCGCCCTCCGCAGACGATGATCGCATCCATGCGCGCAAGGATACCGCACACGCGCCCCAGCACAGGAGGGGCGACCCGCATCCCTTCGCGGATCGCCCCTCCGGCAAGCTGCCTGGAACGGCAGGATGGCCGCGGGTCCGGCTAGCGGCGCTTCTCCGCGGCGCGCGCTTGCATCTCGCACCACGCGAGGTCGCGTTCGCACTGCGAGCGCTCGTCTGCGGCGTCCTCCGGAAGCTCGGCGAGGCGCGCCTTGATGCGCTCGGCGGATTCGAGTGCACGGCCCCTGTCGATCTGGGAGACCGCGATGGCGTCGTCAGCCAACACGAGGACCTTGTCCTCATGCACCTGCATGTAGCCTCCCGCAATCGCGAAGAACTCCCAGTCCGCCGCGCCGTCTCCGACCTTGAGCCTGATCTCGCCAGGCGTAAGCACGGTCACAAGCGGTGCGTGCAGCGGCAGGATGCCGACCTCACCGGTGCTCGTCATGGCGACGACCATCTGCACCTCGGCGTTGTACGCGATGCGCTCCGGGGTGACGATCTCGCACAGAAGGGTTCTCGCCATAGGGCCTACGCCATCGCCTTCATCTTCTCGGCGGCCTCGAGGGCCTCCTCGATCGTGCCGACATAGCGGAACGCCTGCTCGGGCACATCGTCGTGCTTGCCTTCGATGATCTCAGCGAAGCCGCGGATGGTGTCCTCGAGCTTCACGTACTTGCCGGCCATGCCGGTGAACTGCTCAGCCACATGGAACGGCTGCGAAAGGAACTGCTGGATCTTGCGCGCCCGGGCGACGGTGAGCTTGTCCTCTTCGGAGAGCTCGTCCATGCCGAGGATCGCGATGATGTCCTGCAGGTCCTTGTAGCGCTGCAGGATGGCCTGCACGCCACGGGCGACGCGGTAGTGCTCTTCGCCCACCACATCAGCGGACAAGGCGCGCGACGTCGACTCGAGCGGGTCGACCGCCGGGTACAGGCCGAGCTCGGCGATGCTGCGCGACAGGACCGTCGTGGCGTCGAGGTGCGTGAACGCGGTGGCCGGCGCCGGGTCCGTGAGGTCGTCGGCGGGCACGTAAATCGCCTGCACCGACGTGATCGAGCCGGTCTTGGTCGACGTGATGCGCTCCTGCAGCTCACCCATCTCGGTCGCCAGCGTCGGCTGGTAGCCGACTGCGGACGGCATGCGGCCGAGCAGCGCGGAGACCTCAGCGCCGGCCTGGGTGAAGCGGAAGATGTTGTCGACGAAGAAGAGCACGTCCTGACCCTGGTCGCGGAAGTACTCCGCCGCGGTCAGGCCGGCGAGACCCACGCGCAGGCGGGCGCCGGGCGGCTCGTTCATCTGACCGTACACGAGAACGGTCTTGTTGATGACGCCGGACTCGCTCATCTCGTTGTACAGGTCGGTGCCCTCACGCGTGCGCTCGCCGACGCCGGTGAACACCGACGTGCCGCCATGCGCCATCGCGAGGTTGTTGATGAGCTCCATGATGACGACGGTCTTGCCGACGCCCGCGCCGCCGAACAGACCCGTCTTGCCACCCTTGATGTAAGGCTCGAGCAGGTCGATGACTTTGATGCCCGTCTCGAAGATCTCGGTCTTGGGCTCCAGCTCCTCGTACTCAGGCGCCGGACGGTGGATCGGGTACCAGTCCTCGACGGCCGGCATCTCACCGCCGTCGACCGGCTCGCCCATCACGTTCCAGATGCGGCCCAGAGTCGACGGGCCTACCGGCATCTTGATGGGGCCACCGGTGTCGACGACCTCGATGCCGCGCTGCAGGCCGTCCGTCGACGACATGGCCACCGCGCGCACCTGGTTGCCGGGCAGGTGCTGCTGCACCTCGGCGATGGTGCTCACGTGGCCGATCGGGGTGTCGACATCGACCTTGAGCGCGTTGTAGATCGCCGGGATCGCGTCCGCCGGGAACTCGACGTCCATGACCGGACCGACCACGCGAACGATACGTCCCACGTTCATAGGTGCGTCCTTTTCGTTCGTTGCCATCTATTCCTCCAGGGCGGCCGCGCCACCGATGATCTCCGAGATCTCCGTGGTGATCGCCGCCTGCCGGGCTCTGTTGTAGCTCCGGGTGAGCGTCACGATCATCTCCGATGCGTTGTCGGTGGCCGACTTCATGGCCTTGCGGCGAGCTCCGTGCTCGGCGGCCGCGGACTCCATGAGCGCACGATAGGTGAGCGCCTCGACGTACGTCGGGAGCAGCTGCCCGAGCACGTCGTCGGCCGTCGGTTCGAACAGGTACTCGGCCGTCACGTCGGCACGCTCCGCCGCGTCTTCGAGCACCGTCGCCGCGATCGGCAACAGCTTGTGCAGTTCGGGCGACTGGTCCGCGACGTTCACGAAACGGTTGAACAACACGACGACCTCGTCGATCTCTGCATCCGAGTACGCGCGGATCACGTGGTTCGCGATCGACTTCGCGTCCGCGAACGTCGGCTTGTCCGAGATGTCGCGGTACTGTGCCATCGGCGTGACGCCCCGGTACAGGAAGTAGGCTGCCGCCTTCTTGCCGACGGTGATGAGGTCGACTTCCGTGCCCGCGGCCCGAGCGTCACGCAGGTACTCCTCCGTGAGCTTCAGGATGTTGCTGTTGAACGCGCCGGCGAGCCCACGGTCGGACGTGACGGCGATCGCCACAGCGCGCTTCCGGGTCTCGCGGACCTCGAGGAGAGGATGGTGCGCCCCCTTCGCGTACCGGGTGACGTTGCCGAGCAGCTCCATCATCGCGAGCGCGTACGGGCGCGCCGCCTCGATGCGCTCCTGCGCCTTCTTGATCTTGGCCGTCGAGACCATCTCCATCGTGCGCGTGATCTGGCGCGTGCTCTGCACGCTCGTGATGCGCTTCTTGATGTCTCGGAGGTTCGCCATTCTCCTCTGTCCCCTATGCCTCGGCCGTGAACTGGGCTTTGTACTCGTCGATCGCGGCCCCGAGCTTCTCTGCGGTCTCGTCGGAGAGGACCTTCTCCTCGGCGATCGCGCGGCCGATCTCCGGATAGGCGGACTCGACGAACTCGAGGAACCCGTCGCGGAACGCCTGGACCGACTCGACAGGCAGGTCGTCGAGGTAGCCCTTGGTGCCCGCGAAGATGGCCATGACCTGGCGCTCGACCGGCATGGGGGCGTAGCGGCCCTGCTTGAGCAGCTCGACGAGACGGGCTCCGCGGTTCAGCGTCGCCTGCGTGGCCTTGTCGAGGTCCGAGCCGAACTGGGCGAACGCGGCAAGCTCCCGGTACTGCGCGAGGTCGAGGCGCAAAGACCCGGCGACCTGCTTCATCGCCTTGATCTGAGCGTTGCCGCCGACGCGCGAGACCGAGATACCGACGTTGATCGCCGGACGCACGCCCTGGTAGAAGAGGTCGGACTGCAGGAACATCTGCCCGTCCGTGATCGAGATGACGTTCGTCGGGATGTACGCCGAGACGTCACCGGCCTGCGTCTCGATGACCGGCAGCGCAGTCAAGGATCCGGCGCCGTTGGCGTCTGACAGCTTGACGGCACGCTCCAACAGACGGCTGTGCAGGTAGAAGATGTCGCCAGGGTACGCCTCGCGGCCCGGCGGGCGGCGCAACGTGAGCGACATCTGCCGGTACGCGACGGCCTGCTTGGAGAGGTCGTCGTAGATACACAGCACGTGCCGGCCCGGGTTGTCGGCGGACGCGGGCTTGCCGTCAGCGCCGGTGTACATGAAGTACTCGCCCATCGCACAGCCGCCCATGGGGGCGATGTACTGCAGAGGCGCCGGGTCAGACGCGTTGGCGGCGACGACGATGGTGTACTCCATCGCGCCGTACTGTTCGAGCGTCTCGACGAGCGCCGCTACGGTCGATGCCTTCTGGCCGACCGCGACGTAGACGCAGATGACGTCCTTGCCCTTCTGGTTGATGATCGTGTCGACCGCGACGGCGGTCTTGCCCGTCTGACGGTCGCCGATGATGAGCTCGCGCTGACCGCGCCCGACCGGGATCATCGCGTCGATGGCCATGATGCCGGTCTGCATCGGCTCGTGGACACCCTTGCGCTCGATGACGCCCGGGGCCCGGAACTCCACGGGGCGGTAGCCCTCGGCCTCGATCGGGCCCTTGCCGTCGAGCGGCTGACCGAGCGGGTTGACGATACGTCCGAGCAGCGCTGGGCCTGACGGCACCTCGACGATGCGTCCCGTGGTGCGGACGGTGTCGTTCTCCTTGATGGCCGAGTACTCGCCCATGAGCACCGCGCCGACCTCGTTCTCATCGAGGTTCAGTGCCATGCCCATGACGGTGTGGCCGCCCTCACCGACGAACTCGAGGAGCTCGCCAGCCATGGCGCCCTTGAGGCCGTCGCACCGGGCGATGCCGTCGCCGAGCGTCATGACGGTACCGACCTCGCGGACATCGACCTCGGGCGTGAACGATTCGAGTTGGCGCCGCAGCACCTCGTTGATTGCGCTTGCGCTGATCTGGGTCACTTACGCCTCACCTCCCTGCGATGCGTTCGAAAGCGTGGCGCGCATCGCGTCGAGCTGCGAGGACAGGCTCCCGTCGAGCACACGCCCGGCGACGTT
>FWPV01009971.1_pt1 | contig 15788 bp, 15 predicted proteins | sample 2228371 | NCBI WGS metagenome assembly FWPV01 (sample SAMEA103939776, study PRJEB20133) | metagenome | reverse complement strand
TTGCGGAGGGAAGAGAAGGAATCTGCTCTTTTCTTTATCTTCATGAGGGGCGGGGCGCTCTCCAGCCGGCCGCCCTGGCAGCCTGCCCGGGTCTGGTGCCGGTTTACCGCCGGGATGGGGTGTACATTTACGAGATTAATAAGTAGAATAGGCATCAATTATTGATACGAACCTCGCCCGGGGTATTGTGAAATTTGCCACCAGCAATTCCCTGTGTTATACTTACGACAATTCAGATAGTCTAGGTGCACTTTGGAAGGATTGCGATGATCGAGCAGTACTTGCCCTTGATAACCATCCTGGCTCTGGCGGTATTTGTCGGTTTCTTTGTCATCGTGCTTGGCACCGTCTTCGGACCTCGCCATCCAACCACCCGCAAAGCCGCTCCCTACGAATCGGGCATGGTGCCTTATGGTCCAGGCCGGCGGCGCGTTTCCGTCCGCTATTACCTGATCGCTGTGCTGTTCATCCTTTTTGACATCGAAGTCATCTTTGTGGTCGCCTGGGCAGTGGTCGTCCGCCGGATAGGGACGCTTGGATTGATCGGCATGCTCATCTTTCTCGCAATATTAGAGGTCGCTCATCTGTATGCGTGGAAGAAAGGAGCTCTGGAATGGGATTAGAGCAAAAAACCGGAAACATGGGAGTGGTGACCACCACCCTGGAACAGGTGATCAACTGGTCGCGCACTTACTCGATGTGGCCGATGCTCTTCGGTCTGGCCTGCTGCGCGATCGAAATGATGGCGGCCCAGGCTTCAAATTACGACATGAGCCGGTTTGGCATGGAGCTGATGCGCCCCAGCCCGCGCCAGTCAGACCTGATGATCGTCGCCGGGCGGGTGACCCGCAAGATGGCGCCCGTCCTGCGCAAGCTGTATGACCAGATGCCCGACCCGAAATGGGTCATCGCCATGGGCGACTGCGCCTCCTGCGGCGGCGTGTTCAATAACTACGCCATCGTCCAGGGCGTGGACGAGGTGGTGCCGGTGGATATTTATGTTTCCGGCTGTCCTCCCCGCCCCGAGGGGCTGCTTCATGGAGTGATGACCCTTCACGAAAAAATCAAGGGCGAAAAATTAAGGAACTGGAAGTAATCCAGGCCAGCGGAGCGGATCAAGCCCATGAACGATCATTTAGAGAAGGCTGTTGAAGCAATCCGAACCCGGTTTGGGGCGGATGTTCATCATTACGCCGGTGAAGCCACCCTGATCATCGGACCAGAGCACATCCTCGAGGCCGCCCAGATCCTCCGGGACGAATTTCATTTCGAGATGCTGGTCGATGAAACCGCGGTGGACTACTGGCCGCAGCAGGAGCCGCGCTTCCACGTCGTCTACCAGCTCTATTCGCTCAGCCGCAATTCGCTGCTGCGGCTGCGCGTGCCGCTCAACGGCAACGCTCCTCATATCGAAACTATGGAAAAGATTTACCCCGTCGCCAACTGGAAAGAGCGCGAGATTTGGGACATGTTCGGAATCCATTTCGACGGCCATTCCGACCTGCGCCGAATCCTCATGCCGCACGACTGGCAGGGACACCCCCTGCGCAAGGATTATCCGCTCGGCTATGAGGAAGTCCAGTTCACTTTCAATCAGCAGGCGGTCGATCAGCATAAGCCGTACGCCAAAGAGTAGCCTTCGGAGGTCTCCGCATGCCTGACATTCGTGAAGTATCCGCAGACGAGCTCCGCCACTTGGTCAGCGAACGGGCGATGACCGGGGAGACCATGCTGCTCAACATGGGCCCGCAACACCCCAGCACCCACGGCGTGCTGCGCCTGCTTCTCGAGCTGGACGGCGAGATCGTCCTCAACTGCATTCCGGACATCGGCTTCCTCCACACCGGCGTGGAGAAGAACATGGAAGCCAAGACCTACCAGAAGGCCGAGGTCATGACCGACCGTCTGGATTACCTCAACCCGCTGGGCAACAACCTGGTCTTCTGCCTGGCGGTCGAAAAACTGGTGGATCTGGATGTGCCGGAGCGCGCTCAGGCGCTGCGAGTGATCCTGGCTGAGCTCCAGCGCATCTCCTCTCATCTGGTCTGGATCGGCACCAGCTCTCTCGACCTGGCCGCCATGTCGGTTTTCCTCTACGCCATGCGCGAGCGCGAGATGATCCTGAACATCTTTGAAATGGTCTCCGGACAGCGCATGATGACCACTTACATCCGTCCCGGCGGGCTATGGCGGGACGTGCCGGCGGATTTCGAGCCGGCCGTGCGCGAGATTCTCGAGGTCATCCCGCGGCGGGTGGACGAGTACGAGCGCATCCTGACCCGGAACGAGCTCTTCCTCGACCGCACCCAGGGGATCGGAGCGATCAATACGGAACAGTGCCTGCAATACGCTCTGACCGGACCGGTCATCCGCGCCACCGGCCTGGCGCACGACTTGCGCAAGGTTCGTCCGTACAGCGGTTACGAGCAGTATAACTTTACCGTGCCCACCCAGACCACCGGCGATGTCTACGCACGCTATCTGGTGCGGGTCGAGGAGATGCGCCAGTCGGTCAAGATTATCCGTCAGGCGTTGGACAAGCTGCCTGGCGGGCCGGTGCGCAGCAACAACCGTAAATTCGTCCCCCCTCCGCGCTCGGAGATCGGGGTCAGCATGGAGGCGCTGATCCACCACTTCAAGTTGTGGACCGAAGGTTTTCCCGCCCCGGCCGAATACGTCTATGCCGCCATCGAGAGCCCGCGGGGCGAGCTTGGCGTCTATCTGGAGGGCGACGGCGGTCCCAAGCCCTACCGCATTCACTATAACACGCCATCCTTCGCCAATCTACAGGCCATGCCGATCCTGACCCGTAACCACTTCATCGCCGATGTAGTCGGGATCATCGGCAGCATTGATATCGTTTTAGGAGATGCCGACCGTTGAACGCCCTGCGAGCCCAATACCCTGACGAGATTGAAAAAATCCTGGCGAACTACCCGCCCGGGCAAAAGCGCTCGGCGGTGATGCCGCTGCTTCACCTGGCACAGCGCGAGGCCACCTATGTCAGCGCCCAGGCGCTCAAAGACATCGCCGAGATTTGCGAGATTTCGATCACCGACGTGGCCTCGATTGTCGGTTTCTACAGCCTGTATTACGACCGTCCGCTGGGTCGCTACCACATCCAGGTTTGCACCGACCTGCCCTGCGCGCTGCGCGGCGCCGACCAATTCCTGGCCGAGTTATGCGCGCGGCTGGGGATGAAAGTCAACGAGCCCTCGCCAGACGGGCTGTTCGTCATCGAAGAGGTCAAGTGCCTGGCGGCCTGCCACCGCGCGCCGGTGTTCCAGGTGCAAGGCGGGAGTGGCATCCAGTACCACGAAAACCAGACGGTCGAAACCGCGCTGGCGGTGATCGAAGCGCTGCGCCAGCAGGCCCTCCAGGAAAAGGAAGCCCAGCCGTGAGCCGCTACATCCTGCTTCGCCACCGCGATACGCCCGGCATCGACCAGCTGGAGGTTTACCGCGAGCACGGAGGCTTCGAGGCCTGGTGTAAGGTGCTGACCTCCATGCAGCCGGCCGAAGTGACCCAGGTCGTCAAGGATTCCGGCCTGCGCGGGCGCGGGGGAGCGGGTTTCCCGACCGGGTTGAAATGGTCGTTTTGCCCGATGGACATCTGGCCGCACTATGTGGTCGCCAACGCCGATGAATCTGAACCGGGCACTTTCAAAGACCGCGAGATCATGGAAGGCAACCCCTTCCAGTTTCTCGAAGGGGTCATGCTCGCCTCCTATGCGGTACAGGCTGAACACGCCTATATCTACCTGCGCGGCGAATTCTGGCAGATCGCCGAGCAACTGGAAACGAAGATCGCTGAACTCGAAGCCGCCGGACTGCTCGGCGAGAAGATTCTCGGCAGCGATGTTTCCCTGCGCCTCCATATTCACCTTGGGGCCGGCGCATATATCTGCGGCGAGGAAACCGCCCTGCTCGAATCGATCGAGGGCAAGCTCGGCCAACCGCGCCTGCGCCCCCCGTTCCCGGCGGCAGCCGGCCTGTTCGCGAAACCGACTGTGATCAACAATGTCGAGACACTGACGAACCTTCCGCCGATTATTCAGAACGGGGCCGCCTGGTACCGCGAGTTCGGCACCGAAAAAAGCCCGGGCGTGAAGATTTTCTCCCTCTCCGGCTGCGTCAACAAACCGGGCAACTACGAGCTGCCCCTGGCGGCCACCTTCCGCGAGTTGATCTACGAGCACGGCGGCGGCATCCCCGAGGGGCGCAAAATCAAGGCGATCATGGCGGCCGGGGCATCTTCCGCGTTGATCGCCGCCGACGAGGCTGCTCTCGACACGCCGATGGATTATGAGTCGGTCGCCAGTCTGGGCGCCTCGCTCGGCTCGGCCTCGGTGATCGTGATCGACGAGTCAGTCAACATTGCCTGGCTGACGCAGAAGACCATCCACTTTTTCAAGCACGAGTCCTGCGGCAAATGCACTCCCTGCCGCGAGGGCACCTACTGGATGGCCAGGCTGGCTGACCGGATCCTGTCGTCCGACGGGGACGAGAATGATGTTGACCTGCTGTACACCGTCGCCCGCCAGATGCAGAACAAGTGCCTGTGCGCGCTGGGCGAGTTTTCCACCGAAGCGGTCGTCTCCGGTATACAGAAATTCCGCCAGGATTACATTCATGAAAAACAGCTCCGCGGCTGAGAGGCGCGGACGCAGCGCCAGGCCCGTGTTTGCGAGGTGTGTATGCCCAATATGGTAACGCTGACCATCGACGATAAGCAGGTGACTGTCCCGGCGGGGACGGTGGTCGTCGACGCCGCCAAGAAGGCCGGCATCGATATCCCTGTTTTTTGCTACCACCCCAAGATGGAGCCGGTCGGCATGTGCCGGATGTGCCTGGTCGAAATTGGCCGCCCGCTGATCGACCGGGCTACCGGCCAGGTTGCGTTGAACGAGGACGGCACCCCAAAGATTCAGTACGGTCCAAAACTGGAAACCGGCTGCACCGTTCCGGTCAGCGAGGGCATGGTTGTCCGCACCCAGACACAGCAGGTCAGGGAGGCGCGCGAAGGCGTGCTCGAGTTCCTGCTCACCTCTCATCCCCTCGACTGCCCGGTGTGCGACAAGGGCGGCGAATGCCCGCTGCAGAATCTGACCCTGGGTTACGGTCCGGGCGAATCCCGCTTCCGCTTCGAGGATAAGAAACACCTGGCCAAGCATGTTCCTCTCGGCGAGCTGATTTTGCTCGACCGCGAGCGCTGCATCCAGTGCGCCCGATGCGTGCGGTTCCAGGATTTGGTGGTGGACGACCCTGTCATCGGCTTTTACAACCGCGGGCGCAGCCTGGAGATCGTCACCTATTCCGAGCCGGGTTTTGATTCGATCTTCTCCGGAAACTCGACCGACATCTGCCCGGTCGGCGCGCTGACCACCGCCGATTTTCGTTTCAGCGCCCGTCCCTGGGAGCTGACCCCTTCGGCTTCTATCTGCCCGCATTGCCCGGTCGGCTGCAACCTGACCCTCAACGTGCGCCGCGAGGCGAGAGCCGGGGGCGCTTTTGTGATCAAGCGTGTGCTGCCGCGCCAGAACGAAGGGGTCAACGAGATCTGGATTTGCGACAAAGGCCGCTTCGGTTATCATTTCGCCGAGAGCCGCGAGCGCCTGGATCGGCCCCTGGTGCGCAAGAACGGCGAGCTGGTTCCTACCTCGTGGGACGAGGCTCTCGACCTGGCAGCAGCGAGGATCGGAGAGACCGCCGCCCTGGTCACCCTGGCCGGCGGGCGGCTCTCGAACGAGGATCTCTTCAACCTGCGCGAACTGACCGCCGCGAGAGACGGCAAAACCTTGCTTTACAGCGATATGGCTGGCGGCGACCTGACCGCCCGGTACGGCCTGCCCCCCGGAAGCAACTTCGCCGAAATGGGCAAGGGCGATGCCATCCTGGTAATCTCCAGCGACCTGCATCAGGAAGCCCCGCTCTGGTGGCTGCGGGTCAAACAGGCAGCCCAGCGCGGAGCAGCGCTGATTGTCGCCAATCCCCGCCGGACCCGCCTGGATCGCTACGCTGCTCACCCTGTCCGCTGCGCCTACGGCGAAGAAGCAGGGGTTCTGGCGGCTTTCCTGGCCGGGGCGCAGGCGCCCCGGGATTTGCAGCCGGCGGTGGAAGCCTTTGCATCCGCCGAAAACCGGATCATCCTCTATGGCGGCGAGGGACTGGGCCTGGCCGGATCGCAATCGCTCGCCCAGACCGCGGCGGCCGTCCTGGCGAGTTACGGTAAGATCGGCGTCCCAAACAATGGATTGGTCAGCGTCTGGCAGCGGGCCAACGACCAGGGCGCCTGGGAGATCGGCTTCCGCCCGGCGGACGATCTGGCAGCCGAGCTGAGCACGGCGGAGGTCCTCCTGGTTGCCGCAGCGGACCCAGCCGGCGACGATCCCGCCCTGGCTGCGGCGGTCGAAAAGGCCGGTTTTATCGTCGTCCAGGAGTTGTTCCTGAGCGAAACCGCCCGCCGCGCCGACGTGGTTCTCCCCGCTCAAGCCTGGGTCGAGCGCGATGGTACGCTGACCTCCGGGGAACGCCGCGTACAGCACTATTACCCTGCCCTGCCGCCGCGCGGCGAATCCCGCCCGGACTACGCCATCGCTGCTCAGATCGGCCGGCGGATCGGCCTCGACCTGGAGAGCCGGGCCGCCTCGCTGGTTTTCCTTCGCCTGGCCGCCAGCCTGACGAGCTTCGCCGGGTTGAGCTACCAGCGTCTGAGCGAGACGGCCGAGCAGTGGCCGATCATCGGACGGGCCGATTTGTATTACGGCGGCACGGCCTACGACAATCACCAGGGGCTCGGCGTTCAACTTCCGCTCGTTTCCGCGGGCGAAGCGCCGGCGCCGGTTCCGCCTCCAAAACTGCCGGTCAGAAAGAAGGGCGAGCTGCTTCTCGTCCCCGTGACAAGGCTCTACGACCATGGCGCTACGCTGCTGCCCTCCCAGATGCTTTCCCTGCGAATGGCTACGCCGCAAATCTGGCTGCACCCGCAAACCGCTTCGGATTTGACTCTTGACGATGCCGGGCGGATCGAAATTCGCTTGAAGGAGGAAACCTTCACCGCCGGGCTGCGCCTGGATGAGTCCCTCCCGCCCGACGTGGGGCTTGTCCCGCGCAGCGTGGGCATCCCTTTGACCGCTCCCCAGGCGGCCAGGCTGGTCCAAACAGCCCCCGTGACAGAGGCGTAGAGGAGAGGAGTTTATGGTCACAGCTGGAATGATTTGGGAATGGGTCATCAAATCCTTGGTCATCATTCTGTTCCTGACGGCCGGCTTCGCCTACACCACCCTGTATGAGCGCAAGGTTCTGGCCCGCATCCAGGCCCGCATCGGGCCCAACCGGGCCGGGCCGTTTGGCATTCTTCAGCCGGTGGCTGACGGTCTTAAACTGATTTTCAAAGAGGAACTGGTCCCGTCCTACGCCGATAAAATCATCTTTCTCCTTGCGCCGGTGATCACCGTCGTGCCGGCGCTGATCATCACCGCGGTCATTCCCTGGGGAGAGACCTTCACCATTGGCTCGCGCACCTACACTTGGTATCTGGCTGACATTAACATCGGGGTCCTATATTTGATGGCAGTCACCTCGATCTCGGTTTACGGGATCACCCTGGCGGGCTGGTCGTCGAACAACAAATACGCCCTGCTCGGCGGGCTGCGGTCCACCGCCCAGATGATCAGCTACGAGCTGGCCCTCGGGCTGGCTTTCGTCGGCCCGATCATGCTGGCCGGTTCGATGAGTATGGTCGATATCGTCCGCGCCCAGGAGAAGCTGTGGTACATATTCCTGCAGCCGGCCGGTTTTGCCATATTTTTCGCCGCCTCGATCGCCGAAGTGAACCGCGCCCCGTTTGATATGCCCGAGGCCGAGCAGGAGCTGACCGCCGGCTATCACAGCGAGTATTCCGGGATGAAGTTCGCCCTGTTCTTCATGGCGGAGTACATCAAGATGATCGCTGTGGCGATGATCGGCGCGACTCTATTCCTCGGCGGCTATCTTTCGCCGCTCGGCTTTTTGGCGGATCTGCCGGTCGTCGGCTGGATCTTCGCCGGCGGCCCGCACTGGTTGTTGCTTAAAGTCGTCATCTGGTTGTTTGCGATGATCTGGATCCGCGCGACGCTGCCGCGCATCCGCTATGATCGCCTGATGCAAATGGGGTGGAAAATCCTGTTTCCAATCGGCATGCTGAACGTCATCGTCACCGCCGCTGTGATCGTTTTGGTAGGAGGTTAACCCCATGTGGAAAGGTTTGCTGACCACGCTTCTGACTTTGACGAAGAAACCGGTCACCATTGAGTATCCGGAAGTGAAACGGCCGGTGAGCGCCCGTTTCAAGGGGCGCCATGTCCTCAAGCGGTATGAGAACGGCCTGGAGAAATGCATTGGCTGCTCGCTTTGCGCCGCGGCCTGCCCCTCAGACGCGATCTTCGTCGAGGCGGCCGAAAATACCGACGAAGCGCGCTACTCGCCGGGCGAGCGCTACGCCAGCACCTATGAGATCAACATGCTGCGCTGCATCTTCTGCGGTTTCTGCGAAGATGCCTGCCCGACCGAGGCGATCGTCCTCGGCGATAATTACGAGCTTTCCTTCACCGAGCGGAGCCAGTCGATCTATCCCAAAGAGATGCTTCTCGAACCGGTGCCGCCGGGCGGGCAGCCGACTCCGCAGAAGACTCCGGCGGGGGTGTATACCCGCTCGGTGCCCGAAATGAAGGATCCCACGGATTGAGGGAGGGTTTGGATGGCGATAGGCACAATTATCGTTTTTGGGGTCATGGGAATGCTGGTGGTGGCGTCGGCGGTCGGGATGCTGGTCAGCCGCAATGCCGTCTACGCCGCCATGTTCCTCGTCCTGAATTTCCTGACGGTCGGCTTCATGTATCTGTCGCTTGGCGCGGCTTTCATCGCCCTGGCCCAGGTGACCGTTTACGCCGGCTCGATCATGGTTCTGTTTTTGTTCGTGATCATGCTGCTCGGCGGCGAGAAGCTGCCCTTCATCGATCCGCTTCGCGGGCAGCGGCTGGTCGGGGCGCTGATCGGCGTCGCCTTCCTGGCGGAAATTGTCCTCTACGTGGTCATGCGCGGCAACCCGAGCGGCAGCGTCCGCCTGACCGGCGGCACCTTCGCCACCCCTGCGGCGATCGGCATGCTGCTCTTCGACCGCTATCTGCTGCCTTTTGAGATCACCTCGGTGCTCTTGCTGGCGGCGGTGATCGGCGCGATCTTCCTCACCCGCGGCGCAAGGCAGCCCAAGGACGAAGCGCCCCAGCTCAGCAAGGAGTAGGAGGACAGACCTATGCCCATGGTGTATTATCTCGGCCTCTCGGCCTTCATGTTTGTGATCGGCATCATTGGGGTGATCATCCGCCGCAACCCGCTGGTGGTTTTCATGTCGCTCGAGCTGATGTTCAACGCCGCGAACCTGGTTTTTGTGTCCTTCGCTTCGTTTCACCAGGTGCTGGAGGGCGAGCTGTTCGTCTTTTTTGTGATGACCACCGCCGCCGCCGAGGTCGCGGTCGGTCTGGCGCTGATGGTTGCGATCTTCCGGGCCAAGAAGACCATCGACGTGGATCAGATGTCCAGTCTGAAAGGATAAGCCGCGATGAGTCTGAGCGAGACCGCTGTGATTGACCCTCTCTTCGCCCTGGCGCCCTGGGTGGTGTTCCTGCCGGTCATCGGTATCGTGCTTAACCTGCTCATCGGCAGGCGCCTGGGCGAGAAGGGCATCGGCGCGATCGCCAGCCTGGCTGCTGGCGGCTCCTTCATCGTTTCGGCGCTGCTGGCGTACGGGCTCTGGCGCAGCCCGGAGGGCGGCACGCTGCTGTTGGTCAGGTGGATGCAGATCGGTTCTTTCGATGCGCATTGGGCCTTCCGGATCGACACGCTCTCGGCGGTGATGATGCTGGTCGTTTCCGGCGTCGGGACGCTGATCCATATCTACTCGATCGGTTATATGCACGCCGATGTGCGCCATAACGGCGATCCCGGACGCTTCCGCCGTTTCTTCGTCTTTCTCAACCTGTTCATCGCCGCGATGATGATCCTGGTCTCAGCCGACAACTTCCTGATGCTCTTTGTCGGCTGGGAAGGGGTGGGGTTGTGCTCGTATCTGTTGATCGGCTTCTGGTTCGAGAAGGGCGAGGGCGGGATTGGCAACGCCAAGGCGGCCAAGAAAGCCTTTGTCGTCAACCGCATCGGCGATTTTGGCCTGTTGATCGCGATCTTCCTGCTCTTCTACAACTTCGGCACGCTGGAATTCAGCGAAATTTTCGCCAGAGCGCCTGAGGTAGCCGCCGCCACGCCGGGTGTGGTGCTGGCGGTCACTCTCTTCATGCTGCTGGGCGTGACCGGCAAATCGTCTCAACTGCCCCTCTACGTCTGGCTGCCGGATGCCATGGCCGGCCCTACCCCGGTTTCGGCGTTGATCCATGCCGCCACGATGGTCACTGCCGGCGTGTACCTGGTGGCGCGGACGCAGGCGCTCTACGTCCAGGTGCCGCTGGCGCAGGATATGGTCACCTGGGTAGGCGGGCTGACCGCCTTGTTCGCGGCAACCATCGCTGTAGCGCAGAATGATATCAAGCGAGTGCTGGCGTATTCGACGATCAGCCAGCTCGGCTTCATGGTCGCAGCAGTAGGGATGGGCGCGGCCGTGGCGGGGATGTTCCATCTGGTCACCCACTCCTTCTTCAAGGCGCTGCTGTTCCTCGCCGCCGGCTCGGTCATCCTCGGCATGGAGCACGGGCATGAGCACGCTCACGGACATACCGAACTGGATCCACAAGACATGCGCAACATGGGCGGGCTGCGCAGCCGGATGCCGCTTACTTTCTGGGTTTTTCTGGCCGGCGCGCTGGCCCTGGCGGGGATCGCTCCCCTGTCCGGTTTCTTCTCCAAGGATGAGATTCTCCTCTCGGCCAGCCAGCGCCAGCCGGCAGTGTACGTCATGCTCCTGGCGGCTGCCTTCTTGACGGCTTTTTACATGGGGCGGCAGATGCTGATGGTCTTTTTCGGCAAGGCGCGCAGCGATGCTGCCGAGGGCGCCAGGGAAAGCCCGCCGATCGTCACCCTGCCGTTGATTGTTCTGGCCCTGCTCTCGCTCGGCGGAGGTGCGCTTAACCTGCCGGGAAGCCACTGGCTGGAAACCTGGCTGGAACACACCTTCCACGGCGGCGAGCCCGGCGGTTTCAACTGGACCGTCGCCCTGTCCTCACTTGGCGTTGCTCTGCTCGGGTTTGTGCTGGCCTGGCTGGTCTATGGCCGCAGACCGGCGGCCCTTGCCGAAACCCCCGATCCGCTCGCCCGCCCGCTCGGACCCCTTTTCCGCGGCATGCAGCGCAAGTGGTGGGTGGACGAGTTGTATCAGCTGGTGATTATCCACCCGTATTATGCCCTGGCTGACTTCCTGGCCGGCCCCGTCGACCAGACTGTGATCGACGGTGCGGCCAACGGTCTGGGCAGGCTGGTGCGCGGGACGGCCGGTCTCTGGCGAAGCATGCAGAACGGCTACGTCCGCTCCTACGCGCTCACCATATTGATCGGAGTGGCGTTGGTGATTGCATACCTTGCCCTGCGTTGATTTCAATCGTGATCCTGGCCCGGACCTCCTGGCGGGGACTGAACTTTTACCCTGAGGACTGGTTATGAATTTTGGGATCCACCCCCTTGTTCTGGTGACCTTTTTCCCCCTTCTGGGGTTTCTGGTCGTCCTGTTTATCCCGCGCGAGCAGAAGAACGCCATCCGTTGGGCGGCCTTGCTCACCTCGCTGCTGAATTTTGCGATCGCCCTGTGGGTTCTGGCTCAGTTCGACCGTTTCGACGGCGGCATCCAGATGGCGGTCCGCGAAACCTGGCTTCGCCTGCCCGGGGTCAGCATCGACTTTTACCTGGGCATCGACGGGACGAGCCTGCTGCTGGTGCTGCTGACGACCTTTCTGACCCCGATCACGATTCTGTCAACCTGGTCATCGGTAGAAGAGAAGGTCAAGGGTTTCATGCTCTTCTTCCTGCTTCTGGAAGTGGGGATGATCGGCGTCTTCCTGGCGCTGGACCTGGTCCTCTTCTATGTGTTCTGGGAATTCACCCTGATACCCATGTATTTTCTGATCGGCGTGTGGGGCGGCGAGCGGCGCATCTACGCCGCAGTGAAATTCTTCCTGTTCACCATGTTTGGTTCGCTGTTGATGCTCCTGGCGATCCTGTTCATCGGCTGGACGGCGGGCAGCTTTGCCTGGGAGGACCTGGTTGCAAACCGCGAATTGTTCGCCTCGGCCCAGCTCTGGTTGTTTCTGGCATTTGGGCTGGCTTTTGCGATCAAGGTGCCGATGTTCCCGCTGCACACCTGGCTGCCGGATGCCCACGTTGAAGCGCCGACCGCCGGTTCGGTCATCCTGGCCGGAGTGCTGCTCAAGATGGGCGCATACGGCTTCCTGAGATACAACCTTCCGCTCTTCCCCCAGGTTTCAGTCCAGGCAGCCCCGTGGATGGCGGTCCTGGCGGTGATCGGGATCCTCTACGGGGCGGCAGTTGCTCTGGCCCAGAAGGATGTGAAAAAACTGGTGGCGTATTCCTCGGTCAGCCACCTCGGTTTCGTCATGCTGGGCGTGTTCGCTCTGACCATGCAGGGGATCTCGGGCGGGGTGCTGCAGATGGTCAACCACGGATTGAGCACAGGCGCGCTGTTCTTGATCGTCGGGATGCTTTACGAACGCCGCCATACCCGTGAGATGAGTGCGTTTGGTGGAATATGGAAAGTGATGCCGGTTTTCGCCGGGCTGTCGCTGATCGTGACGCTATCTTCAATGGGCCTGCCGGGGTTGAACGGTTTTGTCGGCGAGTTCACCATTCTGCTCGGCGCCTTTGGGGCGCAGGTGCTGGGCTCGCCCTGGTTCGCCGGGGCCGCCACCGGCGGGGTGATCCTGGCGGCGGTCTATTTGCTGGTCATGTTTGAGAAAGTCTTCCTTGGGCCGGTCAAAGCGGAAGCAAACCGGTCGCTCAAAGATCTGAGCGCGCGCGAAATCGCAACTCTGCTGCCTATCCTGATCCTGATCTTTTGGATCGGGCTGTATCCGCAGCCGTTCTTCCAGTTGATTAACCCGAGCGTCGAGCGGCTGGTCGCGCTGGTGCAAACCGCAGTGATGGCAGCCCATTAGGAGCGAAAGATGACCCTGGCAGATTTTTACTCGATTCTCCCCATCATCACTCTGGTCGGTTGGGCGCTTCTGCTTTTGGTTGTGGATCTGTGGATCGCCAAGGAGCGCAAGGGGTTGACCGCCCTGCTCGCGGCGGTCGGCCTGGCGGTTTCGCTCGGATTGACCCTGGCTCAGGGCGGGCGCAGCCGGCTGGCCTTTGGGGGGCTGATGATGCTGGACGGATTCGCGGTCTATCTGAATGTAATCTTTCTGACCAGCGGGCTGGCTGCGATTGCGCTCGGTTACGATTATCTCAGGCGGATGGGTTTGGAGCGCGGCGAGTATTACGTGATGATGCTTTTCTCGATCAGCGGGATGATGATGATCACCCAGGCCTATAACCTGCTGGTGGTCTTCCTGGCGCTGGAGGTGCTTTCGATCCCGCTCTATGTGCTGGCAGGTTTTGCCCATCCGCGTCAGGAGTCGCAGGAGGCGGCGCTCAAGTACTTTCTACTGGGTGCGTTTTCTTCGGCTTTCGTCCTGTACGGGATCGCGCTGATTTTTGGCGCGACCGCCAGCATTGGTCTGGACGGCATTCTGGCGGCGCTGCAGGCGGGGACGGCGAACAACGTCCTGTTCGCCGCCGGCGCAGCGTTGATGCTGGTCGGTTTTGGCTTCAAAGTGGCGGCCGTGCCGTTCCATGAGTGGGCTCCGGATGTCTATCAGGGCTCTCCCACGCCTGTTTCAGGATTTATGTCGGTGGCGGTCAAGGCAGCCGGCTTCGCCGTTTTGTTGAGGATCTTCCTGACCGTCTTCCCGAACCTGGCGGGAACCCTGACGCCGGCGTTATGGGTGATCGCCGCGCTGACCATGATCGTGGGCAACGTTCTGGCGGTGATTCAGAGCAATATCAAGCGGCTGCTGGCTTATTCAAGCATCGCTCACGCGGGCTACATGCTGATGGCCTTTGTCCCGTATGGCAGCGAGGTAGCGGGTCAATCGGTGGCGGCGACGATTTTCTATCTGATCGCTTACGGATTGACCACCTTTGGAGCCTGGGCGGTGGTGGTTTCCTTGGAGCAGGCGGAGGGCAAAGGGCTGGAGCTGGAGGATTACGCCGGACTGGGGCAGAAGTATCCCTGGCTGGGGGTGGCGATGATGGTGTTCATGCTCTCGCTGACCGGCGTGCCGATCACCCTGGGCTTTTGGGGCAAGTTTTATCTGTTCAAGACGGCGGTCGATGCCGGCTACGCCGGGCTGGCGCTGGTCGGCCTGCTGACCTCGCTGGTTTCGGCGTATTACTACCTGCGGGTGGTGGTGCTGATGTTCATGCGCGCCGGCGAGCCGCGCGTAAGGCGCGACGGCTGGCTGAGCCTGGTGGCGCTGGGGGCGGCGCTGGCCGTGGTGGCGCTGAGCGTGGTGCCGGGTCGGCTGCTGGAGGCAGCGGCGAACGCGGTGCTGCGCTTGCAGTGACGGCGGGCATTTAGGGTATAATGGGCTCACCTGCCCCCGTAGCTCAACGGACAGAGTGACAGACTTCGAATCTGGAGGTTCAGGGTTCGAATCCCTGCGGGGGCGCTGGATGTGGCAGTCATCAATGCTTCTACCCCCAGATATGGTGGGTAGAACAAAGCATGCGAAGAAACCTGGACGTCACTGATAGGCGCGAGATTTTTCCAGAAATCTAATTGCTTGATCGATAATCATCGATCTCAAAATTCCTTCAATATTCCATCTGGCCAGTTGTATTCTCCTCCGGATGAATGATCTCGCAGCCCCTGGCGCTGGCTCAATCATCCGTTCTGTTCAATCACCTGCTCCTCATGAATGTCGCGTTTAATTACCGCCATTTCTGGACTCAACAACTACTGCTTGCGTCAGATCAGATCACCGCTCAATTCGAGGATCCAAACCACAACAAGGGCGATGAGACGATCGCGGCGCCCATGGTCAATATCTCAGCCGCTCGTTCCTCCCTCTGAAAACGTTTTTCCTTTTGGGTCGATTCCTGCTCCCTGATTTTCCTGTTAGGGTCGATCGAGCTGCTTTGATTTATAAAGATCCTGGCCGGTGCGGCATCCAATTTTTTTTCATTATGATTTTGGATTTTTTACCCACTCAGTAAACCTTCTAGATCAGTCGTTTGGCGCATGAAGCTGTTTTTCCCCGTCCATTCAACCCAGCGTGACGCCGAAATTGCTATAATAATGGCAAGATGGAAGGAATTTACGGAGGTTGAGGTGAACAAAAACATTTCCCCGCCCGATTTCGATCCGGATGATATCACCACATACCCGACAGCCAGGTCGATATTCAAGAGCGGCCGGTTCTCGGCGGAGGAGCGAAAAAAGGAGTACAGGCGGCGGGGGAAAGGACCTGCCGGGGTGATTGACGGCGAATACAACGACGCCTATTGCGACCCGGGAAATTACTACAATGATTTCGAAAGAGATTGGGAAGCCGATGCGTAGAGGTCGATGAACCGGTTCCGCATTGGAGTAACTTTTTTACAGATACCAACAATCCAATCAATTCTTCGTTTTCGAGATTATTCAAACGATTTTTAAGGGAAAACCATCCTTTCCGCCCAGCCTATTATCCTTCGGAGACCGCTGGGCGCCTGTCTCGGTGGGGAGACCGCCGCGCTTCGCTCGCGGTGACA
>FWPV01009968.1_pt1 | contig 15789 bp, 13 predicted proteins | sample 2228371 | NCBI WGS metagenome assembly FWPV01 (sample SAMEA103939776, study PRJEB20133) | metagenome | reverse complement strand
CGGGGTGCCCACCGGCGCAGCAGGACCTGGCGGGACCTTCCGGGCCCGCTTGGCCCTGCTGCGGCGCGTGGCGGTCACGATCAGGATCACCAGGCCGAGCACGAACCCGACCGCGCCGATGACCAGGGCCAGGACCACCGGTCCGACGAGCCGGTTGACCACGCTCGGCCCGAAGGAGAGCACGAACGGGGGCGTGCCCTCGGCAACCTCGACAGTCACGTCGTACCGGCCGGCGGCGGGGATGTCGACCTGGTAGACCGCCTTGCCCTCGATGCCGCTGAACGAGAACGAGACGTCGTTGCGCTGCCGGTCGAGGGGGAGTTCCTCCCCCGCGGTGTCGACGATGGTCAGCGTGAACGTCGGCGGGTCCTCCGGGGTGCGGAAGCTCGTCCCGTCGATCTCGGATCGCCACTCGTAGTACACGACATAGGTGCCCGGTTTGGAGAACTCGATGGTGCGGCCCACGCCGTCGACCGGGAACCGGGCGAACCCGTCGACCTCGTCGCTGACCCGGATCACGGCGCTGACGATGATGGCGATCGCTGCGGCGACGGCGGCGACCATCACCACGGCACCGACCACGAACCACCCGGCGGAGGGCTTCAGCTTCACCGTCGGCTCGCCCGCCGGGCCGACGGGCGGGGCCGGGGGCACGATCGGTGGGGAGGGCGGGGACATGCTCATGGCAGGGCCACTCCGAGACGCTGGGCGACGAGGTCGAGACGCTCATCCGGTTCTACCAGGGCCACGCGCACGAAACGCGCACCCCCCGGTCCGTACAGCTCACCGGGGCTGACCAGACAGCCCCCCTCCTCGGCCAGCCGCTGCGCGAACGACCAGCCGTCACCGACCTCGGCCCAGAGGTAGAACCCACCGCCGGGCATGGGCGCGTCCACCCCGGCCCATGCCCGCAGGATGGTCCGGAACCGGGCCAGCCGCCGGTGGTACCGGGCCCGCTGCTCGGCCACATGGGTGTCGTCGTCCAGCGCCACGGCACCGGCGGCCTGCGCCGGGCCGGGGACCATGAAGCCGGCGTGCTTGCGGACCTCGGACAGGAACCGCACCAGGTCGGCGTCACCGGCGTAGAACCCGACCCGCACCCCGGCCAGGTTCGACCGTTTCGACAGCGAGTGGACGGCGAGCACCCCGTCGGTGCCGTGCTCGAGGATGGTGCGCGGCGGGCCGTCCCAGGTGAACTCGACGTAGCACTCGTCGGACAGCACGGGGACCCCGTACCGGCGCCCCCAGGCCGCCGCCGCACCGAGGTCGTCGAGGTGGCCGTCGGGGTTCCCGGGGGTGTTCACCCACAGGCACAGGGCGCGGGCCGCATCGGCCGGGTCGATGGCGTCGAGCCGGATCCGGAAGGACTCGTCGACCGGCACCGGCACCGGCCGCAGACCGGCCAGCACGGCACCCATCTCGTAGGTGGGGTACGCGACGCTCGGGTACAGCACCGTGTCCCGGTCGGGGCTGCGGAGGCGGAGGAAGCCGGGGGTGGTGGCGACGAACTCCTTGGTGCCGATGGTGGCCGCCACCTGCCCGGGCGGCAGGTCGATGCCCCAGCGCCGGCTGATCCAGCCGGTGATCGACCGCCGGAGCCGCTCGGTGCCGACGCTGGGCGGGTAGCCCCGCTCGCTGCCCGAGCGGGCCAGGGCGTCGATGACCGCCGGCGGGGGCGGGTCGCACGGTGAGCCGATCGACAGATCGACCACCCCACCCTCATGGCGGGCGGCCGCCCGCTTGGCCCCCTCGAGCCGGTCGTAGGGATAGGGCGGCAGCTGGAACCCGGTCACGTCCCCACCTTGGGAGCCTCGACGACGAACGCCGACAGCTTGCCCTTCGATGCTTCGTCGAGGCGGGCCCGGATCCGCACGCCGGCGTCCTCCTCCACGGTGGACAGCACCTCGCCTTCCCGGTGCACCGAGGCGATGACGTCGCCGCGTTCCCAGGGGACCCACAGCTCGGTGACCGTGGCCAGGGCCCGCAACCGGTCGGCGAGCGTGCGCAGGAATCCGTCGACACCTTCCCCGGTGAGCGCCGAGAGGGCCACCGACCCGGGGTGGTGGGCGACGAGGTGCTCGGCTTCCTTGGGGGCGAGGTCGGCCTTGTTGAACACCAGCAGTTCGGGCACGTCCCGCGCTCCGATCTCGTCGAGCACGGCGTGGACCGCATCGATCTGGAGCTGTGGGTCGGGCGAGCTGGCGTCGACCACGTGCACGAGCAGGTCGGCCTCGGCGACCGTCTCGAGCGTGCTCTTGAACGCCTCGACAAGCTGGTGCGGCAGGCGTTTGACGAACCCGACCGTGTCGGAGAGCAGCACGGACTCGCCCCCCGGGAGCTGCAGCCGCCGGGTGGTGGGATCGAGGGTGGCGAAGAGGCGGTCCTCGACCAGCACCCCGGCGTGGGTGAGCCGGTTGAGCAGCGTGGACTTCCCGGCGTTGGTGTAGCCGACGATCGTCACCGCCTGGAGCCGGCTGCGGCTGCGGGCCTTGCGTTGGAGCTGACGGGTGCTTCGCAGCTGGCGGAGCTCGGCTTCGAGCTTGGTGATGCGGCGCATGATCCGACGGCGGTCGACCTCGAGCTGGGTCTCACCCGGCCCGCGGGTGCCGATACGCCCGGCCTGCTGGCTGAACCCGGCCTGGCGCCCGCGTCGCAGCCGGGGCAGGCGGTACCGCAGGAGGGCAAGTTCGACCTGCGCCTTGCCCTCGAGGGTGTGGGCGTTCTGGGCGAAGATGTCGAGGATGACCGCCGTGCGGTCGATCGCGGTGCGGCCGAGCAGCTTCTCCAGGTTGAACTGCTGGGCCGGGGTGAGCTCGTTGTCGAACACCACGGTGTCGGCGTCGGTGGCGAGGCACACCTCGAGCAGTTCCTCGACCTTGCCCTTGCCGATGAAGGTCGCCGGATCCGGGGCGAGTCGTCGCTGCATCACCCGCCCGACTTCCACCGCACCGGCGGTGTCGATCAGCAGGGCGAGCTCGTCGAGGCTGCGCTCGGTGTCGTCTTCGGTCTCGGGCGGGATGGTGACGCCGACCAGCACGATCTTCTCGGGGACCCCCCGGGCGATGAGCTGTTCGGTGAACGCCCCCTGGAGATCGGCCAGGACCGGTAGCGCTGCTCGCTGATCCGCAGCGCCTCCGCGGCCTGCTTGCGCTCGGTGATGTCCTCGACCATCTCGATCGCCGCCACGAACGTGGTCGGCCCGGTGAGCTCCGCCCGGGTGCCGTCGATCCGCACGATCGCGGTGCCCCCGTCCATTTGGACCTCGATGCGATCCCCGCCGGCCAGACCCCAGCGGACCGCGGCGTACGCGGCGGCACAGGCACCGGTCCCGCACGCCTCGGTGACGCCTGCGCCCCGCTCGTGCACCCGCATGCGCACTGCGGCGGGGTCTGCGGTCGCGGCGACGATCTCGAGGTTGACCGACGGCACCAGCTCGCCGAGCGCGGCCAGGTCGACCCCGGCGACGTCGTCCACCGCAACCACGCTGTGGGGGTTCCCCAGGCTGAGATGGGCAACCGGTCGGCCCGGGTCGCAGCCGAGGCGCTCCCAACCGTCCGGCGGGTCGAGCTCGGTGACCTCACCCATGTCCACCGTGGCCAGCGCGACCCGGGCGTCCCCGGTGGGGGTGATGGTCACCGAGCGCGGCCCGGCATCGGTGGCGATGGTGTAGGCGGTCTCGCCCCGGGCGCCCTCGCGCATCCACACCGCCTGTACCAGGCAGCGGATGCCGTTGCCGCTCATCTCGGCCCGGGAGCCATCGGCGTTGTAGAGGGCCATGGTCCAGCCGTGGTCGCCCGGGGTGGCAAGCAGCAGGCCGTCGGCACCGATGCCGCGCCGCCGGTCACACCAGGCGCGGGCGAGGACCGGCCAGGCGATCCGGGGAAGGCGCTGGTCGGTGCACACGACCAGGAAGTCGTTGCCGAGCCCGTGGTGCTTGGTGAGGCGGACGGTGGTCATGCGGCTCCGGATCGTCGGTGGGCCCGATCCGACCAGGCTTGCAGCACCGATGGGAGCACGGCGAGCGAGTTCCCGTCGGGGACGTCCACCCAGTGGATGCGGGGGTCCCGCCGGAACCACCGTTCCTGGCGGGCGGCGAACCGGCGGGTGCGGGCGATGATCAGCTCCACCGCCTCGTCCAGTGACGAGCGGCCCTCGACGTGGTCGAGCAGCTCCTTGTAGCCGAGGGCCTGGCGGGCGGTGCGTGACAGCCCCCCCGGGTGCTGGCGCAGGGTGCGGACCTCCTCGAGCAGCCCGGCGTCGAGCATCGACCGCACCCGTTCGGCGATGCGGCCGGCGAGCACGTCGCGGGGCACACGCAACCCGACCTGCACGACGTCGACCGCCGGGTAGGCGTCGAGGCCGGGACCGAACGACGAGAACGGGCGGCCGCTGCCGAGGCACACCTCGAGCGCCCGCACCACCCGGCGGCGGTTCCGCGGCTCGATGCGGGCCGCCGCGGTCGGGTCGAGCCGCTGCAACCGGGCGTACAGGCCGGGAAGGTCGGGGTCGGCCTCGAGCTCGGCGCGGATCGCCGGCCACTGGCCCGGCGGGTCGAGCCGGTCGACGACCGCCCGCAGGTACAGGCCGGTGCCGCCGACGAGCAGGGCACGCCCGTGGCGCGCCGCGATGGCGTCGAGCGCCCGCCGGGCCTCTTCGGCGAAGCGGACCACGGTGACCTCCTCGGCCGGGTCGGCGAGGTCGATGAGGTGGTGGGGGATCTCGGCCCGCTCTGCGGCGCTGGGCTTCGCGGTGCCGATGTCCATGCCCCGGTAGACCTGCATGGAGTCGACCGAGACGATCTCGGTGCCGGGCACGGCACGGGCGACCGCCAGCGCCAAGGCCGACTTGCCCGACGCCGTCGGCCCGGCCAGGGCGAGCGGGCGAGCGCTCAGCCGGCCACCGCCTGCACAGGGATGCGCAGCCTGGTGCGGGGGGCGGCGGTCACCTCGACCAGGCGGCCGCCGAGGTAGTGGGCACCGGCCCGCTCGATGGCGACGGTGGCGAAAGTGCCGGCACGCAGCGGGCGTTCGCTGGCGAAGTGGACCAGCTTGTTCTGGCGGGTGCGACCGGTGAGCAGCGACGGGTCCTTCTTCGAAGGGCCTTCGACGAGCACCTCCTCGACCCGGCCGATGCGGGCCTGGTGCTTGGCCAGTGCGCTGCGCTCCACCACCACCCGGAGCCGCTCGAATCGCTCGGCGACGACCTCAGCGGGCACGAAGTCGTCGACCCGGGTCGCCGCCTCGGTGCCCGGCCGGGGGGAGTAGATGAAGGTGTAGGCGCTGTCGTACTCGGCGGCGGCGACCACCTCGAGGGTACGGGCGAAATCCTCCTCGGTCTCACCCGGGAAGCCGACGATGAGGTCGGTGGTGACGGCCAGGTCGGGGATGGCGGCCCGGGCCGCCGCCAGCCGTTCCAGGTACCGCTCGGCGGTGTAGCCCCGGTGCATGGCGGTGAGCGTCCGGTCACTGCCGGCCTGCAGGGGGAGGTGGAGGTGCTCACACACCGCCCGGGTCTCGGCCATGGCGGCGATGGTCTCCGGCCGCAGATCCTTGGGGTGGGGTGAGGTGAACCGGACCCGCCGGATCCCCTCGACACTGCCGACCGCCCGCAGGAGGTCGGCGAACAGCGGTCGGACGCGCACGTCGGCGCCGCCCTTGCGGGCGGCCAGCTGCAGGTCCCGGCCGTAGCTGTTGACGTTCTGACCGAGGAGGGTGACCTCGACCACCCCGGTGGCCGCCAGACCCTCGACCTCGGACACCAGCTCGTCGAACCGTCGGCTGATCTCGCGACCGCGGACCGCCGGCACGATGCAGAAGGCGCAGCTGTTGTCGCAGCCGATCTGGATGGTGACCCAGGCGGCGTGGTCGAGCTCGCGCTTGGCCGGAAGGGCCGAGGGGAACCGCTCGTGGTCGTCTTCGACGGCCTCCTCGAGGATCTCCACCACCGGCCCGTGCTCCCTGGCCTGAGAGACGAGGGCGGCCGCCCGGTGCACGTTGAAGGTCCCGAGCACGACGTCGACCCACGGGGCCTTCTCCCGGACCAGCTCCCGGTCCTTCTGGGCGAGGCAGCCGGCGACGACGATCTGCAGGTCGGGACGCTGGTCCTTCAGCCGCTTCAGGTGCCCGAGATTGCCGTAGAGCTTGTTGTCGGCGTTCTCCCGGATGCAGCAGGTGTTGAGCACGACCACATCGGCTTCGGCCTCCGAACCTGCGGGCGCCAGTCCGTCGGCTTCGAGCAGCCCGGCGATGCGTTCGGAGTCGTGCTCGTTCATCTGGCACCCGAAGGTGCGCACGAGATAGCGGCGGCTCACGCCTCTGAGGTTAGGGGCCGATCCGGTTGCGACACGACCGTGTCCCGCAGATCGAGCACCGCCGCCGGTCGGTGCTCGATGCGCAACTGGATGCCGGTGCGCATCTCCCCTTCGATGTCGACGTCGACGAACGACGGGATGCACACGGCATCGATCCCATCGGCGATCACATGGGCACGGGCGATGGCAACGGCCTTCATCGCCTGGTTGAGCGCCGCCGCGCCGACGACGGTCACCTCGACGGCTCCCTCCCGCCGGAGCACGCCCGCCATGGCACCGGCAACAGAGTTCGGGTTCGATCGGCTGGATACCTTCAGCGCTTCCATGGCGTGGTGGGTGGCCTCCGGCGACAGGCGCAGACCCGGGAGCCTGCAGGGTGGGTGGTCCCCAAATCCCTAGCAGACCCCGGTCCGCAATTCACGGATGGTGCCGGAGCGACCACCCTACCCGCTGGCCTACCCGGTGGTGGCTGCCCGATCAGTCGAGCGAGATCGGCTCGTCGTCGTCCTCGGTGAATGCCGCCTGAGCGGGCCCGGCGAGGCCCATCTTCTCCCGGACCCGCTCGCTGATCTCGACCATGACCTCGGGGTTGTCGGTGAGGAACTGCTTGGCGTTCTCCCGCCCCTGGCCGAGCTGCTCGCCGTCGTAGGTGTACCAGGCACCCGACTTCTTCACGATGCCCGCCTCGACGGCGACGTCGAGCAGCGAGCCCTCGCGGCTGATCCCCCGGCCGTACATGATGTCGAACTCGGCCTGCTTGAACGGCGGGGCGACCTTGTTCTTCACGATCTTGCAGCGGGTGCGGCTGCCGACGACCTCGGTGCCGTCCTTGATCGATTCGATGCGGCGGATGTCGATGCGGACCGAGGAGTAGAACTTCAGCGCCCGCCCACCCGGGGTGGTCTCCGGGGAGCCGAACATCACCCCGATCTTCTCCCGGAGCTGGTTGATGAAGATGGCGATGGTGTGGGAGCGGTTCAGGTTGGCGGTGAGCTTGCGCAGCGCCTGTGACATGAGCCGGGCCTGCAGGCCGACGTGGGAGTCCCCCATCTCCCCCTCGATCTCGGCTTTGGGGGTGAGGGCGGCCACGGAGTCGATGACCACCACGTCGAGCGCACCGGAGCGCACCAGCATGTCGGCGATCTCGAGCGCCTGCTCCCCGGTGTCGGGCTGGCTGATCAGCAACTCGTTGATGTCGACCCCGATGTTGGCTGCGTACGCCGGATCCATGGCGTGCTCGGCGTCGATGTAGGCGCAGATGCCGCCGTTGCGCTGCGCCTCGGCCACCACGTGCATTGCGAGAGTGGACTTGCCCGACGACTCGGGCCCGAAGATCTCGACCACCCGACCCCGGGGCAGGCCGCCCACCCCGAGCGCCAGGTCGAGGGCCAGCGATCCGGTGGAGATGGCCTCCACCGCCATCGACCCCTTCTCCCCCATCCGCATGATGGAACCCTTGCCGAACTGCTTGTCGATCTGCGCCAGGGCCATCTCGAGGGCCTTGTCACGCTCCATGCCGTTCCCCTTGTCTGCCTCGGCACCGCGGGACCGGCTTGCGCCCGGGTGCCAACCGGTTGGATTCCGGGGACCGGCTTGCACGGCCCCGACTCGTTGCCCGCACCCTAAAGAGGGGGTGTCACAGGGATCGCCGCCGTGACGACAGCACTGTAGTTACGAACAGACGTTCGGGGCAAGCATCCTCAGCTGGTGGCGCCGCCCGACCGTCGAGCCACCGACGGCAGCAGCGGGGCCGGGTCGACCGGCTGGCCGTTGACCCGCACCTCGAAGTGCAGGTGGACGCCGGTGGCGAACCCGGTGGCCCCCATCTGGCCGATCACCTCGCCGGCCTGGACCTGCTGGCCGGGCCGCACCGCCGCCGAGGCGAAGTGGGCGTAGACGGTGGCGAGCCGGCCACCGTGGTCGATGACCACGGTGGTGCCGTACCCCACCCGGGTGCTCACCTGGAGCACCGTGCCCGCCGCAGCGGCCCGCACCGACCGCTCGCCGCCCGCCAGGTCGATCCCCCGGTGGAACTGGGGCCGGCGGTACACCGGGTGGGTCCGGGGCCCGTAGACCGACGTGATCGCACTGCCCGGCGCCGGGTTCGTGAGCCGCAGCGTGCCCGGATCCCGAGCGGTCTGGCAGGCCTGGCCGAAGCGGAGGTCGCCCACCAGGTCCTCGTGCTCGCGCTCGAGCTGATCGAGCGGGTGCAGCCCGGTGAGGCTGGGGAACGGCCGAGGAGCGGTGACCAGCCACAGACCGTCCCCCTGGGGCCGGGCCGCCAGGCCCACCACCGACTGCTCCTGGCACCGTGGCCCGGTGGCCAGCTGGGTGGAGGCGTCGCCGAAGGCCCAGACCTGGCCGTCGGCCTGGGCCAGCCAGTAGCCGCGGCCGGTCGGCGACGGGGCGAGCCCGACGACCGGGTTCGACAGGTTGGCCCGGCTCAGGTCCCCGTACGTCCGGGCGTCACCGAAGGCGAACACCTCGCCGGCCGAGGTGACCAGCCAGTACCCGGTGCCGGTCCGCATGCTGGCCAGGCCGACGATCGCCCCCCGGGGCCGGGTCCCGGCCGGCAGCTGGTCGTACACCGAACCGAGGAAGGTGGCGTCACCGAAGGCGAACACCCCACCATCTGAGCCGACCAACCAGTACCCCTGGTTGGTGGCGGTGGGGGCCATGGCGACGATGCCGCCCTGCAGGGGGAGGTCGGCGGTGGACCCGAAGAACCGGGCGTCGCCGAACGCGAAGATCCCCCCGTCCGCGGCGAACATCCAGTAGCCGTTCCCGGTGGACGAGGCCGCCATGCCGACCATGGGCCGGTTGAGCCGGGTCCCACCCATCGACCCGAAGAACGGGGCGTCGCCGAACGCGAAGATCCCCCCGTCGCCGGCCACCATCCAGTACCCGTTGCCGGTTGCCGATGCGGCGATGCCCAGCACCGCCTCCACCGGCCGGATGCCGAGATCGAGCAGGGAGCCGGCATCAGGGGCGGCCCCGATCGGGACGACGTCGGATCCGTCGACGGCCGCCAGTGCCGAGCCGGCCAGCGGGCCGAGGAGCATGGCGGCGGCGACTGCTCCCGTGGCGAGGAGGCGTCTCACAGGAGTGGCACCGTAGCCAGCGTGGTGTAGACGGGTCCGGCCGGCCCGGGGGTGCTCTCCACGAGGGCCACCGCGTCGACCGGCCACCGGGCCTCGATCCGATCGGCGGTGAGCCCGCACGCCGGGGCGCCCCGCAGCCGGGCCAGGGTGAGATGACCATGGAACGGGCGGTCCTCCACCCAGCCCGACACCCCCGCGGTGACGCTGCGCACGTCGGCGGCGGTCCGGTCGAGGCCCGTCACCGGGACCACCAGCACTCCCCGACCGAGCCGTCCCGGGCGGGGACCGAGCACGGCCTCGGTGGTCGGGCTGCGGAGGGCGGCGAGCGCCTCCCGCACCCGGTCGGGGTCGGCCTCGCCCAGGAACGCGAGCGTGACGTGCCAGGCCGGCCGGGGCGTCCAGCGCACGCCTGGCCGTTCGACCCGGGGCAACGCCTCGATCAGGTCGAGCACCTCGGCCGGTGGCCACACGGCGACGAACAGCCGCGCCATGGTCACCCGGCGGTGAGCAGGTGCCGGAGCAGATCGAGGCCGCTGATGCAGGCGAACTGGCGGACCTGGTCGCGGTCACCGGGGAGGCGGAGCTCCCGGTGCTCGATGTGGTCGCCCACGGCGGCGGCGACGTGGACCGTGCCGACCGGTCGCCCCTCCTGCGTGGCCGGCCCGGCCACCCCGGTGAACGCGAGCGCGCAGTCGGCTCCGAGCACCCGCTGGGCGCCCCGGCACATGGCCACCGCCGCCTCCGGGCTGACCACCGGGCCGTCGGGCACGCCGAGCACGCCGTGCTTCACGTCGGTGGCGTAGGACACGATCGCCCCCCGGAACACGTCGCTCGCCCCGGCCACCGCGGTGATCCGGGCGGCGACCAGGCCGCCGGTGACCGACTCGGCCAGCCCGAGGGTGAGTCCCCGCCGCCGGCACTGGTCGAGCACCACCGACTCCATGGTCTGGTCGTCGACGCCGAACACCAGCGACCCGAGGACCTCACGGACCTCGCCCTCGGCGGCGCCGAGCAACGAACGCGCCTCGTCGTCGGTGGCGGCCTTCGCGGTCAGCCGGACCTTCAGCCCCTCGATGCCGCTGGCGAGGAACGCGAGCGTGGGGTTGCCCTGCCGGTCGAGTCGTTCGATGATCCCGTGCAGTCGCTCGTTCAGGCCGCTCTCGCTTTCGCCCCAGGTGCGCAGCGTTCGGCTGAGGATCACGGCGCTCGACCCGGCCCGGCGGCGCAGGTCGGGCAGGACCGCCCGCTCGATCATCTCCCGCATCTCGTGGGGCACCCCGGGGACCGCGTAGACGACCTTGTCACCGACCGGGGCGATCAGCCCCGGTGCGGTCCCCCGTCGCTGCTCGATGATCCTGGCGCCCACCGGGACCTGGGCCTGGCGGCGGTTGATCTCGGGCATCCGCCGGCCGCGGGCTTCGAACATGGCCCGGATCGCCTCGACGATCGCCGGGTCCTCGACCAGTTCCACACCCATCACCTCGGCGATGGCCTCACGGGTGATGTCATCGTGGGTGGGTCCCAGCCCGCCGCAGACGATCACCACGTCACTGCGATCGAGCGCGATCCGCAATGCCGACACGATGCGGGTGAGGTTGTCCCCCACTTTCGTCTGGAAGTGCGAGTCGATGCCCGAGAGGGCCAGCTGCTCGCCGATCCACGACGAGTTGGTGTCGACGATCTGGCCGAGGAGCAGCTCCGTCCCGACCGCCAGGACCTCACAGCGCAGGGCCATCAGCCCACCGGCCCGTCGAGGAGCTGGCGGCGGGCGTGGGCCTGCGCCGTGAGCAGGTAGTGCGCGCCGGTGACGATGGTGAGCACGACCGACACCCACAGCGTGGCCCGCCACAGCCAGCCGGCGTGCCGGGCCACCGGTGGCATGAGCACGAACCCCACCGCCATCTGCTGGGTGAGGGTCTTGAGCTTCGCCGCCCGGTTGGCCGGCACGGTCACCCCGTGCCGGGCGGCGTGGACGCGGTAGAGGCTGATGGCGAACTCCCGCACGGCGATGACCGCGACCGGGACCCACCAGAACACCTTGTGGGCCACGAGCGCGAACATCGCCCCGAGCACGAGCACCTTGTCGGCGAGCGGGTCGAGGAACGCACCCGACCGGGTGGTGCCGTGCCGGCGGGCCAGGTAGCCGTCGATCCCGTCGGTCGCGCACAGCACGAACCACAGCAGGAACGTCACCCACGACGGCCCGCTGCCGATCATGGCGAACAGCAACGGTGCGATCAGCAGCCTGGCGACCGTGATGGCGTTGGCCGGGGTGGCGAGCGCGGTCGGCCCGAACGACGTGGCCATGGCCGCAGGTTACGGCCCCGCCGGGACCGGGTCGGGGACGACGGCGACCAGGTCGGGGCCGAGGGCGTCGGTCACGACGACCCGGTGGAACGTGCCGACGGCGAGCGAACCGGGGAGGTTGACCACGCCGTCGATCTCCGGCGCCTCCCGGTGGCTGCGGCCCGTGCCCGGCGCGTCGACGAGCACCTCGATCTCCGAGCCGATCAGTGCGTCACGCCGCGACGCAGTGATGCGGTCCTGCAGTTCACGCAACTCGGCCAGCCGGTCCCGGACCAGCGCCGGGGCGACCTGCCCGTCGAGCCCGGCGGCGTAGGTGCCCTCCTCCGGGGAGTAGGCGAAGAACCCGCACCAGTCGAGCTGGGCGTGCTCGACGAAGGCCAGCAACTGGTCGTGGTCCTCCTCGGTCTCGCCCGGATAGCCGACGATGAAGTTGCTCCGGAAGGCGGCCTGCGGCTCCCGGGCCCGGATCTGCTCGATGCGACGCAGGAACCTGGCCCCGTCGCCCCACCGCCGCATCCGGCGCAACAGCGGCCGGCTCACGTGCTGCAGCGACAGGTCGAAGTACGGGACCCCCGTGTCGCAGATGGCGTCGACCAGAGCGTCGGACAGGTCGCTCGGGTACAGGTACAGCAGGCGGGTGCGGGGCACCCGGGAGGCCACCTGGCGCACCAGGGGCACGATCGCCCCCGCGCCCAGGTCGCCGGGGCGGTCCCGGCCGTAGCTGGCCAGGTCCTGCGCGACCAGCACGACCTCCTGGACCTCGAGCCGCTCGACCTCCTCGAGGATGGCAGCGACGTCGCGGCTGCGCTGCGGGCCACGGAACGACGGGATCGCGCAGAACCCACAGCTCCGGTCACAGCCCTCGGCGATCTTGACGTAGGCCCACGGGGCACGGGACCGGGGCCGGGGCAGGTTGAGCAGGTCGAGCGTGGGCACCGGCCGGCCGTTCTTGGCCGACAGTCGCACGGGCACACCCCCCGGCCCACCGGCGGCGACGTCCACGCCGAACCCGACCACCAGGTCCGCCTCGGGGAGGGCCTCGGCCAGTTCGTGGCCGTACCGCTCGGCCATGCACCCGGTGACCACCAGCCGGCTGCCCGGGCGGCGGAGGCCGTCGAGGGCGAGGATCGTGTCGATCGACTCCTGGCGTGCCTCCTCGATGAAGGCGCAGGTGTTCACGACGATCAGATCGGCCTCGTCGACCCCCCCAGCGGCCACCATCCCCCGGGCGATCAGGGTGCCCTCCAACTTGTCGGAGTCGACCGCGTTCTTCGGGCAGCCGAGCGTCTCGAGGTGGTAGCGCGACGGCCGTGCAGGCACGGCTCCCCAGGCTACCGGTTGAACGCCAGGCGGAGCCCGGCCCGGGGGGCCTCGAACCGCACCAGCTTGCCGGTGGCCGACAGGCACACGTAGGCCGTGCGCAGGTCGTCACCACCGAACGCGACGTTGGTGGTGAGAGGGTCGGGCATCAGGTGGCGTTCGACGATCTCCCCGGCCGGGGACACGACGGTGATCCCGGCCGCCTCGGCGAGCGTGGCCAGCCACAGGTTCCCCTCGGCGTCGACGGCCATCGAGTCGAGCAACTGGTTCCCGGGGAGGCCGATCACCAGGCGGCCCCCCGCCTTCGGTGCGGCCGGGTTCACGTCCAGGCGCCCCGGTCCGATCACCGGCCACGCCCACACCCGTCCGGTGTGGGTCTCGGCGACGTACAGCTCGCCACCGTCAGGCGACAGCCCGACCCCGTTGGGAGATTCGAGCGGGTGCACCACCTCGGTGATCGACGACCCGTCGGGCAGAGCGTAGTAGAGGCCACCCTGGTCGCGGTCGCGTTCACGCACCTTGCCGTGGTCGGTGAACCAGAACCCGCCGGAGGCGTCGAACACCAGGTCGTTGGGCCCACGCAGACCGAACGTCCCGTGCGGGGTGGTGACCGAGGTGTACAGATCGGTCACGGCGCCGGAGTCGAGATCGACCCGCTGGATGCGCCCGCCGATGTAGTCGTCGGGCTGGTGGCCCGGGATCAGCCAGTCGAGGCCGGGCACCACCGTCCAGGCGAACCCGCCGTTGTTGCACACGTAGACCGCACCGTCGGGCCCGATTGCCGCCCCGTTCGGGCCGCCCCCGAGGTGAGCGACCACGTGATGGGTGCCATCGGGCTGGACCCGGGTGAGGGTGCCCCGCTCGATCTCGACCACCAGCACGCTGCCGTCGGCCAAGGCGACCGGTCCCTCCGGGAACCGCAGGCCGCTGGTCACCTCTTCGAACGCCGTCGTCGCCGTGTCGCTCACGTCATCCCCCGTTTCCCCGTTCACCGGTCCCGCTCGCGGCGCAGCAGGTCTTCGTACTCCTCCACGGTCATGAGCACCGCCCGGGCCTTCGACCCTTCGCTCGGGCCGACCACGCCCCGCTGCTCGAGCAGGTCCATCAACCGGCCTGCCCGGGCGAAGCCCACCTTGAGCTTGCGCTGCAACATGGAGGTGCTGCCCAGCTGGGAGCGCACGACGAGGTCCATTGCAGCCCGCACCAGGCTCTCGTCGTCGGCATCGTCGCCGGTGGCGAACCCCCCGCCACCGGGACCGTCCTCGCCGGTGTCGTCCACCCCTTCGAGCGACGGGGGTCCGGCGTCGGCGGGCACCTGGCGCCGCCAGTGGGCCACCACCTTGCGGATCTCCTCCTCGCTCACCCAGGCGCCCTGGATGCGCTGGGCGACCGAGGAGGTCGGCCCGATGAGCAGCATGTCGCCCTGGCCGATGAGCCGTTCGGCTCCGATGTGATCGAGGATGACCCGGCTGTCGGTGGCCGATGCCACGGCGAAGGCCATCCGGGCGGGGATGTTGGCCTTGATCACCCCGGTGATCACGTTCACCGACGGCCGCTGGTTGGCGACCACCAGGTGGATGCCCACGGCGCGGGCCTTCTGGGCGATCCTGGTGATCGAGTCCTCCACATCCCGGGCGGCCACCATCATGAGGTCGTTGAGCTCGTCGACCACCACGACCACGAACGGGAGGCGTTCGTGGACGATGTCGCTGCCCGGCTCGGGCACCAGCTCACCCCGGTCGATCGCCGCGTTGTACCCGCCGATGTCGCGCACGCCGACCGCGGAGAGCAGGTCGTAGCGGCGGTCCATCTCGCGGCACGCCCACTGGAGTGCGTTGGCCGCCTTCTTCGGGTTGGTGACCACCTGGGTCAGCAGATGGGGCAGCCGGGCGAACTGCCCCATCTCCACCATCTTCGGGTCCACCAGGATCAGCCGGACCTGCTCGGGGGTGGAGCGCATCAGGATCGAGGTGATGATGCAGTTCAGGGCGCTCGACTTGCCCGAGCCGGTGGCGCCGGCGATCAGCAGGTGCGGGGTCTTGGCCAGGTTCATCATCACCGATCGGCCGGCGATGTCCCGGCCGATCGCCACCTCGAGCGGGTGCCGGGCGTGCTGGGCCTCCGGAGAGCTCAGCAGGTCGCCCAGGCTGACCAGCTGCCGGTGCAGGTTCGGCACCTCGACCCCGATGGCCGACTTCCCGGGGATGGGGGCCAGGATCCGGACGTCGGCCGACGCCATGGCGTAGGCGATGTCCTTGTGGAGGCTGGTCACCCGGGCGACCTTGACCCCGGGGCCCAGCTCGAGCTCGTAGCGGCTCACCGTGGGCCCGACGGTGGCGCCGATGAGGCGGGTCTCCACCCCGTGCGCGGCCAGCGATGCCTCGAGCACGCGCCCCCGCTCCTCGACCACGCGGCGGTCGATCTCGGCGTTGGAGGACCGCTCGAGCAGTGAGAGGGGCGGCAGCTTCCACGGGCTGCCCGCCGGGCCGAGGTCGATGGCGAGCTGTTCGGGTGGCCCGGACGGGACCGCCGCGGGCTTCGGCCGGCGGGGCCGGGCCGGTGGTGCCGGCGGCTCCTCCTCGGCGGCCACGTCGTACAGCGCCGGAGCGGGCGGTGCGGAGGCCTCAGGGGGGTCGAGCTCGAAGGGCACCCCGGCCCGATCGCCCTTCAGGGTGGACAGTTCGCCGACCAGCCGTCGCGCCGCCGACGCCGCCGGACGGCCGCCGGCCGCGGCGGCGTCACGCGCCCGTG
>FWPV01009967.1_pt1 | contig 15790 bp, 13 predicted proteins | sample 2228371 | NCBI WGS metagenome assembly FWPV01 (sample SAMEA103939776, study PRJEB20133) | metagenome | reverse complement strand
AAGCCTGGAAAAAAGCTGGTGGTGAAATCGAAAAATCCAGACAATAATCCTGATTAAAAATTCTATTGTATAAAATTATTAACTTTAAAATTTATTAATTATTTTAAAATATTGTTTTAAAAAAATTTTTTAATTATTTATATATTAAGATTTTACCATAGGGCAAGGCGCTTTTTAGATTATTTTCTTCTTTCTCAAATCTTTCATTTATAAATAAATTATTTAAATCTTCTATTTTAACGTAATATCCTTCATCGTTATAAAATCGAATCAAATTTATATTTTCTCTCGGCTTTTGCGCAACTATATTTACAATTACGGGATATCGGCCTTCACTATTTTCGTAATGGCTCATATAATAATAAATAATCTTAAAGTCATCATCTCCGTTTATTTGCATTTTCCTTATCTCAAAAACTGGAGCTTCTCTCTTCAATTCTTCTCCGTCTCTTATTTCCAATATAACTTGAGCTTCTCTTGCTTTATCGCATATCATACATATATTATTAACAAAGTTATCATAATGATTTGGTGAAATATGTCCAAGAGTATTACCCAGGCACATAATAAAAATACATCCATTTTCGCTAACTTCTTGCTTTATATCTTGAATTGTCCCATCTTCTAAAAAATTACCTCTTATCAACTTTATTTCGTTTTTAAGGTTTGTTAATTTTACTTCCGCTTGCTTAATCATTTCTTCGCTAATATCTATTCCTATTGCTTTTTTTATTTTTCCCACAAATTCAGGCATTGACAAAATCATTTCTAATTGATGACCTTTTCCACATCCAAGATCAATTATATAAGAATTTTCTTTTAAGTTTTTTCCAATGAAATTAATAAGCTCTTTTGTATTTTCAGATGTAAAATAATCTTCATAAATATCATCGTAATATTTATAATATCTATTATAAAAATCTCCAATATAAACCATAATTTAATCCCTTTCTAATATGATTCTTTTTAGTGTAATTTTTTCCAATTCGCCATCCTTTGTTTCATATTTTTTGATAGTTATATCTTTTATACAATCACCATATAAAGTAAAAGTTGTATTTCCAGAAATACCAGAATAATTTTTCAATTGTTTTAAACTTTCTTTAATCTTATTCAAATCTAAGCCATTTTTAATTATTAAATTTAGTAAAATCATAGCAGCGTCATAAGCATGAGCAGAAGCAATTCCTGGCTCCGTATTAAATTTAGCCTTAAATTTTTTGTAATATTCCCGTACTTCTACAGATTCTAAATCGAAAGAAGGAGATGAATAAATCACTTTCGTAATATATGGCATTGCAAAAGTTATAAATTGGGGATCTTCAGCTGATAAATTCAAAAATACAAAAGCGTTTTCCAGTGCCCTTCTTTGGCCCAATTGCAAAACAAGAGGACCCGTTTGGGTAGAATAACCTATAACATAATAAGCTTTTGGATTCTTAGCTATGCATTTATCGACGATTGTTTTAAAATCTTTTGCATTTTCATCAAAATCTATCATATCTAAGACTTTTCCTTTTAAAGAAGAAAAATAATCCTTGAATGCTTCGGCTAATGTTTTTCCGTATTCATTATTTACATAGACAACAACGGCGGAATCAATCCCCATTTCCTTTTTAATATAATATGCCATCATCCTTGCATCATAAGTATCAGAAACCCAATTTCTAAATATATTATCATCTTTTCCTTCTAAATCTGGCGTAGAAGCTCCTGGCGAAAATACCAGGCATTCTTTTGAATTAGCAACAGGAGCAATTGCCAGAACGTTACCGCTCAATATGTCTCCTAAAATAAACTTTACTCCATCAATGTCCAGCAATTTTCTAAATGCCAAAAGAGTATCTTTAGGATTACTCTTTGAGTCTTCTACGATCAACTTAAATTTTTCATGCTTAAAATTTTCAAATGCCAGCTGTATCCCTCTTAGAGCATCCTGCCCATATTGAGCCGCTGGTCCGGTCAATGGCAATATAGCGCCGATTTTTATAACATCTTCCTTAGGCTTTTGCTTGCAGGAAATGGCGGGTAACAGGATAAATACCAGAGATAATGTTATCAGGACCCTTAGAGCTCTTCCCTTCTTGATCATTTTGCCTCCCTTATTAATTATATAAACATTCTAAACTCAAAAGTCAAAATCATTTTATATTAAGCAATTCTTATCATTATAGGAAAGATTTCGGCTATTTTTAGCACTATCAATATTATAAGTTTCACTAAACATATTTCCTGTACCCATGACCATGAGGTAAATCAGCACAAAAATCTTTAAAATAATCCTTAAGCTTTTTTATTTCCTCCTCATAATCAATTTCTTTACCGGATAAAATTGCTTTGATCTTTTCGGCTAATCTTTCCGAAGAGCCAATATCCCAGTATAATTTTGAACCCAGCCTCTCACCCTGAACATCGTCGGATATCAACAAAAACTTTCTTCCCTCTTTTTTCATTTTTTCAAGGATAAAAATCCCCTCCGCTCTGATCATCGAATTATTGTATAGCCGGAATAGCTCGAAGATAAAAAAGTCAATTTCCTGAAATAAATTTGTTGGGAAGTCCTCGAACTTAGCATAGATGCCATAATAACATTCTATATTAAAAATATACTTCAAAAACATAGAAATTGACCTCGATAATTCAATCGAATCAGTAACTACTAAGGCTTTCATCTTCGAAATAAACCTTTTCCAGAAAATCTTTTGATAACTCTTCTGAGGAGTGCTTTTCCGAATGAATCACCCCTTCCCTCATAACAATCAATCTATCATACCAATCCTGAACCCATCTTAAATTATGTTCAACCAAAATAAAGGTTTTTTCTTTTTCTGAACCCTCTTTTTTTATCACTTCGAGTATATCCCTGGCAGCTAAAGGAGCCAGACCCGCTGTTGGTTCATCCAATATGTACAGGTCTTTCTCTTTAAGTAAAACCATTCCTACGGCCAGGGCCTGTCTCTGCCCGCCCGATAATATTCCGGCCCTTACTTTCCAGAAATCTCTAAGGAAAGGGAAAAGCTGAAACATCCGATTTTCATAATCTTCGATCTTCTCTTCTTTTTCGTCCCAGAATGCCAGTCTGAAATTATCCTCTACAGTCAGGCTGGGAAATATATTGTTAGTCTGAGATAGGTAGGCTATTCCTTTTCTGATTCTTTTATAAGTTTGAATTCCGTCTAATTTTTCATTCTTAAAGAAAATCGCTCCTTTACTCTTTTTAACCTCACCCACAATAACTTTAAGAAGCGTTGATTTTCCGGAGCCATTAGGACCGATTATAAGTAATTTCTCTCCCCTGGAAACAGAGAGATTTATCCCCTTTATGACTTCTCTCTTTCCATAGCCTGCATAAATATTTTCCAATTTTAACATTGTTTCCATTTTAAAGCCCGATATATATTTCCCTTATTTTTTTGTTTCCCAAAACATGTTCAGTTTTCCCTGTAAAACCGAGCTTTCCCTCATTCAAAAAATGAGTCCAGTAAGCTATTTCCTTCACCGCAGACATATTGTGCTCAATGACGGCAATCGTTTTGCCCCCTTCAACAATTTTCACAATTAAATCCAAAATTTTCTTCATAATTTTCGGGGAAATACCGGAGGTCGGCTCATCCAGCAATAATATTTCATAGCCTCCAGCCAGAAGCCTGGCTATGGCCAAAAGTTTTTGTTGACCAAAGGAAAGGTTTTCAGCAAGCTTATTGGCCTGGTCTTTCAACTCAACAAATTCAAGCCAGCGATAAGCTTCATCCTTGTGTTCATTTTTGTTCCCTTTTTCAATAAAATTCAAAAAAGCTCTGGTCAGGTTAGCTTCTTTCGGTGAAATCAAAGCCGCTTCTATATTTTCTAAGGCGCTTAATTTCTTAAATATTCTCAAATCCTGGAATAACCTGCCAATTCCCAGATTTGAAATCTCACATGGCTCTGAACCTGTTATATCTTTTCCCCCTAAAAATACTTTTCCCTCGGTAGGATTTATCTGTCCAGATATTATGTTAAACAAAGTTGTTTTGCCAGCTCCATTTGGACCGACAAAAGCAGTAATTTTTCTGGGAAAAATCATAGCATTTATGTCTTTTAATGCCCAGAAATCACCAAATTTCATACCTATGTTTTTTAAGATCACTGCCTGGCTCATCTTACTTCGAACTCCCCTGCGACACCCTGTGGTCTTTTATACATAAGTATTACCAGAATTAATCCATAAATAATCTGCCTCAAGTTAGCCGCGACAGAGTCCGGCAAACCAATAAACCTCAAAAATTCAGGAAGAAGAAGCATTATCAATACCCCAACAAAAGGACCTTTTTTGTTCCCTGAGCCACCCAGACAAAGGATCGTAACGAGGAAAATGCTCTCATTCAAAGTAAAAGAAGTAGGGTCAATGTAAGTCATATATGAAGCATAAAGAGCCCCTGAAACAGCGGCTACAGAAGCTGATATGGCAAAAGCTTTAAGAAAATAACTGAAAGCTGATTTACCAAGGCTTTCGCAGGCGATTTCATCCTCTCTCAGAGCCTTCAGGATAAGTCCAAAATTTGAATCATAAACCAGGAATAAAAGTCCGGAAAAAATCAAATTAATGAAAATAACAAGGACTAAAAATTCCCAGATTTCATTTATTTCCCAGCCAAAAACGGTCGGCCTTGGAATTCCCGGGATGCCATATGGCCCTCTCGTTAAACTGACCCAGTTATACAGGATTAGAAACACAATCATTTGAAATCCGAGCGTGACGAAAACAAAAAAATCTCCTCTGAATTTTAAGGAGGGTATACCTGCCAATATGCTAATTAATAAGGTAAGACCAATTGCTCCAAAAAGTGAGGGAATGAATCCAAGGTGTAATTTTAAAGAAAGCAAAGCATAAGCGTAAGCCCCTATTCCATAAAAAGCTGCCTGGCAGAGTGATAGCAGCCCGGAAAAACCAACCAGGAGATTCAAAGAATAAGCGAGAATGGCGTAAATGCCAATCATTACAAGCAGGTGGAAAACGTAGTTCATATTTCTTCTAACCTCTTTCTCCAGCCAAAAAGCCCCGTTGGAAAGAAAAGAAGAACCAAAATTAATATTACAAAGGTTACCAGATCCATATATCGTGCAGAAAATTTAATGATAACCAGGTTCTGAAAAAGTCCCAGTACTAAACCTCCGATCCACCACCCCTTGAATGAATCAATCCCTCCGAACAATACAGCAACAGCGGCAATCAGCAAATAATGCATTCCCTGATGAGGATCGATTCCTATATCGAGAGAAATTAAAGCTGCTGGAATGGAAAGGATTAAAGAGCTTAGAAAGAACAAAAATAATCTTAGCTTGAACAACGGCAAACCAAGATTCGAAATTAACTCAGGACGATCACCCATAGCCCACAGGGTTTTGAAAATCTTAAATTTTTTTAGGGAAATTCCCATCATTAATATTACAAGAGAGGATACTAAAAATTGATAGATTTGAATTCTGGTGAGTATAATTCCCCCTAAGGAATACGAAGGCTGAATGCCGGGCAGTATAATCTTGGTTTCATTTCCGAAAATCAAAGCAATTAAATTCTCTAAGATAATATAGACTCCAAGAGAGGCGATTAAAAAAACGCCTGAGCTGGCTTTATTCTTATAAAAAGGAAGATAAACTGATTTTTCTATCAGAATACCCAGGATGCCACCTGATAAAATAGCTAATATCAGGGACAAAACAACAGGAAATTTCAATAGAACCACGAAAATGTACAGAAAATAACAGGTTGAAGTAAAAATTCCCCCATAGGCAATGTGAAAAATCTTTGCATTCCTGTAAACCAGGCCAAAAGCAATGGCCAGGCAAGCAAACAGAGCGCCGCTTATTATTCCATTTGCCAGAACCTGAAAGAAAAAAGTCATTTCTTTATCCCTGCGATTCTCTCGATCTTTTCTCTATAGAGCTCGGGATTTAAGGGTTTTTCCAGAAAGCACTCAGCTCCTTTGTCAAGAGCTTCCATCTTAAATTCAAAGCCTTTATAAGCACTTACCATAACAACTTTTATGTCCTTAAAATTTTCTTTTATGTACTCCAGCAATCTCATTCCATCTTTATTGGTCTCATCTTCTTCGTTGAGCCTTACGTCCACTATGGCCAGATTAAATTGTTTTTGCTTCAAAATGTTAACGGCTTCATCATAAGACCTGGCGCTTTCGTATTCTATTCCCTCTGGCAACATCAATCCCATCATATCAATGTCTTCTTGAATGTCGTCTACAATTAGCGCCTTAATCATGAGGCCTCCTTTCGCTCAGGCAAATGCCTTTGCAGAAAAGTTCCAGTATATTGAAAAGAATCTTAATATTCACGAGATTCATTTCTCCTTTTCAAAAAGCCCCCAAACTTCAGGGTAAAGCTTTCTCAATTCAGGAAATCTGTTAAATATCCTGTTTATTCTCCTCATAAAAGTGAACCTGCTTGGATACTGCAAAATTGATGCCAGTTTTATTTTCTTTTTGGTGCCAAAATTTGTCATTGCCTCTTTTATCATCTGAAGTTCAGCCTTGGCAAGCAAATATTCATAGTCCCATTTTTCAATTAGTGCGGGTTCTGGTGCCTCTTGCTGGAAAAGATAGCCGGGAAGATGTGACTTGTTTATCACTTTAGAGTTCTGCCATTCTGCCCTTATAAATCCATTTTCCAAGACAATTTTCAATTCCCTGACATTGCCATGCCAGGGATATTGCAGGAAAAGAGAAATTGCCTCAGGGGAAATACTCTCAACAATTCCCTTGCCTTTCTTATTAAACAATTTTAAGAAGTGCTGGCATAATAATGGGATATCTTCCTTTCTCTCCCTCAAAGGAGGGATTTGAATTTCAAATTGCCTCAACCTATACAACAAGTCGGAGCGAAATTTTTCTTTCCTTACCAGTTCTTCAAGATTTTGATTTGTGGCGGCAATAAACTGCACATCCACTTCATAATCCCTGTTACTGCCTAATTTTTTAAACTTTTTTTCCTCTATTACCCTTAAGAGTTTTATCTGCCCTTCAAAATCTAAATCGCCTATTTCATCTAAAAACAGGATCCCGCCGTTTGCCTCTTCCAGATAGCCTTTTCTATAATCCTTAGCATCGGTAAAGGCTCCCTTTTCATGACCGAAAAGTTCACTGTATAAGAGTTCTTTTGGAATTGCGGAGATATTAACAGCAACAAAGTTTTTTTCTTTTCTTTTCCCTATTTTATGGATGTTTCGAGCGACAAGCTCCTTGCCCACTCCGGTTTCGCCTGTAATCAGAACTGTTATATCACCTTCCAGGGCTGCTATCTTTATATCGTCCTTAATTTTTCTTATGGCGGGGCTTATTCCCACGATATCCAGAGGACTTATTTCTTCTATTTTCTTTTCAAGACTTCTCAGTTTATTTTCAGCCTCAACAAAAGCCAGGACAGAATTAATTAATTTCAAAAGGATCTTAGGAGAATAATCCTGCTTCTCCAGGAAAAGATGAATTCCCCATTCAGCTGCCGCAGTAAAGTATTCTTTTCCGCCGTGCTGGGTTAAGACAACGACAGCTTGACCCGGATAATTTGACTTCACCTTCTTTAATATTTCAAGTCCTTTATCTTCTTCCCCAATTCTTATATCCAGAATAAGCAGATCATAAAGGAAGGGGATAAATTTCTGTTCAAACTCATTTTCATCTGAAGCCAGATCTACCTCATATATGCCCTCAAAGGCGTTCTTCAGTGAATTCGCGTATTGCTGGTCGTCTTCTAAAATTAATAGCTTTTTCCTAAACATGACTAAATTTTAACATAAGTGACATAAAAATCACAATAACAATTCCTGTGTCTTTGTTGTACCGCTAAAAAAGAGCATATTATTATGGGATAAAAATACCGCCCTTTGATCCCTTTAGAAGAGCAGGTAGTTCTAAGGAGCCCATAGCGGCATAGGTTCTAAGGTATATATTTTGCATGATTCTGGATATAACCAAGTTGATGTTGCCGAGGACATTATTTCGACTCTTCTTTGGTTTTTTAGTAGCAAAAGAATTGGAGCCGAAAATTAATGTCGATATGGCTCCTCAAAATTTTGGTTTTTCTTCTACATATTGATGTCTAGCTTGTCGGTGACTATTTAACGACATCTAAAACATATTTTAAGAGCTCAGGTCTGTCTTCAGAGATTACGAAAGATTCATTAAGTATCCTTAAGGCCTCTTCAATTTCACTTTTAGTGCTTATGTACAGTTTAGCTATGGTCTCACCTTTATTTACATAATCCCCAATTTTTTTTAATAACTCTATGCCCACGCTGTGGTCTATAGAATCTTCGATAGTTTTTCTGCCAGCACCCAAGTAATTGCAAGCTGTACCGATTTTTTCTGCGTCTATTTCTGTTATGTAACCTTCGGAACTGGCTTTAAATTCAATTATTTTTTTAGAAATTGGTAGTATTTTTTCTGGGTTCTCAACAACCTCCCTATTTCCACCTTGAGCAATTACAAACTCTTTAAATTTTTCTAGCGCTTTTCCATTATTAATTGCATCAACAACTAACTTTTTACATTTGTCGATATCTCCAACTCCTACCAGATAACACATCCAGCTACTCAATTCTATTGATATCTCAAGAAGATCATTTATGTTTTCACCCCTTAAAACATTTATTGCCTCTAAAACTTCCAAAGAATTCCCTACCATTTTTCCGAGTGGTTGGTCCATGTTTGTCAAAACTGCGACTGCCTTTTTATTATGAAATTTGGCTATGCCAACCATAGCCTCTGCAAGCTCTTTTGCCTCCGCAAATGTCTTCATAAAAGCTCCTTTACCAACTTTAACATCCAATACATAACCATCGGCTCCACCAGCAAGTTTTTTACTCATTACGCTCGAAGCTATTAAGGAAACTTCATCTACTGTTGTGGTTGCGTCTCTCAAGGCATAGATTTTTTTGTCAGCTGGAACTAAATTTGCAGTCTGTCCAGCTATTGCTATACCTATTCTTTTTACATTTTCGCAAAATTTTTCCAAAGTTAGAGAAGTTCTAAAGCCTGGTATCGATTCAAGCTTATCTATAGTACCACCAGTATGTCCGAGTCCTCTTCCTGCCATCTTGGCCACTGGAATACCTAAACTTGCAACTATCGGACAAACGATAATTGATGTCTTATCTCCGACGCCTCCTGTGGAATGTTTGTCTATCTTTATTCCGGGGATCTGAGAAAGGTCTATTCTATCTCCTGAATTCAACATCTCTTCCGTAAATATGGCCCTCTCTTCTTCATCTAAACGTCTAAAATAAACAGCCATCAAGAAGGCTGCCATTTGATAATCAGGTATCTTTGAATTAACAAAACCGTCAATCATAAAATGAATTTCTTCTTTTGATAATTTCCCGCCGTTTCTTTTTTTGAGAATAATATCGTAAGCTCTCATTTTATCCTCCGTTAATTTTATATTTGTACCGCCCAAAAAAAGTCAACAAATTTTCTCTTTTAAGCACGGACATAGTAACCAAGGTAAGGGGAATATCTGGAGACAGCGTAGTCGACCTGAGGTAATATCGATTGAAGAACTTCTTGGATGTTATTTTCCCGACAAAAAAGTCATTATTTATGACAGAGGCATAAAATGGCTTGTGGAGAAAGAAGACTTCGATGAAGATATGCTTCGTGCGGTAGTGCTTATCCATGAGATAGGTCACTGGGTTACACATCAGCTGCCAAAACCCGGTGTGCCCGAGTGGCCCCTTGAGCTCTATAAATTGACTGAGGAAGAAGTTCACGAAGGTTGGGCTCAACTTATTACCTGGTGGGTTGCTAAAGATGTAGCGGGAAAATTCAAAGCAACATTTAAAAAATTAACCAGGTCACAGCCGGCTCCATATAAGATATATGAAAAGTTCAAAGATAAGCCAGTTCAATCAGTTATGGCTTCTCTCGAAAGGCTGCGGCAGTTGCCCTGGCCAGCCAGGTTGCAAGATTGGGAGAAATTGTGCAGGGAAAAGAGTGTGCCCGTAATCTTAACGCATTGTCTATAGGGGAAATAAAAGGTGATTTCCAGATGCTTGCAGATGCTATTCTCTCCCCTGGATACCATGTCTGAGCCGGTGCGAAAAAAATAATTGACTTTGATGATTTTTTTTAATAATTTTTTTCTATATGATGTTCAAAAAAATAGGTTTACTCATATCAATTCTCCTTTTCTTTAACTTCTGTTCACACCAGCAAGAAAAGGCTATTACAATACCCCAGGCAATTCCCAAGCCACTGGATTTAATCCTGTTATTAGACCACTCTTCAAGCATGAAAGAAACCGATCCACAAAATAACCGCATTGCAGCTGCTAAATTTCTGGTCGATTATTTAGCTTCCTACTGGGCCAGAGAACAAGATCATCGCATTGGTCTGGTTAATTTTGGTGATTTGAAGCCACCCAATCCTGAAGATGAATTGGCAGGACTTATTTCTTTAGACCTAAATAAATTAAGCGAACGTCAGCGATTAGTCCAAAAAATTAAACCTTTCGATTTGAGATATACCAAATTTATTGATGCCTTTAAGACTGCTTATAAATTGTTTCAAGAGGCAGAAAAGGATGTACCGCGGCAAAGAGCGATAATTATCCTTACTGATGGTGAACCTGATGATCAAAGAAGACTTACTCGCGAGGGTTATTTCCACGAAATTATCAATTTTTATAATGAGGATCTAAAAGATTGCTATTTGTGTGTAATTGGAATTGATAAAAATAACCAATATTGGGACTTAAATAAACCTTATTGGGATAAAATCGCAAAACATACTCAAAGAATTACCTCTGCAGGAGAGAAAGAACTAAAGGAGACATTCTGGAGAATTATATCTCTCTTAATGGAAGCAGAGGTTGACAAATGGGATGTTATTCCTGCCGAGGGACTGAAATTCAATTTAGATCCATATTTGGAGATGGTAACATTTACCATTCATAAAGAGCTGCCAGAGGCGGAAGTATCCATTTATGATCCAAAGGAGGTAAAAATTACAGAAAAGCCGCCTCAAATTATAAGAACTCTCAAATCTCCACGAGCAGAAATCTGGAGAATAGACGAGCCCGAAGCGGGTACGTGGTTATGCAAGATTGACAGGGGGAAAGGAAAAGTTGAAGTTGGCACTACCAAGGTGCCAGTTCAACCGAGGGTAATATATCCCAGAGAAATTCATCCTCAGGGCAAACCATTTGTGCTCTGGACGAGTTTCTTAAGAAAAGACGGCAAACCTATAAAAGAGCATCATGCTTATCAATTAAAAATGTGGGCCGATTTGAAGATGCCAGATGGCGCGCTTTATCATCTTGACTTATCAGAAACCCAACAAATTGGTCTATTTCGAGCCGGAGAAGAAATACAAACTGAAAAAGAAGGGGTGTATCAGATCACCCTGCATATGAAGGCCCATAAGGAATTAGCCGAGTCTGTTTTCCCCATCAAAGTCATTAAGATACCATATATTGATGTTCAGAAACCTAAACCTGAAGAAGTCCAGCCATGGCGAAAAACTTTAGCTTTAGAAGCAGAGGTAAGATCTGGTAAAGATGCAATATATCCGACAGATATATTTACCGACAATCCCAACGCCCTAATCTTCTATCAAATTATCGACCTTGATAACAATGAAGTTTTAAAATCCGGACACCTTCAATATCTCGGAGGTGAAAAAGAACCAAAATTTGCGATATCTGCTGGAAAAATAAGAAAAAATGGAAGATATCAGATTAATATGTTATTGCGGGGCAGGTTAAAAAATGGCCAGACATACGAATATTCCACTGAGCATGAAGGCATCATAATTTCAAAAAAAATGGACCTTGCTGACATTCTCATTTATAAACCATATATAATTTTCATTCTGGTTTTGTTAGGTTTATTAATTTGGGATTGGCAGAGAATTCTGAAAGAAAACGAGTGGAAATTCTGGCGTATCGCCTGCCCGACTCTTTCTGGAGAGCTTACAATTATTAAGCAAGATCAGGAACCTCTTGTCATAACTTTGAAAGGCAGAATAAAAAGACTCAAAGAAATGAATATTATTTTAATAGCAAAGAAAACAAAAGATTTTAACCAATATGGCGAAATGGAAACACGAACAAGAATTTTTGTTTTCGAAGAAAATACAAAACGTGAAGAAGAATTAGTCCCTGATCAATCAAAGGTAATAAATGATAATACAACGATTTATTTAAATATTTGATTTCGAGGTAAAACAATGCCCAGACCATTTTTATTAATTGGCTTAGGGGGATTTGGCAAATGGGTAGTTACCGCTTTTAAAACCAAAATATTAGATACCTACGGGGGAAAACCGAGTGACATCGATTGGCTATCATTCGACCTGGTGGGCCAGGAAGCGCCGCCGGTCCAATATAAACGCTTTGAGATGGGAAAACTTAAAGAAGAAGCCTTAGATTTTTCTCCTACAAGCCCAGAATTTTTTCAATTTGGAGGCGATTTTAATCAGATAATAGAAAACATTAAAACAGGAAGAGAGGATGACCGTTTTTCGAGAAGATTGACAAAAGATGATGCCGATTTATTTATTACTTCTCTTGAGGCAGGAGTCCCAGCTGCGGAAAGAAGGCATGCCTCATTGATCCAATTTGTTTTAGATGTAGAAAGAATAAAAAGAATTATTACCCAAAGACTAAGACCAAATATGATGATTTTTTTAGCTAATTCCTTAGCAGGCGGAACAGGATGCGGGATATTTATCGATTTCTTGCTCCTGTTGCGCAAATTAATCCAGCCTTTTAAGGGAACTATAATTTCTGTTCTTCTCCTTCCTTATGGATTCTCAAAGGTAAAGCAGAACGAGGATATGAATCCGCTTTATGCAAACTGTTTTGCGGCCTTCAGAGAAATGATGCGACTCTTTTGCCCGGAAGGCAATGTTATGGTGACCTATTCTTTGGCAGACCTGGAACTTCAGAATATTAAAAAAGCAGGCGATGTGATTTCTGATCTAATATATATTATAGATGGCTCCAGAATAGCCAAGTATGAAGGAAGTGAAATTGAACATTATAGAGGAATCGTGCCGGTAATCGCCAATTTCATTGAAATTTCCTTTCTGGCTCTGAAGACTGAAGAAAACAAATTTAGTAAAGCCGGGAAGGTAACCACTCAAACATCTTTCGATAATGCAAAAACTCACACAACTAATAATCTAAAAACTCCAAAAGCAAAGGAAAATCCATATAATTCTTTCTCTTTTGCTTCCTTTGGCAGCTATAGAATGATATTCGATTCACAGGCAATCAAAACCGAATTTTCTCAAAGAATTGCGTTTAAACTTTTCGATCAATTCTTATCAGCATCCTGGATCCCAGATCCTGAATTTTATGTTAAGCAGTACACTCTAAACGATACAGAATCAACTAAATTTGACAGGATGATAATTCATGACTGCGTAACTAAACTTCATCAGTTGCAAAATTTTGCTACCTATAGAAGTTTAAAGAGCAGATTAGAGCATGACATAAAATTCCCTGAATTTGATTTTGGAAGCATAAAACCAACAGGGAAGCTCAGTGAAACGAAAAACAAGATTGACAATCGCGAAAGTTTCACATTTGGGGAAGAAAATGACCAACTTACAGGAAAAGGAATAAGATCATCTTTTTATGCAGTTTATAATCATTATCTAAAATATTACTCTTCTGAATTTAAAAAATGCATTCAAAAGAAACTCCTTAGCATCTTGAATGATTACGAAAAAGGGACCGATAACTATCTCAAGGGAAGCCTCAATTCAGCGCTCACTTTCATAATGGCGCTGAAAAATTGGTACATTCTATTCTTAAAAGGATTTCCGGAACAAAGTATAAAAAGTAAATTCACTATTGCTTGTGAAAACGCAGATAACGTTGAAGGTGAGTATAATGATTGGAACATCCGCGTTGAAAATTTTTACAAAATCTATGAGCGAAAGGGTAGAGGACTATTATCTGATAAAAGAAAAGAATACATCTCATTGAGATCAAAACTTATTGAGCTAAGATCAAGAAATTTGTTAAGAGATTTGATAATAAAAATCGCTTCTGAAAATCTTGCTTATCTTGAAAAGGTTCAACAAGAATTGAATAACTGGATATATACGTTTGAGCAATGTAAAAAAACAATGCAAAAAGCATTAGATGATCTTTTAGTAGCCAGGAATGCCCGCAAACAAATAGTTTGTGACGAGTATTTAACAAATTCCCAGGATGAAACCGAAAGTGAATTTTTTGAATTGATAACTAACTATAACGCAACTAAATGGGCTAAAATCGAAAATTCTACAGACGAAAGAGATGTGCGTCTAAAAGAAATAATTCACAAAATTCCTCATAAGCCCTGGTCAGAATATTTAAGAGGATTTGAATTTAAATTCAACCTTCCTGATGAAAGAGGTATAGCTCAATCAGTGAGGTATTTACCTGGAGAATTGTATTGCACCGTTGACGCAGGAATGCCTGACTTTCCCATAAGAGAAGAGTGGGACCGCGATGAATATATTAAAACCTGGAATTATAAGCTCGTTGAACATTACCTTATAGCCCATAAACTTAATGATATAGACAATATATCAGCATTTGAAATTCTGATGTTGCGTCAGGATGATCCCAGGGAGATTTTTCAAAAATTAAAAAATAATTCAGAAATTATGCTCTTCCGCGATCAAAATAAAATTAAAGAATTGCAAGATGAGGGTTATCCTGCTCTTAGGCCAGAACTTCACTATTTCATTACAAGCTATTTCGGCTACAAAACTGACCAACCAAGATTAAAATCTTGGGTAGAGACATTAAAGAATGAGATGAATTCCCTTCCTCAAGAACAAATATCCGAGGTTGATATAAAAGAGAAATGCAACGAGGTGGTATTTTCTACTGCTTTTTATGGCATCCCTGCACCTGCCATGGTTCATCTTGCTAATTGCGAGACGGTATACCTTGATCGGATGGAGAGAAGGCTTCCCCCGCCTCTTCATATTTTTATAGGAGAGAAAATGGCATACAACTATGAAAAGGAAATCTCTAAAAAATTACGTATTGGTTATGAAAGACTCCATCCAAAGATCGTCTCTCTTCTTGAGAGAGAAGAAACTCTTAGAAGTTTCTTGCTGGCGAAAATATTTGGCCTTATTAAAGAAGGTCAAGATTATAACAGCAAGAGGCACCGGTATGAAAAATATATAGATATAGGAGGCTATAAATTTCCTTATGATTCTGATGAAAGCGATATTATTTTTGATCTATTATACCCGCCTTCTGGAAAAGAGACGGAATTCAAAAATATAATTGATGATATAGGCAATCAATTAAACAAAAAATTGCATGAGCTGAAAAAAACGACTATAGAGGATATTAAAAGAAAGAAAATAAAAGAGATAAAGGAATTAATTCATAGGAAAGAGGATCCTCTAACCAAAAAACAGAAAGATCTGTATAAAATATGGTTAATAATGCTCGAACAAAATATAATTTGAAATCTTTGTTAGCAAAAATTTATTTTATATCTGGGGGTAGGTGTTCTATTTTCAAAGCTCAATTAAGCATTTTCCCCATCGTCTTACCTCGGATAATTTCTACTAGATATTTTAGAAGAAGTTACGCTTATTTAGAGATGATAAATTACAGCGCAATGGGATTTCTGATTGAGCGACAACCCGCGCGGATGGGACATAAAACCGCGAAGATGCGTACAATCGCAGGGGACGTAACGGCAGGGGCATTGGTTAAGCGGCATAATTCATCCTGGAGAGGGCATCCGTCAAACACACGTTTTTCTGAAAGACAATCT
>FWPV01009966.1_pt1 | contig 15790 bp, 14 predicted proteins | sample 2228371 | NCBI WGS metagenome assembly FWPV01 (sample SAMEA103939776, study PRJEB20133) | metagenome | reverse complement strand
CGATTTCGCGGCCATCGGCCGCTGGCCGAGCCAGATCGATTTCGCTGTGATGTTCAAAAAGACAAACGCTGAGATTAGAGCCGGTAAGCGCCAGCGCCAATGCCAACCCTGCCGGCCCGGCGCCGACTATGGCCACGTCGTAGTGCATCGCCACCACCCCGTCATCCGACGATGACGGGGTTTATACCACAACTGCTCAGAAACGGTGCCCCCAGTTGACCCGCAAAGTAAACTGCGAATGCGTCATCGTCACCGCTGGCAGACCGAGCGAGGGATCTCCCGGACGGGTTTGCGTGACTTCTGGCGCAAACGTCATGGCAAAGGCCAACGTGTCTTGCTTGCTCATCCGCATGCCGATGCCGAACGAGAAATGCTTTTGCACCGTTGCTGGGAACAATGGGTAAAGGTAGGCTTCTTTGATCGGGTTACGGGCATAGTTGTAACCGACGCGCCACGCCACCCCAGGCATCGGGCGATACTCCACGCCGATCATATACACGGTCTGATCACGCCAGCGCTGCGCCATCGTCACGTTGAGGTCTCCCATCGCGCTCGCGAAGCCGACGCGGAAGTCGTTCATCGTCTCCGACCACTTCAGGCGCTTGACGTCGGCAGCGATCATCCACTGCTCGTGCGGCTGCCATGCCGCCCCCACCGCAAACGTCGTTGGCCATTCAAAATTGCGAATGGTGTATCGTCCCGGCAACACCATCGTCGGAGCGCTTCCCATCACGCCCATGGCGATCAAACCACTGCCGGTAAAATCCTTGACGCGCGTTTTGCTGTGAAACGTCGCCCCAATTTGCCATGCGTCGTTGATCTTGTAGTGCACCCCCAGCTTGTACGCCCAACCATGACCGCGCGTTTGCTGCTTCCAATTGCTTTTGTCGCTGACGTCAAAGCGCGCGTAGCCATTGGCCGGCATCGTACCCAGCATCGGCGCCATCGAACCACTGGCCGACAACGCCCCCGCCATCATGCCCGAGGCCATCTGACCGGCGGTCATGTCCATTTGCATATCCAGGCCGGCCCAAATGAAATCCACCTCTGCGGCCAGCGCCAGGCGTTCATTGACTTTCCATGCCAGTGGAAACATCGCGCGGGCAAACCCTACCTCTGAGCGCTGCGGCAAGCCACTGGGGGCGAGAAACGTATTGGCGTCATATTCCGTCCCCATCCCGCCCTGTGCGAGCACGGCCACGCCGTACGCGAATTCCCCTTGCTTACGGATCAAAGAGAACGACGGCATCCAATAAGCCGTGCCACCGGATTGTGCCTTGAGGTCCATGCCCATCATATTCGTATGCGCCGCCACATCCGGGCCCAGCCGCGTCACACCTAGCCCCAGCTCGGTACTGTCTGGGCGCAACGCTAGGGTCGCGGGGTTGTTCATCACCGCCGAGTTCCCCGAATCATACGCCATCGAGGCCCCACCCAGCCCGGCTGCGCGAGCACCAAAGCCTTCCATGTTCATCCCGTTGGTAGCCCAAGCGGCCGGAGCGATCAAACCCGTCAAAGCTACCGCAAGCACGCGACGATGCATCTGTTCTCTCCTTGAGTTATGGAATCATAAGTTTATATCGACCATTTCTTTTGAATATCGATTCCCTGTCTTGGGGCATGGGCACAGCGGTTCGCGTGTCGCACCGCCGCCACATTCCGATCGCCAGCGGTTTTTTCGCCCAACGCCCAAGACAGAACAAACGCGTCAAAACGCCCCCGTAGCGGCCCGCTCCATGGCGTTCCAGATCGCGTCGCGCACCTGCATTGCTTCGACCTTGAGTTCCGGCGGCAGCTTGCGCCCCAACTTGATCATCATGTCCATGTTCAGGGTATAGAGCCACAGCCCGTCTTTTTGCTCCACCAGGGCGATGCGGCAAGGCATGTAAGCGGTCATATGGGGGGAGAAATCGGCCATATGCCGGGCGATCGTGGGGCTACAAAATTCCCAGATGGTCAGCACGGGCTCTTTCTTACCGGAACGGGCTTCCAGTTCCTTCGACAGCGGCATTTTGCCCACCGCTTTAAGGTTGTACTCGACCATCGTGTTCATGATGATCTCTTCAATTTCTTCTGGTGTGATCCCCTCCTTGACCTTGCGCTCCCAGGTCGTGGTCACGGCAATGTCACCGCCGCTCTCCACCCAGCGGTCCCAGACACGCATGAACTCGGAACCGGCGCCGTCCTCCAGTTTACCGATGGTTGCGATCGTGCCGCAGCCGCTCAATGCCAGCGCCGACATCGCGACTGCCCCTGCCATCACCCAACGCTTATAATGCTTGCTCCACTGTGTCATCGGTCTCTCCTGCTATCCACGTTTACCCAACGACGCGCCTAACCGGACACGCCCACATGCCGATTAGAGTATCAGCATGTTATTTATGATCATAACAAGATATTGAGATAAGTCAAATTTTGCTGCAACGCAAAAATCGGCGTCACCGTATCGCAGCCGGCAAGGACAAAAAAGGGTAAAAAATTTCAAAGTAAATAAAGGCTTAGACAGAAGGCGTCGGCACGGCGCCTTCGTGGCTGCTCAGCTCAGATCGCTACCGACTTGAACCGGTCACACCGGACTGGGGTCATCGAAAAACCATGCCTCCAGCCCCTCGGCACGCAGGCGGTCGGCCAGCGCCTGCACGCCGAAACGCTCGGTGGCGTGATGACCGGCGGCAATGAGCGGCACGCCCACATCGCGCGCCAGATGTACGTAGGGTTCGGAGAGCTCGCCGGTGACAAACGCTTCGGCACCTTGCCGCAGCGCGTCTTCAAAGTAGCTCGCCGCCGCGCCGCTACACCACGCCAGACGGCGCACACGGGCATGGGGGTTTCCCACCACCGTCGGCGCAAAACCCAGCCGATCACCGAGCGCCGCCACCAGCTCTGCTACGGTCTGCGGCTGCGGCAGCTCCCCCACGCACCCGAGGCTCTGCTCGCCAAAACGCCCGAGCACCATCCAGCCCATCGCGCGCGCCCATTGCGCGTTGTTGCCAAGTTCCGGATGGCCATCGAGCGGCAGGTGATAGGCGATCAAGGAGATGTCCGCCGCCAGCAACGGCTGCAGACGCCGTTTCTTTACCCCCACCACTTCGGGCGACTCGCCTTTCCAGAAAAACCCGTGATGCACCAGGATCGCGTCGGCATGCTGGGCGATCGCCTCGGCGATCACCCGCCGGTTTGCGGTCACTGCGGTCAGCACGCGGCGCACTTCTTCGCGCCCTTCCACTTGCAGGCCGTTTGGGCAATAATCGCGGTATTGCTGCGGCTGCAGCCAGTCATTCAGCAATCCAACCAGTTGCCACAGGTGCATGATGCGTTCCTATCCCTATCGCCGTTGGCTCGACATTATCGCGTACACCGTCGCGCTGGCCGCCGTGGTGGGTTTCGTGCTCGCGCAATTTAAAGCACCGGGGTGGATGCAAGCCCAGCACCTCGTGATCCAGCACGAGACCGTTGCTGAGCCGCTGTGCCCAGGCGATACTTTGCGTTGCCTGCGCCAGGCCGCCGCGACGGGAATGGCCGCGGTGGTAGCGATTGCCCCACCCGAGAGCGCGTTCGAGCAACTGCTCAAGCGCTTGCCCCCCGATCACCCTCCTTTCGCTTTTCCCCCAAACGACAGTGGTGAAGAAGAGGCCGTAGAAATCGGCTCGGGCGTGATCCTCAACCCCGAAGGATTGGTATTGACCAACGCCCACGTCGTCAGTAACCACGCGACGATGCGCGCGCGCTTGGCCGACGGCCGCGAAGTGATGGCGCGGGTGATCGGGCGCGATGCCGAAACCGATCTTGCAGTCTTGCAGCTACCCCAAGACACTGGCCCCTATCCCAGCCTGGCAATCGCCCCGGAAGGCAGCTATCAGGTCGGCGACGTGGTGCTGGCGATCGGCCACCCGTTTGGGGTAGGACAGACCGTGACCCAGGGCATCATCTCGGCGCTGAACCGGCGCGACCTAGGCATATCCACGTTCGAAAACTTCATCCAGACCGACGCGGCGATCAACCCGGGCAATTCCGGCGGAGCGCTGGTCGACCTCGCCGGTCGGCTTATCGGCATCAACACGGCGATCTACTCGCAAACCGGCGGCAACATCGGCATCGGCTTTGCCATTCCGATGCCCGTGGCGCTGCCGGTGGTGCGGGCGTTGCTCGAACAGGGCAAAGTGGTACGCGGCTGGCTGGGGGTGCAATTGCAGCCCTTGACCCCAGAGCTGATAGAACTCTTTGCCGTGCCAGAAGGACGAGGGGTGTTGGTCAGCGCCGTGCTCGCCGGCTCTCCGGCAGCGGAGGCGGGGCTTCAGCCCGGCGACGTTTTGCTGGCGATCAACGGCACGCGGCTGGGAAGTGTGCGGGAGACGCTCGATGCGGTCGCGGCGCTGGCGCCGGGAAGTCGCGCGACGCTGGAAGTTTGGCGCCAGGGCAAACGCCAGCGCTTGACGGTGATCATCGGCGAACGCCCCACCTCCGATGGCGAATGAGGCGCCCGACGGGACTACTGTGCCTCGCGAAACTCCGGTAGCGGCGCCCTGAGGCCGCCGATGAGAAAACTCATCAACCGCAGTCGCAGATGTTCCCACTGCCGGTCTTTGATTTCCTCACCGGCAAAGAGCTGCAAGGCATCCACGCCGGCGATCGCGTACGAGACCGACCCCAACATGAAATGGAACCGCCACAGAATCTCTTCGTGCGGCACGTCGGGGACGCTCGTGTAGAGCGCCTCCAGATAGCGCGGCAGGACGTCGCCGTATTCGGGAGCCAACATGCGGCGCACGAACTCGGAAGGGTTGGTCAGCGTGCGCCCAAGCAAACGCAAAAACGTTTCTCCCCCCGGCTGCTTGGCCAAATCGAAAAGCGAGCCGAAAAACGCTTCCAGAATGCGGCTGGGGCGCACCGATTTGCCCAGACGCAGCGCTTCGTCCTGCAGTGCTTCCAGGCGCTGGCGCCGCACCTCATTGAGCCAGGTGAGTCGCCGGCGAAACACCTCTTCAATCAGCTTTTCTTTGCTGCCGAAGTGGTAATTGACCGCGGCAAGATTCACCCCCGCCGCCGCGGTGATCATGCGCAGCGACGCCCCCTCGAAACCATGCTCGGCAAATAGCGCTTCGGCGACGTTTAGGATGCGCTCGCGGGTCTCTTGCCCGCGCTCGGTGCTGGCAACGGCTACCTCATTCATCGTCTTTCACCTCGTACTGGCTTCGAGCAAAGTGTCTTCGTCGTCGCGTTTGGGCTGCGACCGTCCTTGGGAAATGCCCGCGGTGGCGTCGTACTGCCACGGGAAACGCGCACGCATCGTCGTTTCGATCCATTCCTGCACTTCGTCGATGACGGCCTGCGCCGTTTTGCCTTCAGTCGGAATCGGCTCGCCGATGATGAAATGCACCCGCCCAGGGTAACGCACAAAGGCGTTGCGTGGCCATACGTCACCGGCGTTGTGCGCGATCGGCACCACCGCAACACCAGCCTGCACCGCCAGCATCGCCCCACCGGGCTTGTAGCGACGGGTCGTGCCCGGCGCCACCCGCGTGCCCTCGGGAAAAAGAATCACATAGAACCCTTGCCGCAGCCGCTCCAGGCCAATGGTGATCACCTGACGTACTGCGTCTTGACCAGCGCCGCGATCGATCGGAATCATTGGACAACTGCCAATGCCCCAACCGAAAAACGGAATGCGCAGGAGTTCCTTTTTGAACACGAACACCATCGGCACCAGCTCTGCCGGCAGCACGATCGTCTCCAGCGCCGACTGGTGTTTGGCCAGCAACACACAAGGCGTGTCCGGAATGCGATGGGCGCCCTCGAACGTCCAGCGAATGCCCAGGATGCCACGTATTCCCCACGAGACCACCACCGCCCAGCGCGAGATGATCCAGTAGCGCGCCATCGGCGGCAGCGGCCGCACGGCGATCGCGACGAACGAGTAAGGGATGGTCACCAGCGCCAGATACAACAGGAAAAACGCGGAGCGCACCGCCGCCCACCATCGCGGGCAAGGCCAGCGGCCAATCGGTGGCTGTTCTTGACACGCAGACATGGGGTTACCTTGGCACGCTCAGGAAAGCTTGGGACGATCCACCTCGGCGATGAGACGCTTGGCCACCGCCAGCAAATCGTCCTCCACCCGCACGCGCACCGCCGCAAACTCGGCAGCAAGCTGCCCCTCGGTGGTTTTTCCCGCCCCGGTGCGCACCAGCCACGGTTGCGCCCCCACCGCCAGCGCGGCGGCCAAATCGCGCTCGCGGTCACCCACCACCTGTAGCCGCTGCGGTTCGACCCCAAAACGCTGGCAAATCGCTTGCAACAGCCCCGGCTTGGGCTTGCGGCAATCGCACCGGTCTTCCGCTGCATGAGGACAGAAAAAAATCGCGTGAATGCGACCGCCCGCTTCCAGGACGCGTTTGAGCAAACGCTCGTGGATCGCATTCATTTCGTCCGTACTCAACAACCCACGGCCGATCGCCGATTGGTTGATGGCCAGTACCACCCGCCAACCCCATTGGGTGAGCAACGCCAACGCCTCCAACGCCCCCGGCAGCCACACGAGCTCGTCCGGGTGGCGCAGAAACGGCTGGCGGGGTTCCACCAGCACGCCGTCACGATCGAGCACGATGAGTTTCACCGCCACCTCACGCCGCCGCGAGCACCGACAGATCGGCTACCCCATCCATCGCCGCCTTGAGCCGCTGCAGTAACGCCAGGCGGTTGGCGCGCAGCAACGGCGCTTCGGTCAGCACCATCACGCGGTCGAAAAACGCGTCGATGGGATCGGCGAGTGTGGCCAGCAACTGCAAAGCCGCTTCAAACGCCTCGTTGGTGAGGTGCGACGCCAACAGCGGCTCGGCTTCGTGCAAGGCATGAAAGAGCGCCTTTTCCTCGGCTTCGGCCAGCAACGCCACGTCCACCGCCGCCATACCACCTTCGGGCGCTTTTTTGAGCAGGTTCACCACACGCTTACGCGCTTGCGCCAGGCGCTCTGCTTCCGCGCGGCCCGCGAATGCGCGCAGTGCCGCCAACCGCGCCGGCACGGTATCGATGCGCGCTGGCGCGATCGCCAGCACCGCATCGACGAACGCCGGCTCGTATCCCTGCTCGCGCAAGTAAAAACGCAACCGCTCATCGCAAAACGCCCGCAACTGCGCCGCCGCACCGCGCTTTTCACTTTCTTGCCGCACCGCCGCGGGTTGCAGCGCGAGCGCTTGCGCAATGAGCACCTCAAGCGACAACGGCAACGGGATTTCCAGCAACAGCCGCAACACCCCCAACGCGGCACGACGTAGCCCATAAGGGTCCTTCTCACCGGTAGGGGTCTCCCCGATCCCAAACAACCCGGTGAGTTGATCGAGCTTGTCCGCGAGCGCCACGATCGCGCCGGTGGTGTGCTGCGGCAGCGCATCCCCCGCAAAGCGCGGCCGGTAATGTTCGGCGATCGCCTCGGCCACTTCCTGCGGTTCGCCTTGTGCCGCGGCGTAATAGCGCCCCATGATCCCTTGCAGCTCGGGAAACTCGCCGACCATTTCACTGACCAGGTCGCACTTCGCCAGTCGTGCCGCGCGCTGCGGCAGGAGCGGATCGCGCCCCAGCATCCGCGCGATTTCACCGGCCAACGCCTCCAGCCGCGCCACGCGCTCGCGCAGGGTACCGATGCGGTTGTGATACACGATCGCCGCAAGGCGCGGCAAGCGCTCCTCGAGCGGCACTTTCCGATCCTGCTCGAAGAAAAAGCGCGCGTCCGCCAAGCGTGGTCGCACCACCCGCTCGTTGCCCTGCACGATGTGGCGGGGGTCGGCAACGCGCATGTTCGACACCACCAAAAAACGGTGGCTCAACTGCCCGTCTTGGGTGAAAAGCGGGAAATACTTTTGGTTGGCGCGCATCGTCAGGATCAAGCACTCCGGCGGCACCGCCAGAAACGCTTCGTCGAAGGAACAGGCATACACCGCCGGCCACTCCACCAGCGCCGTCACTTCGTCCAAGAGTTCCGGGTCAGGACGCAGCACCAGCTCCTCTTGCGCGGCGGCTGCCTGCAACTCGCTCCAGATGCGTTCGCGGCGGAGCGCAAAATCCGCAATTACCTTCCCTTCCGCAGCCAGCTGATCCTCGTACGCGTCGGCATGCACCACTTCCACCGTGCGGCGCCCAAGGAATCTGTGCCCGAGTGATTCCCGAGCGCTGGTCAGCCCCAGTACCGAGCCCGGCACCACCCGATCGCCCCACAGCATCACCAGCCGATGCACCGGCCGCACGAAGCTTTCCTCCCCCGCCCCCCAGCGCATGCGCTTGGGGATAGGCAGCGCCTCGAGCGCCGAGGCAACAAAGCCCGCCAGCGCCTCCTCAAGCACTGCTCCCGCTTCGCGCAAACGCACAAAGACGAACGGTTTGCCTTCCCACTCATCGCGCTCGAGCACTGCTGTCTCGACCGTCAATCCTTTCGCGGCTAAGCGTTTGGTCAATGCCGGCGTCGGTTCGCCCGCCGCATCGAACGCCACCGCCTCCGGCATCAGGCGCTCCCGTCGCTCCACCCCCGCGGCGCGCGCCGCCACCGCCGGCACTTGCACCGCCAGGCGCCGCGGTGTTGCGAACCAGCGCCAGGCGGCGCTTTCCTCGGCAAGGCCCGCCGCGACCAGCCGCGCATAAACCCCTTGCCCAAACGCCTCGCCCAGCCGTGGCAGCGCCTTGGGCGGCAATTCCTCGGTCACCAATTCCACCAATAACGTATGTCGTTCCATCCTCGACGTTCCTGTCTCACCCCAGCGCTGTCGCTTCGCCCTACTCAACGCGCTGGCTTGGTCTGATTTATACTTCGTACCTCCCGACACGCCCCAGTTTGCTCAACGCCAGCGTGCGGTTTGGGCTCACAGCGCCGGGGCTTTTGCCGCCTGCCGCGGCAGCATCGGGAAACCCAGCGCTTCGCGGCTCTCCAAATACGCCTGCGCCACCGCACGGGCCAACGCGCGGATGCGAGCGATGTATGCCGCCCGTTCGGTCACCGAAATTGCCCCGCGTGCATCGAGCAAGTTGAACGTGTGCGCCGCTTTGAGCACCATCTCGTACGCCGGCAGCGCCAATTTTTCCGCCATCAGGCGCTTGGCTTCGCCCTCGAAATGGTTGAAAAACTCAAACAGCAGCGGTACGTTCGACGCTTCGAAGTTGTAGCGCGACTGCTCGACCTCGTTTTGGTGGAACACATCGCCGTAGGTAACCGGACGACCGTCTGGCGCCACCGCCCAAACGAGTTCAAATACGTTCTCTACCCCCTGCAGGTACATCGCCAACCGCTCGAGTCCGTAGGTAATCTCGCCGGTCACCGGTCGGCAATCCAGCCCGCCCACCTGCTGGAAATAGGTAAATTGCGTCACTTCCATCCCGTCGAGCCACACTTCCCAACCCAGCCCCCAGGCGCCCAGTGTCGGGTTTTCCCAGTCGTCTTCGACGAAGCGCACGTCGTGTTCCTTGAGATCGATCCCCAGCGCTTCCAGGCTGGCGAGGTACTGGTCCTGGATGTCGAGCGGCGAGGGTTTGAGCACCACCTGAAACTGATAGTAGTGCTGTAGCCGGTTGGGATTTTCGCCATAGCGGCCGTCCTTGGGCCGGCGCGACGGCTGCACATACGCCGCGTTCCACGGTTCCGGACCGATCGCGCGCAGGAACGTCGCGGTGTGCGACGTGCCGGCGCCGACCTCCATGTCGTATGGCTGCAGGATCACACAGCCGCGATCCGCCCAGAACTGCTGCAAGCGCAAAATGATGTCTTGAAAGGTAGGAACCGCACTCATGATGACTCGAATGGGCGCAAAAACATCAAAGATTCTATCATGGCGAAGACAGCGGCGTTTCAAACCGGTGTTAGAGCAAGGGAAGTTCGCTGTTGTCGGACAGCGCCACTGCCCAAGAAAGCATGCCGGGAAAGGGGCGCACGCTGATGGCGACGATGCCCACCACCTATTTCGTGCGCATCGCCCAGGCCATCTTCTACCGCGGCGCCACAATCAACGAACTCTGGCCGCACCTCATCGCCATGCTCAGCACCGGCACGGTGTTCTTGCTGCTGGCGCTGCGGCGCTTTCGCGCGGTGCTGTCGCAGGCGTTGAGCTGGTGGACTCAAGACCGTTCAGACCAACAATGAGCGAAGTGAATTTTCGCGCAACTTGCACGGGTTGACCGGATCGGCTACGATGCACATGTCACAGAACTGACAAGGTAACCATAAGCGCTACGGTGGACGAGCGGGTGCAGAAACGCCGCGCGGCGCGGCGCATGGCGGGGCTGCGGCCGGTTCAAACCTGGGCCCTTTTCGATGCCCCGTTGCTGCGCCTTACGGTGATGCCGAGCTCCAAAAACGACCTACAAAAACCCTCCCAGGTCATGATCGACAAAATCCTCGCCGTAAGGCGCGACAGAGTGGGTGCAGTGTTTGGCAGTCTCGAAGCGGACATCCTGACAGAAGTCGAACGCCGCCTGGCCGTGTTTCTGGGCATTGCCAAGTAAAGCCATGCCAGCTGCTGGCATTGGCTGACATCGCCTCTACGCGCGCCGCAGCGGGATTCAGCCCGTAGCCCTCGCGTTTGAGAGCCTCGTTGAGTGGCATGCGCAACACCCCGAAGTTGTTAGGTCTCGGATGTGTACTGGCCCAGTACTTGTGGCCCTCGGGGTAAAGACCCATTTTTAGAAATTTACATGCGCTTGCCTAAAATAAGGCCGTCGCCAAAAGGCTAGTGCTAAAAAACATGATACAATTCAAGTAAATAACTTTTCAGTCATTATCATGAACCATCGCGTCTCCCTCGCTGTCGTTTTGCTCTTGACCGGCGCGTTGGCGTTCGCCTGGACGGCGTGGAAACAACGGCAGCAGGAAATTCCTCCCGGTTTTGCCATGAGCAACGGGCGCTTGGAAGCACGTGAAATGCACGTCGGCAGCAAGATCGCCGGCCGCGTCGCCGAAGTGCGCGTACAAGAAGGCGATGTAGTCAGCGTGGGCGATGTCCTGGTGCGGCTGGAGGACCAGACCTTGCGTGCTCAACTGGCGGCAGCCGAAGCCCAGGTCGAGCAAGCGCGGCAAGCCCTGGTCAGTGCCGAAGCAGCATTGCAAAAAGCCGAAGCAGATGCGCAACTGGCCCGCAGCACACTGCAACGCACCGAACGCTTGGCAGCCAATGACTTTCTCGCCCAACAAAAGCTGGACGTCGACCGTGCCGCTGCCAAGAGCGCTGCGGCTGCCGTCGCGCTGGCCCTGGCCAAGCGCGAGGAAGTGCGCGCAGCCCTCGCCGCGGCGCAAGCCCAAGTACAGGTGGCCGCGTCGGCACTTGCCGACACCGTCATCACCGCCCCGAGGGCCGGACGCGTCCAGCACCGACTGGTCGAGCCCGGCGAAGTCATCGCTGCAGGCGGCCGGGTCGTTACGTTGCTCGACCTGGACGCTGTGGAAATGACGGTCTACCTGCCAACGGCCGTAGTCGGTCGCTTGGCAATTGGCGACGAAGCCCGAATCGTTGCCGATGCATGGCTTGACCAGCCCATCCCGGCGCAGGTGATCTTCATTGCCGACAAAGCGCAGTTCACCCCGCGCGAAGTGGAGACGGCCAGCGAAAGGGAAAAATTGACGTTTCGCGTCAAAATCGCGCCTCAGAGTGAATGGCTCCGCGCGCATCGCGACCAGGTGAAGAGCGGTATGCCGGGAGTTGCAATAGTGCGCACTGACTCCAATCGCCCCTGGTCCGAAATCCTACCGCTACTGCAATGACAGCCGCGTCTGCCGCGCCCATCGTCGTAGCTCATGACGTACAGCATCGCTATGGTCGGACTTTGGCACTCGAGTGCCCCGCCCTCACCTTGCCCTGTCGGTCGATGGTCGGTCTGATCGGCCCAGATGGCGCTGGCAAGTCGACGCTGCTGGCGTTGATTGCCGGAGTAAAACGATTGCAACACGGTCGGTTGCAAGTACTGGGCGCGAACATGGCCCAAAAGCAGGAACGAACCGAGGCCCAGCGGCGCATCGCCTACCTCCCACAAGGGCTCGGACGCAACCTTTATCCGACCCTGTCGGTGGAAGAAAACGTTGCCTATTTTGCCCGCTTGTTCGGCGTTCCCCCGCGCGATCGAGCCGCGCGGATCGCGGCGCTGCTTGCCGCAACTGGATTGTTGCCATTTCGCCAGCGTGCCGCTGGACATTTGTCCGGTGGAATGAAACAAAAACTGGGGCTGTGCTGTGCTCTGGTGCGCGATCCGCAACTGCTCATCCTCGATGAACCGACCACCGGGGTCGATCCGCTGTCTCGGCGCCAGTTCTGGCAATTGCTGGCTCGTCTACGGGCCCAACGCCCCGATATGACCGTGCTGGTGGCGACGGCCTACATGGAAGAAGCCGAAGCCTTCGATTTCCTGGTGGCGATGACCCAGGGGCAAATCTTGGCCACCGGCACGTCGGCCGAATTGCGGGCGCAAACTGGGGCACGCTCGCTGGACGAAGCCTATCTCGCACTGCTGCCTTCCGAAGCGCGCGCCCATCACCAGCCGCCGGTGCGATCCCCTCTGCCACCCTCGTCGGAACCACCGGTGATCGAGGTGCGTGGGCTGACCAAGCGCTTTGGAGACTTCGTCGCCGTCGATCACGTCGATCTGACCGTGCGACGGGGAGAGATTTTCGGCTTTTTGGGTTCGAACGGTTGCGGCAAAACGACGACGATCAAGATGATGACCGGCTTGCTGCCCCCCAGCGAAGGGACAGTGTGCCTTTTTGGCCACCCCGTGGCCGCCGACGACCTTGCCAATCGCCGTGATGTGGGATACGTGTCGCAGTCGTTTTCGTTGTACGGGGAACTTACCGTGCGCGAAAACCTTCTGCTGCACGCCAAGCTCTTTCACTTGCCGAGCGTCGAAGCGTCCGTCCGCGTCGAAACCTTGCTCGACGAATACGACCTGCGCCCGCACGCCGATGACCAGGCCGAGTCACTGCCCATGGGCATCCGGCAGCGTTTGTCGCTCGCGGTGGCCTTGGTTCATCGACCGCGGCTGCTCATCCTCGATGAACCCACCTCTGGCGTCGACCCCGTGGCGCGCGACGCGTTCTGGTGTCATTTGATCGAATTGTCGCGTCGCGATGGCGTGACCATCTTCATCACCACCCACTTCATGAACGAGGCCGAGCGTTGCGACCGCCTGGCGTTGATGCACGCCGGTCGCCTGCTGGCCGAGGGCACGCCGGAAGAACTCCGCGCTCAGGTAAGTGCCTCCTCCCTGCAAGAGGCGTTCATCGCTTACCTCGAAGCCGAAAACGCCGTGCCGCCGCTGCCCCAGATCGACCTGCCACCCCGCAGCGACGATCGACCTGCACCCGCGTTCAGTCTGAAGCGCCTGCTGGCCTGTGCACGCCGCGAAGCGATCGAACTGCTGCAAGACCGCATTCGCATGGCATTCGCGCTGCTGGGGTCGCTGATCCTGCTGTTCGTACTCAGCTACGGCATCTCCTTCGACATCGAAAAGGTGCGCTTTGCCGTGCTCGATCACGACGACTCACCGCAAAGCCGCTTCCTGATCGAACAGCTCGCCACCTCCCCCTATTTCTCGCAGCAAGCCCCGCTGCGCGATCACCGCGACCTGGACGCGCGCATGCGACGCGGGGAAATCGCCCTGGCACTGGAAATACCGCCACGATTCGGCAGCGATCTGCTCGCCGCTCGTTCGCCTGAAGTTGGCATTTTCGTTGACGGTGCTATGCCATTTCGCGGCGAAATGACGCGCGCCTACGCCGAAGCCGTATTGCAGCATGCCCTGCTGCTGACCTTGAGCACGCAGTCCCAACCCATGCCACCGCCAGCAATGACGCTGCAACCACGCTTTCGCTACAACCAGGATTTCAAAAGCCTGGTGGCGATGACACCAGCGGTGATTCCCATGCTGCTCATGCTCATCCCTGCCGTCATGATGGCGTTGAGCGTCGTACGCGAAAAGGAACTGGGCACGATCGTCAACTTCTATGTCACCCCGTTGACGCCGCTGGAATACCTGCTCGGCAAGCAACTGCCCTATCTGCTGCTGTCTTTGCTCGCCTTCGTGTTCATGCTGGCACTGGCCGTGGTCGGTTTCGGTGTCCCCATTCACGGTAGCTTGGCCGTGCTCTTTGTCGGCGCTGCCGCTTACATCTTTGCATCCACCGGCTTGGGTTTGGTCTTTTCCACCCTCACCCGCACGCAAATCGCGGCGCTATTCGGCACCGCAATCCTCACCATGCTGCCGACGGTGCAATTTTCCGGGTTGATCAAGCCCGTCGGTTCCCTCGAAGGGTTTGCCCGTCATTTGGGCGAAGCATTCCCCGCAATGTACTTCATCAGCTTGTCGCGGGGAGTTTTCGCCAAAGGGTTCAATTTCTCCGAAGCCCGGCCGCTGCTAAGCGCGCTGGCACTTTTTGGCCCCATTTACCTCACTGTGGCCGTGCTGGCCCTGCGCAAACAGGAGCCCTGAGGTGAATCCTTGGTATCACGCGTGGGCACTGGGCATCAAGGAACTCAAGAGCCTTGCCGCCGACCGGGTACTTCTTTTACTGATGGTGTGGGCCTTTTCCGGTGCCGTCTATGAGGGGGCCACGGGCCTATCGCAACAATTGCACCGGGCACCGATCGCCATCGTCGATGAAGACGCCTCGGCCTTGAGCCGCCAAATCGCACTCGCCTTCTACCCGCCGCATTTTCGCCTGGCTCGCGTCGTGACGCCACAAGAAGCCGCTCACGGCTTGGCGCAAGGAGCGTTCGCTTTCGTCCTGCACATCCCCCCGGGATTCGAGCGCGAGTTGCTGGGCGGGCGCACCCCCGATCTGCTCGTAGAAAGCGACGCCACACTGGTCAGCCAGGCTTTCCTCGGTGCCAGCTACATCGCCCGCATCGTGCAAAACGAAGTGCGCTTCTTTTTGCTTCGCCACGGCAAAGCGCCACCCGCGATGATCCCGCTGGTGCCGCGGGTGCATTTCAACCCCAATTTGACCGGCCTATGGTTTGGCGGCGTGATGGAAACGATCAACAACATCACACTCTTGACCATCATCTTGGTCGGAGCTGCCTACCTGCGCGAGCGAGAACGCGGCACGATCGAGCACTTGCTGGCCATGCCCATCACGCCTTGGAGCATCCTGATGGCCAAACTGGGCGCCAACGCCTTGGCGGTGCTACTCGGCACCACGTTTGCCATCACCGTGGTGGTCAAGGGGATTCTCGCCGTTCCGTTGCCTGGCTCACTGGGACAATTCTTGATCGTGACCCTAGCATTCGTGTTCGCGGCAGGTTCGATCGGCATTTTCCTCGGCACCCTCGCCCGTTCGTTGCCGCAATTGGGGCTGCTCGTGATCCTGGTGATCGTTCCGCTGCAGCTGTTGTCCGGCAGCCTCACCCCTCAAGAAAGCATGCCGGAAAACGTTCGCACCCTGATGGCGACGATGCCCACCACCTATTTCGTGCGCATCGCCCAGGCCATCCTCTACCGCGGCGCCACGATCGATGAACTCTGGCCGCACCTCATCGCCATGTTCAGCACCGGCACGGTGTTCTTGCTACTGGCGCTGCGTCGCTTTCGCGCGGTGCTGTCGCAATCCCTCAGTTAAGCGGTTCTGGGTCTGGTGCATGAGCACAGTCGTCCGGATGCTCACTCGAATCGGCTTCAACCCGCCGGCAGCAACGCGGCGAACAGATAGATTTCGCTGCGCCAAGCAGCGCGGACAAATTTGCCTGGCCGGCGACCTTCATGTGTTCTCGCCAGGTCAGTCGACACTGGGGTCGAAGAACACAACACGATTGCGTCCTGCCATTTTGGCACG
>FWPV01009965.1_pt1 | contig 15791 bp, 10 predicted proteins | sample 2228371 | NCBI WGS metagenome assembly FWPV01 (sample SAMEA103939776, study PRJEB20133) | metagenome | reverse complement strand
CGGACAAATTGGCATTGTGCAAACCGGCAATAGTGCTCTCTACGTACAACATGGTGTCGGCAACCTGCAATAACTCATCCGGAGTTACCGCAATGCGATTTGCTTGCCACTGGGCGATTTTTTCAATTTCTTGTTTCAAACTTGCGCTCGGTGCTACCAAGCCAACAATCGATAAAATATCAGCAATTTTTTTCAAGGTTTCCAACAATTCCGGAGAATCATTTAACAGCTCTGCACCGCCTTGAGCTGCACGCTCAAGGATATTTTTGGTGCTGTGCAATTCATCCGTGAGTACGGTAACCATAGAACTAATGGTATTGGAACTCGGGCCACTCAAAAACTCCATTTCACGCACCAGTTCGGCTTCGGTATAACCTATGGGCCCCACACTGAACGCCGCAAGAACCGCAACGGATTGCGGTTGCTCCGAGTGAGCTAGCGCAAGCAGATATAACAATTCTTTTTGTAACGACTGATCTACCTCGCGATCAAGAACAGCTTTACCTTCAAATTGAAAACGTTTTATTTCACGTTCAATTGCGCTGAAAATCATTTTACGGCTTTTTGTAAGCTGCATTTTTTTCTCGCCAATCGCAGCCAAGGTGGCTCCACATAACCACCAGAAATTGCCCAGAGGTTTACCTGCTGAAACTGACTCCAAACGCTGTAAGGCTCGAATCATCATACCCAGTGAAGGCATTACCTGAACGGATTTAAGGACATTCAATAAAGCTGCTTGATACATATGCCGCAACCGGCGAACTAAAACACTCAGATCCTCAGACAGCGCTGGACTAGAAACAGTATGATGCCGGTGACACTTAATATTCGCGAGTGAAAAAAAATAACTTTCCGGTAAGAGGCCAGCCTTGCGAGCCAAACGCAACTCATTGATATGCGGGATTAACAACATAGGCATACTGCGGGCAGTCTGTGAGCAGTATTCAAGATAACGTGGCAATACAAAAAAGCTGGCTGTTAAAAGTTCTAATTTAGCATCGGTGTTGGGATCATCGCCCAAGGTTATATCAGTGATATGAGTGACCAACTCATCGGCAAGTAGATCCAAACCGCGCAACTGTATAAGGCTGAGAATCCCTCTGATTTGCTTGATACCCTCGATACAATTCTGCAGTAACTCACCATTATTTCGATCCTGCGCAAATTGCTCCAAGCGGATTGCCGATTGCTCAATAGTTGCGACCAACTCGTCATGAACCATTTTCAGTGAAGCAAGATTTAATGTTTCTGTTGTGCTCACGATAACTTCCTGGGTTTTAATCTATTGTATGGCCACAATTTACCAGAACAATTTGTGACCGTTCATCGATATTCGGGTGATTTGACTCTATACCATGTTTGGCAGTATTTCACCGGAAGCTGCTAAATAAGCATTAACCAGCCCCGGGATTGATGAATATTTCTCATTTATAGATGTTAAAGCATCATTTTATTGGCTAATATTTAACTCAATCAGCCGAACAACAAGTGGATAAAAGCCAAATCAACCACGCAACCATACACAATTATCACCACTGGCTTTAGCGATTGCGGCTAGTTTTTGTTGATGCAAGTCCAACTCGTCTGTCGTTGCGCTAATTATCGGCAAGGGTGCACGAGTCGGAGACAAGCGGCGAATCTGGTTGTGGTCTTCACCGCCCTGCTCTTTTGATTGATTTCCACCCAGTGATAATGCTGTCTGACCACCGGTCATCAGCAAATAAACATCCGCCAGAATCTCGGCATCCAACAAAGCTCCGTGCAAGTCACGCTGGGAGTTATCCACTCCGTAGCGCTTACATAGGGCATCAAGATTATTTTTCTGCCCGGGGTGTTTTGCCCGAGCCATCAGCAAAGTATCAACAACATTACAGCGTGCTTTAATAGATCCAAAACCCGGTCGTAAAAGGTTTAATTCATAATCAATAAAACCAATATCAAACGCTGCGTTGTGAATTACCAGCTCGGCATCACCTACAAAGCTGAGAAAATCATCAGCAATTCTTGCAAATACCGGCTTATCGGCAAGCATTGCATTACTAATTCCGTGCACTGCCTGAGCGCCCGCATCTACTTCGCGCTCGGGGTTAATATATTGGTGATAGTGACGTCCGGTTAGGCGCCGGTTAAATAGTTCAACGCAACCTATTTCAATAATACGGTGCCCTTGTGATGTTTCCAGACCGGTTGTTTCAGTATCCAGTACAATTTGACGCATCGAGTATTAACCTGATTCTTTTCTGTATTAGCTTAATTGGGTTGGGTGGCGCAAATTTATTTGTAATGCTCAGCGTTGTTGGCCGGCACCCCAATAAGGTATCGATTGCGAGCCGCTGGCCCCAATATGCGGGTAACAGCCAGACCGCGCAAAGGACGGTATTGCTTCCATGCAGGTTTGATAGGGGTTAGCGAAAAATGATCTTTACGCGCAACAATCAAGTAGAAACCACCCCAAGGTAGACGCAGTCTTTTACCCCAGCGCTCAAGCCATTGCAAATATTTAATGCCTCCCCCTTGTGGCATCGGCGGTCGGTAGAAACCCTGATAGACCGCCACTGCCTCCATATTCACCAAGGCAAGCCAGTCCAGCAGGCGCCCCTTGCGTAAATATTGAAAACGCCAGCGAGGCTTGGCGCTGAAAAAGCGAATTATGCTGGCGCACAACCCCCACATACTCCAGGGATTAAACCCCACCACCAATAGATGCCCCCTGGGTATTACGACACGTGCAGCCTCGCGCAGTAAGTGGTGGGGACTTTGACTGTAGTCCAACGCATGATGCAGAATCACCGCGTCAATTGATTCTGTGGCAAATGGCAAGTGATTAAAGTCAGCGCAGACACCCATTGGATACCCGCTTTCGATTCTGGGATGCAGCAAGAAACGATGGGAAATCCGGCATTCCTTCGATAGCTCCAGCCGCCCACTTACACCCAGCTGCAATAAGTGATAGCCAAAAACACATTGCAGCGCCTCATCCAGCGCTTCGCGCTCCTCACCAAGCAGCGCCTCCCCCAAAGGCGACTCAAACCACTCACTCATATCTGCAATAGAATCGCGCATCGGCATGACACCGAAACGCTTTTTCCATAACAACGACAACCGAACCAGCAGTCGATGTGGTGTTTTTTTAAATGTCGGGTCCATCAAACGCCCTCGTGTAGATTCCATAATCTATCACAACCAGGAATAAGGATTGACTGCCAAAACAATCGACCAAGGCGTAAAATCGTGCCGTATCACGCGGAGGACAGCGGAATGCGCGCGCCCCAAATTACCGCCATACCTATTTTTGAAAACAATTATGTTTGGGTAATTAGGCCTGATCCGAGCCAGCCGGATGTATATCTGGTGGATCCGGGCGAGGCAGCCCCGGTAATCAGCTACCTAACCAATCACCAGTTATTGCCTAAAGCCATATTAGTGACGCACAGGCACCGGGATCATATTGACGGGATTGAAGATATAACCCGCCGCTGGTCAATTCCTGTCTACGCCCCTGATTCAGCAGCCATTCCCCAAGTTACCCATGCACTCAGAGAAGGTGATGTTGTATTGCTCGATAAATTGGCATTTCACGTAATGGCAGTGCCCGGCCACACCAGCGAACACATAGCCTATTTTCTACCGGACTCCACCCAATACACCCCAAAAGCTACTCCTATGGTTTTTTGTGGCGATGCACTTTTTGCTGGAGGCTGTGGCCGTATGTTTGACGGCCCCGCCGATCTGATGTGGGACTCACTCTGCAAACTTGCAGCGCTACCCGATAACACACTTATCTACTGCACCCATGAGTACACGCTCGCCAATCTGGAATTTGCTGTGGCAGTAGAGCCGGATAACTCCGCGATTCGTGAGCGCCTGAAGCAGACCAAGGTGTTACGAGAAGAGGCCAAGATAACCTTGCCTTCCAATATTTTGATGGAAAAACGAACAAATCCGTTTTTGCGCTGTCATCTTGATGGCGTCAGGAACTTTGCTTGCCCTGAAGGAATAAATAATTGCTCACCGGTGCAAGTCTTTGCTTCACTTCGCACACTAAAAGATAACTGGCCAAGCTCGGATAGTAGATGAAGACGGCCAAATAGCGCTCACAAGCCAATCAACATGGCCAGTGACGACTGTGACTTGGCCCCGCTTATTCCCGATTGAGCGTTGACCACACACTGGGCAGCACCTAGAATCCGTGATCCACAGACCCAAGGAAGGTGAAGGTAATCACTAAACAGCAGTAATTTTCACAAATTTTAGGATAAAAAGCCTAATAATTGACAGTTATTGCGCGAATAAACCAGCTTTTGTAAAGCGGAAATTGATGCGATTTTTTGTTTCGGCTTCCACCAAACCAAAAGCCCAGAGTCGAAAGTGACCCTATGAATCACCAAAATTCTTTTGCGAAACTCTCTTCAGGTCTGTTTCTCACACTATTGATTACCGGTTGTAGCAGCCTGCCGGACAAAAATCATGAGGCACCGCAAGCCAAGATAGAAAGCATAAAGAAAAGCACCAAAAAGTCTTCAGATAACAAAGCTGCTGCCACTCAACAGACAAGCAATCTGTGGGATGAAATTGTAAAGGGGTATGCATTTCCGCCTGTAAGTGATGACCTTGTGCGTAACAACTTACGCTGGCTAAGCAATAACCAGCGTTACCTTGATCGCGTCACCGAACAAAGCCGCCCCTATCTCTACCACGTTACCAATCAACTTAAGGCAAACGACCTACCTTTAGAGCTAGCGCTTTTGCCGATTGTAGAAAGCGCTTACGATCCGTTTGCATCTTCTCCCAGCAGGGCGCTGGGCGTTTGGCAGTTCATGCCCCAAACCGCGCGCAACTTCGGATTGACGCAGAATCACTGGTACGATGGAAGAAGAGATATTCTCGCTTCTACAGATGCTGCTGTACGCTACCTCAAGCGCCTCAATACTATGTTTGATGGCGATTGGTTTCTGGTTATCGCTGCTTATAATGCAGGAGAAGGTACGGTTCGCCGAGCGATAGATAAAAATCGCAAGCAGGGTAAAAGCGTGGATTTCTGGTCATTACCTTTGTCGCAACAAACACGTTCCTATATCCCTCAACTCGTAGCGCTCTCCAAGGTAATTGCAAATCCAGCAAAATATGAGCTGGAGCTGGCAGCGATTCCAAACAGTCCTTATTTCACCACAGTCAATGTGAGTACACCTGTTGATTTAGCACAGGCAGCACGCATGGCAGAAATAGATCCAAAAGAGCTGCGCAATCTGAATGCAGGTTATAACCGCTGGATTACGAATCCATCCGGTCCGCATCAGTTGTTAGTGCCCGTGGCGGACGCCGCACAGTTCACATTAACGCTCGATAAACTGCCGCAAATTAAACCCATGCAAATCGCCGGTGATTACAAAGTCAAATCCGGCGATACATTGGGCGCCTTAGCCAAACGCTACGGTACAAGTGTTGCCGCAATCCAAGCAGCAAATAATCTTAAATCCACCAACTTAAGAGTGGGTCAAAGCCTTAGTATTCCCGGCCAGGCTCCAGTCAACTCACCTTATGCCATTCAGGCAGAACAGGAAATTGCGCAGCGAAATCAAAAAAGCAACAGCGTTCATTACACCGTGAAGTCTGGGGACAGTTTTTGGACTATCGCAAAGAGCCACAACACCAGTGTTAAAAATCTGCTGAAATGGAATGATTTAAGTACAAACACCAAGCTCAAACCCGGCCAAAAACTACTGATTGCCGATAAAGCAATAACACAAAAAGATGGCAACAAAATTACTTATCAAATAAAAAGTGGCGATACATTAAATAAAATAGCGAATAAGTTTGAGGTCTCAAAACAAGACATTCTGAGCTGGAACAAAGTAAAAAATGAAAGCTATATCCACCCAGGCCAAGAGCTAATTATTTTCCTGTCCGCCAAAAATTAAAGATAAAAACTAAATCAAGCCAAATAAAAAAGCCGCAGCTAATCACTGCGGCTTTTTTCTGCATAACGAATCCCCACTATTCTCTTAGCAAGTCTTCTGCAGCATTAACAAGAAAGATATAGCTGGCAGCAAGGTTGACAACATACTCGTTTTGACCCCAAAAGAAAGGCCAGTCTTCATGGTTCTCGGGGTAATCAGGCTTTAGAACAAGAATACCTGGCACTATCCCGCCGGATATAAATGAAAAATCCGCACGATTCATCCCATAAGCTACTTCTTTACTGCGCGTACCTACATTAGATACTAACGATAAATTGTGTGCAGGGTGCGTACCGTACAGAAAATTTAGACCCTGCAATACCGATTCACGGCTAACAACTTCAGGGAAAGCTTTATGAATGTAGTAATTATTCAGTGCGTGGCGAATTACAGCACCGCTACCAGCCCAGCCACCTTCTGTGATGGGCACGCCAAATGGATTTTTCGCCTCAATTCCTTTAAGTTGCTCGCCATAAGCTAATGCCTTGGTGTTCAAATCTGCCTTAAACTCAGCTCCCATATGAGGGATGGCACGAACAAACCAAGAAGCATTAACTCCGAACTCAACTTCACCCAGTAGTTTTTTTATCGCCTGCGCATACTTGGCATCACCCGTACTTATTAGTAACTCTGTCGCGGCTTTGAGCTGTTCATGCTCAAGTTTTCCGCCAGTGGTGTTGCCGTGACGAAATAAATCCGGTTGTGGTTTGGCCGCTTCATCCGCCCAAACTTTTTTGGCAGTTGCCAAACATTCTTTGGCAAGCTCATCATTAAATCCGCTCAATGCTCTACTAGCAGCAGCAAGTGCCGCGGCAGAACCGTAATTTAATGAAGATGATTTACTGGTAAATGCCCAACGATCATCAAACTTTCCACTTTTGAAACCATCGGTCTCCAGCTCACCCATTTTTGGATCGTAAATCAAGTTATCTGTTTTGGTGATGCCGTCACCCAGATGATGATATTGATCGATATGCGCCTCTACGATTCCTGGAATCGCATGCCCGATGGCCCGATGTTGAGCGATCAACGCAAGCGTACCGTGTTCGATTTGCTGCAACACATCGGGCTTGCCATCGGCAGTATGCAGATCTACGAATTTTCTCGCGTAATCCACGCTGGTGGTATCGCGTTTTAGGTTGAAGGTTTCCCATGCGGTGACGAGCGTATTCACAACATCGTATTGCGTTTGTGTGCGAATATCGTAATCCCCTGCATCGTACCAACCACCAATATTCAAACCGGGAATATGCTCGCCAGGTTTGAATTTTGTATCCGTCGTTGGGCCTTGTGCATACAAATCAAAATGCTCGTGATTCACTGGCGCTTGCAGCGCGTCATCCAAATGCGATGCACCATGCCATATACGGTAAGATTCATTCACCGTCACGTGATCCATTTGCACCGGCAAATACATATCCAGCCTGGGGTGCCATGCCGCCCGGTAAACCGTTTTATCGATGCGGAAACTGTGGGTTTGCTGATCGCCATAGGTTATGGCATATAAACCCGGCGTTTGAATTTTACTAAAATCAAATTGGCGATATTCATAACGTAAGTATTTTCCCCAGGATGTCGGCTTTTCAGTCAGCACCGTTTTGCGAGTACCATCGGCATTGATCTTGACCAGGCTCGCTTTGTGGACTTTTTTGTCGCGCGCATCCAATTCAATCACCGCAACTTTTTTCTGTGCCGGATGATAGCCAACTTGCGAATGGGCAATCATTGGTTTGCGAATCCAGTTTTTTACCGTCGCCGCCTCAATTTGCCACTCGATTACCGCACCGGCTTTATCATCCATCAAAAATGATTTATGAAAATAAGCAGCTGGCAAAAACTCTAAATTAAAACCTGCTTTTCCCTCCAGGGATTTTGGCAATGGTTTTGGCAGGTTAACTGTTAACAAGACACCCGCTGCGTTTTTAATGACTTTAATCGAGAAATCAAACTGCTCATCGGGATAATGCAGAAACGCTTCTATCGATTGTTCATCTCGATTAACTTTTCGCTCCTTGAACAGAGGCGTTAAATCCCACTGTTCCGGGGGTCGCATTCAAACGCACATCGCCATTAGTGACAGTGCGCTCGCCGTGATGGATTAGTTCAACACCACTGGTTTTGGAATCGCTAAATAGCCCGTCATACCAATTGCTAAACACCAGCACATTTAAGCCGGGCTTTTCAAAATAGTCTTTGTCGTTTAACGCGAGGTCATTTTTTGCCTGAACCGGCAACGCGAGAAAAATAGGAAGATAAATAGAAAAAACAGCGAGGAAACCCCGCCATTGGCCGAGCTGATATGCCATGTGTATCTCCAGATTTATTATGTTAGTGCCAATCACACCGGCTTATAGTCTATTTGCACATAACAATCTGGCATACAAGTTTTACATTTAATAACGATGATTTAAAACTTATAAATTAATGGCTGCCGAATGAAACCTGAACTCTTCGTCGATACCCTCAATCAACGTTTTTTCTAACGCAAGAAACTCTTGCACACGTGCGGAAATATCAGCGCCTTGTGCTGCGCGTTTGGCGAGGGTTAAGTAATCTTCTTAGTGGCGGGATTCGGATTTGAGAAGAGATAAATAAAATTTTTGTAATTCTTCATCAAGATGAGGCGCGAGTTTGGCGAAGCGTTCGCAGGAGCGGGCTTCGATGATAGCACCGACGATGAGGGTATCGATGTAGCGGCCGGGTTCTGACGTGCGCACTAGTTTGCGCAGTTCACCGGCGTAGCGACCGGGTGTTATTTGCTCGTAAGTAACTCCCCTCGCCTCCATAATCGCCATCACTTGCTCATAGTGGCGCAACTCTTCACGGGCCAGGCGCGACATTTTGTTCATCATGTCAAAATCGCCCACGTAGCGAAACATGAGGTTAATAGCCGTTGATGCCGCTTTTTTCTCGCAATTGGCGTGATCAAGCAATAGCAGCGCTTGATTATCGAGCGCGTTTTGCACCCATGCATCAGGAGTTTCGCAATGCAGGAATTGTTGGATTTTGACAAGAGCATTCATAAATAAAAAACTATTCGTGTTGTTCAAGAGTTTCAGCAGTAATGAAACAGGGTGAGATGTAGCGTTCGTAATGTGCGCAGGAAAGCGCGTAAAAATCCTTGTCGATATTGTCACGAATGACCGTCAAGGGTGTGCTTATCCACTGTGGATGCAAGTGCAAGCCATAGTGGCTTAAATCCTGAATTTGACTTGCTCCGGCGCGCAACAAGTCAAATACCCAACAGTAGGGATTCTGTTCAGCCTTGAATTGGATTTGCTGATGTTTAATTTGCGCAAGCAGCAGTTTTTCATCATTGATATGAATCATATTCTGGACGATTTGCGCGAGGAAATTTTCCAACCGCTGGGCAATTAACAAGCGCTGCTCGTGTGTGTAGGCATTCCAATGAATCACTTCATGACCGAAACGTTTGCAACCGCGGCAGACGCTGTCGCCAATGCCGGTGGAGCAAATTCCTACGCAGGGTGTTTTAACGGGTTTTAATACGAGCATAAAACATCACAAAAAATCAGGTGAAGCCTTGGCTTTCACCTGACGTAAAAAATAAATCGAATTAATAGGCAGAACCAGTAATACCAAGTTCAATTTTCCACAGCGAACCGGCACCCGTTAAAAACAGGGTTGTACCTTCTGCACCACCAAAAGCGACATTGGTTAAGTTGGCATCCACTTTTGCTTGCGCTATTTGTTCGCCTTGTGGTGTAAACACACGCAGTTGACGTGACAAATGCTCTGTTAAGTAGATATTGCCTAAACAATCCACCGCCATGCCATCGGGAATATGGATACCTGTCACCAGATCCTTACCCGCTTGCGGAACACCATCCACAATTTCGTAGGCACGCAGTACACCTTGCTCACCACCACCGTTTACATAAAGTACAGATTCGTCGGGCGAGAGAGTCACACCATTAGGGTTGCTGATAGTGTCGTCAACCAAAGTAACTGTGCCGTCTGTAGCTACGCGATAAACACCGGTTTTTTCCTGGCCGCCGGGCGCAGCATCGCGCTGGAAGGCTGGGTCAGTAAAATAAATCACTCCATCTGCGGTGATAGCAATGTCATTAGGCGAATTAAATACGTTGCCGGCAAAGGTTTGGGCCACTGGCGTTCGCTCTCCAGTCGCTAGATTGTAGCGCGACACACTTTTGTATTTGTGGGTACCCGCAACCAACAACCCATCGTTATCGACTGCCAGGCCATTACTCCCCGAATCCGCCAGAACCGTTGTCATCTGACCGGAGGCGTCCAATTTTTGAATGCGGGAAGGAAAGCCCTCGCTGAACACAAAATCGGAAAAATAGAGGGAATCGTTTATCCAGACAGGGCCTTCATATAGCCCGGGCTCGGTTCGAGTGCTGTTAGCCGCCACTATGCGCTCAGGAATTAAATCACCTTCGGGGGCAACACCTTCACAGGCCGCATTAGCAGCAAGGGATGAAATGGCGCTATCCCCTGCCGAAGAAACCGGCACAGAACTGGCGGTGCTGACTTGGTTGGATTGTTGTTCTCAGGCGATCAGTCCGAGAGAGACGGCGGTTAACAGTCCGAGTTTCAGGACTGGTTTGGATAAGATTGTCATACTGATCCCCTTGTTATTTGTAATCATTATTTATTGTCGCTGATTGCGATAGCTGCAGATAAATTGCCGAGGTCCAACCGCTGGGTAAGACCGGCGCTCACCTTATCATAATCAGGTTCAAATACCGACCCAAAAGCCGGCCAACAGCGCCCTGTGAACATTAACAGCAGGAATTGCTTAGGGTATACTCTGCGCCCGATTTAACGTGCTTTTGGTAAATCAGCACTGCACCAGAGAAGATGCAGTGAAATTAAGTTTGCTCAGTTTGAGCTTACTTAGACATCCATGAAGGCCATGGATAGTCTTCCGACGCAGAGATCCTGCCGAGGGAGTAACCCCTACATTAATGAGGATAAAACCGTGCTTGAAGCCTATCGTAAACAGGTCGCAGAACGCGCCGCAGAAGGTATCCCACCAAAACCCTTAAACGCCGAACAAGTTGCCGGATTGGTAGAGTTACTGAAGAATCCCCCCGCTGGTGAAGCTGAAGTATTGCTGGATTTGATCACCAACCGCGTTCCGCCCGGCGTTGATGAAGCCGCCTATGTAAAAGCCGCGTTCCTGAGCGCAATTCTCAAAGACGAAGCCTCTTCCCCCCTGATCGATAAGCCTCTCGCAATTAAACTGCTTGGCATGATGCTCGGCGGTTACAACATCGAACCACTGGTAAACCTGCTCGATGATGCCACTCTGGCCCCACTGGCTGCCGAACAACTCAAGCACACCTTGCTAATGTTCGATGCCTTCCACGATGTGGAAGAGAAAGTAAAAGCGGGTAATCCCCATGCAAAAGCGTTGATGCAATCCTGGGCAGATGCCGAATGGTTCACCAGCAAACCTAAAGTTGCTGAAAGCACCAAACTTACTGTTTTCAAAGTCACCGGCGAAACCAATACCGATGACCTTTCTCCAGCTCCAGACGCTTGGTCACGCCCCGACATCCCATTGCACGCATTGGCCATGTTCAAAATGGCACGTGATGGTATTACTCCGGATCAACCCGGCTCGGTTGGCCCTATCAAGCAGATCGAAGCGCTGAAAACCAAAGGTTATCCTCTGGCATTTGTAGGTGATGTTGTTGGTACCGGTTCTTCACGTAAGTCTGCTACCAACTCTGTACTTTGGTTTATCGGTGACGATATTCCGGGCGTACCCAACAAGCGTACCGGTGGTGTATGCATTGGCGGCAAAGTAGCCCCTATTTTCTACAACACCATGGAAGACGCCGGTGCTTTAGTATTTGAAGCTCCCGTTGATCAACTGAACATGGGCGATGTAATTGAAATTCGCCCATACGAAGGCAAAATCCTCAACGCTACTACCGGCGCCGTGATTTCTGAATTTGAATTGAAATCAGACGTGTTACTGGATGAAGTTCAAGCAGGCGGCCGTATCCCATTGATTATCGGTCGCGGCCTGACCAGCAAAGCACGTGAATCACTGGGATTACCACCAAGCACTTTGTTCCGCTTGCCACAAGCACCTGCTGATACCGGCAAAGGCTATACCCTCGCGCAAAAAATGGTAGGCAAGGCCTGCGGCGTACAAGGGATTCGCCCCGGCACCTACTGCGAACCCAAGATGACTACCGTGGGTTCACAGGACACCACCGGCCCAATGACCCGCGATGAGCTGAAAGATTTGGCGTGTTTGGGTTTCTCTGCCGACTTGACCATGCAGTCTTTCTGCCACACAGCCGCTTATCCAAAGCCGGTTGATATCGAAACCCAACACACCCTGCCCGACTTCATCATGACGCGCGGCGGTGTTTCGTTGCGTCCGGGCGACGGCATCATCCACTCATGGTTGAACCGTATGTTGCTGCCTGACACCGTAGGTACCGGCGGCGATTCGCACACTCGTTTCCCGATTGGCATCTCCTTCCCAGCGGGTTCTGGTTTGGTTGCGTTTGCGGCAGCAACAGGTGTTATGCCACTGGATATGCCTGAGTCTGTTTTGGTTCGTTTCAAAGGCGAATTGCAACCCGGCATCACCTTGCGCGATCTGGTTAACGCCATTCCGTTGTACGCCATCAAGCAAGGCTTGTTGACTGTAGAGAAGAAAGGCAAGAAGAACATCTTCTCTGGCCGCATCCTTGAAGTAGAAGGCTTGCCTAACCTGAAAGTAGAACAAGCGTTCGAAATCTCTGATGCTTCTGCCGAGCGCTCTGCTGCTGGTTGTACTATCAAGCTGGATAAAGAGCCAATCATCGAATACCTGAAATCCAACATCATCATGCTGCGCTGGATGATCGAACAAGGTTACGGCGATGTACGCACCATTGAGCGTCGCGCACGCAAGATGGAAGAGTGGCTGGCTAACCCAGTGTTGATGGAAGCCGATGCTGACGCAGAATATGCGGCGATCATTGACATCGACTTGGCTGACATCAAAGAACCAATCCTTGCTTGCCCGAATGACCCGGACGATGTGAAAGTGTTGTCTGAAGTACAAGGCGCCAAGATTGATGAAGTATTCATCGGCTCCTGTATGACTAACATTGGTCACTTCCGTGCTGCCGGTAAACTGTTGGCAGCTACCAAAGATGCATTGACCACTCGCTTGTGGATTGCGCCACCCACCAAAATGGATGCGCATCAACTGATGGAAGAAGGTTACTACAGTATTTACGGCGTAAAAGGTGCTCGCACCGAAATGCCAGGCTGCTCATTGTGTATGGGTAACCAAGCACGCGTTGCGAAGAACTCGACTGTGGTATCTACCTCTACCCGTAACTTCCCCAACCGTTTGGGTGAAGGTGCGGATGTGTACCTGGCGTCTGCCGAACTGGCTGCAATCGCTGCAGTATTGGGCAAGCTGCCAACACCAGAGGAATACCTGAACTACGCGCAGAAGATCGACAGCATGTCGGCTGATATTTACCGCTACCTCAACTTCAACGAAATTGAGAGCTACCAAAACGCGGCCAACGAAGGCAAGCGTATTGCAGCGGTAGAGATCCAGACGGTCGCTGTGTAAGCAAAAAAATGCGTAAGTCTTAACTCGAAAAACCCGCAGAAATGCGGGTTTTTTATTGCCCGGAATATAGTGAACCACAGTAAATCATGGTTATATCGAACAATGTGACTATACTTCTGGCATAAAAACTGCGTAGCCTAGTTACTTATTAGCCATACGCCATTTATTTGGCAGTTACATATTCAGAGGCAACCTATGGATCAGCTCCAAGAAATCATTCGCCAAGCAGAACTCAAACAAAAAAATCTTGAACTGGAAATGATGTTTCAGAAAAACATGAAGTTTTTCAGTCAGGCTGAACCAACTATTTACAATAAATATCGCAACTACACACCCACAAAAATTAAAATGATGTTAATGCCTGAGGGCTATGTCAACCTCGTTAATGCTGATAGGAGTAACTCTCCTGTATTCAATAAGGACCCTCTGATTTTTTGTCAGGAATACGTCAATCAATACAAACTTTATCCATCGCGCTATCGGGTGCTCGCTCGTACAACCAAAGCGTTGGATACAGAAAATGATGCTCACATCAGTAAAATGAATCCATTGATTGACTATATAAACTCCAAAGAACTCACTAATATCATGGTTCCATTGGAGCAAGAAACGCAATTTATGCTGGTAATGGGAATAGGCTTGGGATTTCACATAACGCAGCTACTCCAAGTAACCGATATAAAGCATTTATGTATCATCGAACCACATGAAGATATTTTTTACGCTGCATTACACACTCTGGATTGGCACAAACTCTACGAGCACTTTGATCGTGAAAACACAACATTTAATTTGATTCTCGGTCAAACACCGGATGAATGCTATGAGCAAATCCGTGTGTATCTTAATCAAATAGGCTTGTTCAACGCAGCAAAACCAAATTTCTTTGATCATCTGAGTAGCCCTGAAATGAAGGCCACTACATCAATGTTCTTTGAAAAACTACCAACATTGATCGGTGCAATGGGTTATTTTGATGATGAGCAAATCAGCCTGTCCCATTCGGTAGCCAACTACCGCAACGACACTCCCATACTGCGCGATCATGTTTTGCTAAACCATAATTATCGCGATAAACCCGCTTTCATCGCCAATGGCCCGTCACTTGATAAAGCAAAAGACTTTTTGATTGCAAATCGCAACAAGGCCATTATTTTTTCTTGTGGCACGGCCTTGGGATCGCTCGCAAAACTGGGGATAAAGCCCGACTTCCACATTGAAATGGAGCGCACACGCCCAGTGGTTGAATGGATTGAAACATCTACCGATGAGGAATACCGGAAGGATATTATTTTATTGGGATTAAATACGGTTCATCCTGACACCTTTGCATTATTCCAAACCAAAGGAATGGGCATGAAGAGTAATGATCTCGGAACCCATTTTATTTGCCAGTATATTGGGGAAGAGCAATTTGTTATCAACATGGCATTATCCAATCCCACTGTTGGCAATACTGGTATGGCTTTCGCAACCGCCCTTGGATTTAAAGACATTTATTTATTTGGTATGGACTTTGGTTTTGCTGCCGATGGCGCCCACCACTCCACACTGAGCAAACACTACGATATAGGAGAGGAACATCAGGAAAGCTTACACCTATATAAACATGATGCGGAAGGAAACATTATATTAGATGGCAACTTTGGCAATAAAATTACCAGTACCACCGTCTACTCCCATGCCCGCTTATCAATAGAAGCCATACTCCAGCAAAACAACCACATTCATTGTTACAACACAAGCGAAGGCGCATTCATTCGTGGTGCCAAACCTACCCGTTATGATGATATAGCCTTGGATGATCAACCTGCTTTTGACAAAACACATTACAGCCAGCAGCTATTCAACAGTCACTTTAGTATAAATGGCTTAAGGAAAATTAAAGATAACACTGAAGTGATTGATAAATTTTCACCCGTGCTGAATTTGTTCACCCAATTCAGGCAACTATTTGCAAAAAATGCCCAAAGCCGCTCCGAGGCATTTATGATGCTTACCAAACATCATCAAATTGCTATTGAAGCGGGAAAAGACAAGGTTGCCCAGTACGCGTACTCTTTAATTAAAGGCAGTGTCCATTCATTTAATTTTGTGCTTGCGAAGTCGCTCTATAACGGAGCGAGCCAGGAAGAAGGGGTTGAAATTTTCAACAATGCCAAACAATACTACCTGGACTTTATAGATCACGCAGAAAAAAAACTTCTGCATGAATTACTTCAAACCGATTCTCGCTCACGCAACCTCGC
>FWPV01009960.1_pt1 | contig 15793 bp, 16 predicted proteins | sample 2228371 | NCBI WGS metagenome assembly FWPV01 (sample SAMEA103939776, study PRJEB20133) | metagenome | reverse complement strand
CAAGCAATGTTTAGGACTTCTTTTCACAAATACGCGATGCTTTTTACACCTTTTTTACATGCGCGCCATAGCCGCTTAATGTCTGGTATCTAAAATTCAGAAGTAAGTACAAGATGCGCTCATCCTGTACATCTAACTAAACTGGAGGAAACATGAAAACCAAATTGTTCACCAAACTTGTTCTGATGGCGCTGGTTGCTGTCATCATCACAGCGGCTTTGCCGAGCTCGGCGCTTGCCGCTGCTCTGTACGATGACCCGCAGCCTGGAAATGGCAACGACCACACTAAGCGCTTGGAAAAGCGCTTGGAAGTTGCCTTTGCGCGCATGCAGTTAGTTTATGAGCGCCAGGGCAACCTGCTCGACCGCGCCGATGAGATCATCAGCAAGACCGAAACGCTCATCGCCAAAGCCAATGAAAAAGGTCTGGATGCTTCAGCCATCGAAGCGGCCCTCGCAGATTTCAAGGCTGCGCTGCCGGCTGCCCAGTCTGCCCACGACCAGGCTGGAACCATCATCGCAGCCCATGACGGGTTCGACGACAAGGGCAAAGTCACCGATGCGGCTGCCGCAGCCGAAACGCTCAAATCGCTGCGCGCCTCATTCCAGGCTTACCGCAACGCGTTGGATGGCAGCGGCAAGGCTTTGCGCGAGGCAGTGCGCCGGTTCATCGAGGCCAATAAGGGCAGCTTCAAACCGGCTGAACAACCCCAACAACCATAAACTCGTCCATTTTTCTCAACGCAGGCCGTGCCAACACGGCCTGCGTTTCTGTCTGCGGGTGATAACTTTTTGGCGTAAAATGGTTGCATTGCATCAACTTAATCATCAAGTGAGGTACTATGACCAAAACTGTTGTAACCACCGATAAGGCCCCAAAAGCGATTGGGCCGTATTCCGTCGCCATTCAGACCGATGGCATGGTTTTTTGCTCTGGACAAATTGGGCTGGACCCGGCCACGGGTGAAATTGTGCAAGGCGGGGTAGAGGCTGAAACCCGTCAGGTGCTCACCAACCTGAAAAACGTGCTCGAAGCCGCCGGAAGCGACCTGGCGCATGTGGTCAAGATCACCGTTTTTTTGCGCGATATGTCTGACTTCGCCGCCATGAACGCCGTTTACGCCGAATTTTTCACCGAGACCCCCCCGGCGCGCTCTACGGTTGCGGTGGCCGGGCTGCCCAAAGGCGTGGCAGTTGAGATTGAGGCCATTGCGCTGCGCAAATAACCCATGCCGGCAGATTTGATTCTGTTAGTAGATGACGAGCCGTCTATCGTCCAGCTTGCGCAGATGTACCTGCAGCGCGAGGGTTTTCGGACCCTGGCGGTTGGGGATGGACATGCCGCGCTGGAAGCGGTCACCCGCCAGCAGCCCGCTTTGGTTGTTTTGGATGTGATGCTTCCGGGGTTGGATGGCTTCGAGGTTTGCCGCCGCTTACGGGCGCAGGGAAATCCCATCCCTATCATCATGCTGACCGCCCGTGACGAAGACGTAGACAAAATTGTAGGCCTGGAACTGGGCGCCGATGATTACTTGACCAAGCCCTTCAACCCGCGCGAATTGGTGGCGCGAGTGAAAGCAATTTTGCGCCGCTGCGAGCGGCAACTGGCGCCTGCGGCGGGCATACTTCGCCTGGGTGACCTGGAAATTGACCTGTCTAGCCGCGAAGTCCGCGTGGGGCAGACGCTGCTAGACCTGCGTACCCAGGAATTTGATTTACTGGTCACCCTGGCAGAAAACCGCGGGCGGGTGCTTAGCCGCGAGCAATTGTTGCAGCAAGCCTGGGGCTTTGATTTTTACGGGCAGACCCGTACGGTAGATGTGCACGTGGCGCACCTGCGGAAAAAACTAACAGAAAGTCAGGTGCATATTCAGACAGTGACTGGCGTAGGGTATAAATTGGTGGTCTAATGTTTGGGTCATTGCGAGCACGCTTGTGGCTTTCGTATGTGCTGGTATTGCTTGTGGCGCTAAGCATGTTGGGGTTGGCTTTGTTTGCCTTTTTGCGCCAAAGCCCGCTGCTCTACCGCGAGGCGTCTGCTCATTTGTTGGTGGCCCGTCAGGTTGTCAGCCGCGCCTTTGCCAGCGAGTGGTTGACTGCTGCGCCGATGTTAGACCGGCGCATTGCGGCGATTGATGCGACTTTTGGGACGCGGGTGCTGGTTTTTGATGCTCAGCGCACGCTCCTTGCCGATTCGCGCCCAAATGCGGCTGCTATTCCCTTGCCGCGCGTGCTTTCTGCCCGAAATTTTGCCGTCATTCGCGACTCTTTGGGGCGGGCGTGGCTTTATACGCTCTTTGAGCCAGTAACCGGGCGCTGGATGATGCTTGCCATACCCCGCCCCGCGCTGGCTGCGTTGACCTTGCTGCGCGATGAATTGGTTGCACCGCTGTTGTGGTCTGGGCTGGCAGGGTTTGGGTTGGCTTTGCTGATGGCTTATCTCATTTCGCGCTGGGTGGCTGACCCTTTGCAGCAGGTGATTAAAGCCGCCCAGCACGTGCCAGAATCTGATGCGCCTGCATTACCATTGCGCGGGCCGCGCGAAGTTCAACAGTTGGTGCAGGCTTTCAATGCGCTGATGGCGCGTGTTCAGGCTAACCAGCGTTCTCAGCGTGCGTTTGTTGCTAACGTTTCACATGAGTTGAAGACCCCGCTGACCAGTGTTCAGGGGTTTGCCCAGGCGCTTTTGGATGATGCGGCCGACAGCCCGCAAGCACGCAAACAGGCTGCCCAGATTATTTACGATGAGGCAATGCGCATGAATCGCATGGTGCTCGATTTGCTCGACCTGGCGCGATTGGATGCGGGGATGCTGCCGCTAAAACGTGAACCGGTTAACCTGGCAGATTTGTTGCACCGTGTTGCGCAGAATGTTGCGCCTCAGGCGCACGCGGACAGAATTACCTTAAGCCTGCAGGTGGATGACCTGCCCGTCTGCCTGGGTGATGGCGACCGCCTGGCACAGGTTTTTTCCAACCTGCTCGATAACGCGCTCAAATTTACCCCGGCGGGGGGCGCTGTCTTGCTCAAAGGAGATGTTACGCCAACAGGCATAGAAATTCAGGTTACAGATAGCGGGCCGGGTATTCCTGAAGACCAGGCTGCCCAAATTTTCGAACGCTTTTACCAGGTAGACCCGTCACGCGCAGGCGGCAGCAAGCGTGGCGCCGGGTTGGGGCTGTCTATTGCGCAGGAAATTGTGCATGCACATGGTGGTAAAATTACTGTCCGTAGCACGCTTGGGCGGGGCAGCACGTTCACGGTCAGCCTGCCATTGGGTACCGGGCCTGCCCCGTTACCGGCGCGCCGCAAGTGATTGGTAATGATGCCAACTGTTTCAATTGTTGTTCCTTGCTATAACGAAGAAAAACGCATCCGCACCTTGCTGGATGCGCTTTTTGCGCAAACCTACCCTCATGATGACCTGGAAATCATCATTGCTGATGGGCATTCGACCGACCGCACGCGTGATGAAATTGCCCGTTTTACAGCGTTGCACCCCAACCTGGTTGTGCGCGTGATAGATAACACGGCGCGCTCGATACCGGCTGCGCTCAACCGGGCAATCGAGGCAGCCCGGGGCGAAATTATCGTGCGCCTGGATGCGCACTCGGCCCCCTATCCCGATTACGTTGCACGCAGCGTTGCCAACCTGCGAGGCGGCTTGGGGCAGAATGTGGGCGGGGTGTGGGAAATTCGCCCCGGCGCCGAAACATGGATCGGGCGCGGCATTGCGGCGGCGGCGGCGCATCCGCTGGGGGTGGGCGATGCGCTTTATCGGCATGCTACGCAGGCTGCAGCGGTGGATACCGTCCCGTTTGGCTGCTTTTATCGCCACACCTGGCAAGAGATTGGAAAATTTGATGAAAGCCTGCTGACCAATGAGGATTACGAGTTCAATGCGCGCATTCGGCTAAGCGGTGGGCGCATCTGGTTAGACCCGGCCATTCGCGCAATTTATTTTGCGCGTGGCACATTGGGGGCGTTGGCCAGGCAATACTGGCGCTATGGCTTTTGGAAGTGGCAAATGCTGCGACGTTACCCCAAAACCTTGCGCTGGCGGCAGGCGCTGCCGCCGCTTTTTGTGCTCAGTTTGCTGGGGGGGGCGGCCCTGGCCTGGCTGGATTTTTTCCGCTTTTTGCTGCTGGCTGAGGTGTCTCTTTACGCGCTGGTTTTGTTTTTGGCTGGGTTTCATGCTGCCTGGCAGCGCCGTGATTATTCGCTTGTGTTGGGGCTGCCTTTATCAATTGCGACCAAACACCTGTCTTGGGGCGCTGGGTTTTTGTGGAGCATGTTTTTTGGGAGAATGAGATAAGACGCTATGGCTCGTGAGAATTTACCACGCCGCACCGGGCTGCGTTTACGCCCTGCAGAAATGCGCACTTTGCTGATGATTGTGGATTTGGCCCTGGCTTATGTAGCCCTATTGATAGGGCTGATGGTTTGGGCTCAGGCTGATCCTTTTTTGGATTTTTCTCTGGAGTTTGTAGAACGCCGTGTGCCGTCGTGGTTTTTCTTTTTGCCGCTGTTGTGGATTATTGCCCTCATAGATCTCTATGACCCGCACCGCGCGCGCAGTTTGCGGCGGGTGTTGCGCGGTGTGGTTGTGGCCGGGCTTTTGGCAATAGTGGGATATGCGCTGTTTTTTATTGCTTACCCTACGCCAGAGTTTCTGCCGCGCCTGGGCGTGGGTTATTTTCTGGTTGGCGCGGCCGGGCTTACTGTGCTGTGGCGGCTGCTTTATATCCGCATTTTTACCGACCCTGCCAACCTGCGGCGGGTGTTGATTGTGGGGGCAGGCAAGGCGGGCGTTACCCTGGCTGAAGTGTATAGCCAAATTACGCCGCCGCCTTTTATTCTGGTAGGCTTTATTGATGACGACCCGCATAAAATCGGTAAGGTGTTTTACGGCTTCAAGGTGGTTGCTAACAGTAAACATTTGCTGGATGTGATAGCCGAGCACGAGATTTCGGACCTGGTGGTGGCTATTTCGGGAGAAATGCGCGGCGAAATGTTTCAGGCGCTGTTAGACGCCCAGGAACGCGGGGTGCTCATTATGCATATGCCGCGCGTTTATGAGGAATTGCTTGGGCGGGTGCCCATCCATCACCTGGAGTCGGATTGGGTGATTCGCTCTTTTGTGGATGATTTGCGCGTCAGCGGCTTTTATGAAGGCGCAAAACGCGTAATGGATGTAATTTTTGGCGTGGCGGGGTTGCTGGTTTTCCTCATCATGTTTCCTTTCATTGCATTGGCCATTGTGCTTGATTCGGGGTTTCCCATTTTTTACAAGCAGAGCCGTTTGGGGCGCGGTGGGCGTGTATTTATGATTTATAAACTGCGTACCATGCGCCAGGATGCAGAAAAGGACGGCAGCGCCAAATTTGCCTCTCAAAATGACCCACGCATTACCCGTGTAGGCAACTTTTTGCGCAAAACCCGCCTGGATGAATTTCCGCAGTTTTGGAATGTATTGCGTGGCGAAATGAGTCTGATTGGCCCGCGCGCCGAGCGCCCGGAGTGGGTATCCCATTTTGAGAAGAGTATTCCATTCTATCGGGCGCGCTTGCTTGTTAAGCCGGGCATTTCGGGCTGGGCGCAGGTCAATTATGGCTATACCGATAGCGAAGAGGATACGGCAGTTAAACTGGAATATGACCTTTACTACATCAAGCACCGCAATTTGCTTATGGATTTTCAGATTATCTTGCGCACCATCGGTACGATGCTGCGCTTCAAAGGACGGTAACTGATGGCTCATGTTTTGGTAACAGGCGGCGCAGGCTTTATTGGTTCGCATCTGGTGCGGGCGTTGGTGGCGCGCGGCGAGCGGGTGCGGGTTTTTGATAACCTTTCGACTGGCAAAATGGAAAACCTGGCCGGTTTAGAGGGTCAAATTGATATGCAGGTCGGTGACCTGCGCGACCCAGCCGCAGTGCGCGCGGCCGTGCAAGGGGTACAACTGGTCTTCCACGAGGCGGCTTTTGTCTCTGTGCCGCAATCTATGCAGGAGCCGGATGCCTGTTTCGATGTGAATGTGCGCGGCACCGAAACCCTGCTCGAAGCCGCCCGTAAGCAGGGTGTGCGGCGCGTGGTGTTTGCTTCTAGCGCGGCAGTGTATGGCGATTCGGACGACCTGCCCTTGCGAGAAGAGGCGCTTACCCGCTCGCTTTCACCTTATGCAGCTTCCAAGCGAATCAACGAAATTTATGCCGACCTGTATACCCGCGCCTTTGGCGTGGAAGTGGTGGGGCTGCGTTACTTCAACGTCTTTGGCCCCCGCCAAAACCCCGATTCGGTCTATGCGGCGGCTGTGCCTATCTTCATTCGCCGCCTGCTCAATGGGCAGCCCATGACCATTTACGGCGATGGACTGCAAACGCGCGACATGATTTATGTGGCCGATGTGGTGCGCGCTAACTTGCTGGCCGCTCAGACACCCCAGGCTGCCGGGCAGGTCTTTAACGTCTGCACGGGCGTCGAACTGACGGTGCAGCACCTGACAGAAGTACTGCTTTCATTGTTCCCTGGCGCCCCCAAAACCGAATATGCCCCTGCGCGCGCGGGCGACATTTACCGCTCGGTGGGCAGCCCGCAGCGCGCAGCTGCGGTGCTGGGTTTTCGCGCCGAAACATCCCTGCTGGACGGATTGAGAGAAACAATCGCGTGGATGCGTCGCTGAAGTTTTGGGCTGCGCGCTTGCGCAACCGGCACATCTTTTTGCTCGACCTCATCCTGATCGTCGTATCAGTATGGGCGAGTTTTGCGTTGGCGCTGGGTTGGAGTGAAATCCTGCCCACGTATGCGCATCCCTTGCTGAGCATGATGCTTCTTTCGCTGGTGATTAAGCCGGTGGTGTATCACCTGGCTGGCATGTATCGCCGTATTTGGACCTATGCCAGTGTAGATGAGCTCAAACTGATTGCGCGGGCCGTAACAGCGGCCTCGCTCATCATTGCGCCAATCATGTTAGGCGCTTTTTATTTGGGCTGGCTCACGGCCCTGCCACGTTCGGCCCTGGGCATAGATTGGCTGATTTCGCTGCTGATGGCGGGCGGCGTGCGTTTTATGCTGCGCGTCTTGTCCGAATCGAGCGGCCCGGCGGCGCGCACGGGCAAAACCCGCCGCGTGCTGGTTGTAGGGGCTGGCAGCGCAGGCGCGCTGGTGGTGCGCGAACTGCAAAAAAACCGTCAGATGAACCTGACCCCCATCGGTTTTCTGGATGACGACCCGGCCAAACAGGCGCATCAGATTTATGGTGTACCCGTGATTGGCATGCTGGCCGACCTGCCCGCCGTGCTCGATAAACAGCATGTGGACGAAGTGATCGTGGCCATCCCCTCGGCACCGGGGCGCGTGCTGCGCCCCCTGGCAGATATTTGCCGCCTCAAGGGCGTACCGTTCCGCACCATGCCGGGCATCTATGAACTATTGGGCGGACGCGTAAGCGTCAGCCGCCTGCGTGAAGTAGAAGTCACAGACCTGTTGCGCCGTCAGCCTGCCAGCATCCGTGAGGATATGGTTGCCTCGCTGCTGAGCGGCAAGCGCATACTGGTAACCGGCGCGGGCGGCTCGATTGGCAGCGAAATTTGCCGCCAGATGTCCCGCTGGAACCCGGCCGAACTGACCCTGCTTGGGCATGGCGAAAACAGCATCTTTGAGATTTTACTGGAACTGCGCGACAACTTCCCCAGCCTGACCATTCACCCCGTGATTGCAGATGTGCGCGACGAAGCCCGCCTGCGCGAAGCCTTTTTGCGCCTGCGCCCACAGGTCATTTTTCACGCTGCAGCGCACAAACACGTCTCGCTCATGGAGGCGAATGTCGCCGAGGCGGTCATGAACAACGTGGTAGGCACGCGCAACGTGGTCAACATAGCGCTTGAAGCCGATGTAGAGCGGCTGGTGCTCATCTCTACCGATAAGGCCGTGCGCCCGGCCAATGTCTATGGCGCGACCAAGCGCCTGGCCGAAATGATTGTGCTGGATGCCGCCCGCCGCACTGGCAAGCCGTACACGGTGGTACGGTTTGGCAACGTGTTAGGCAGCCGCGGCAGCGTAATTCCCATCTTCAAAAAACAGATTGCGCGCGGCGGGCCCATTCGCATTACCCACCCCGATATGGCCCGCTACTTTATGACCATCCCCGAAGCCGTGCATCTTGTCTTGCAGGCTTCGTCTATGGGGCAGGGCGGCGAACTGTTCCTGCTCAATATGGGCGAGCAGGTGCGCATCCGCGACCTGGCCGAAGACCTCATTCGCCTTTCGGGGTTGGAGCCGGGGCGCGATATCGAAATCGTTTATACCGGCATTCAGCCCGGCGAAAAACTGCGCGAGCAACTGTACGACGACGGCGCGCCCTACGAGCAAACCGCCCACCCCGATATTTTCCGCCTGACCAGCGAAGAAGCCTTGCAAGGCGAGCGATTGACTCAAGTCATCGAAGCGCTCACGGGGCTGGCTGCCCGCGCCGACAGCCAGGGCATTATTCGGCTGCTGGATGATGTCGTGCCCGGCGCCAGCATCCAGTCCACACCTCCGCCTGAAGACATTACCTCGGTGGTCTGATGATTGTAGATTTCGACACCTGGCGTCAATTTCTTGCCGCGCAAGCGGGCGTACACATCCTGCAAACCGCCGAGTGGGGCGAACTCAAGTCTGCTTTTGGATGGGACGCCGTACGCATTCTCGCTGGCAATGCGGGCGCGCAAGTGCTCTTCCGCCGCCTGCCATTGGGCTTAAGCATTGCCTACCTGCCTCGCCCGTTAGGCGCAATTTACACCCATGCGCCGTTTTGGGAAGAATTGGACAGCATCTGCCGCCGAAAGCGGGCGGTGTTCCTGAAGCTGGAACCGGACGCCTGGCAGGATACCCCCAACCCCCCGCACCTGGGGCCGGAATCCCGTTTAAGGGGCTTTATTCCCAGCCCCAGGCATATTCAACCGCCTCGCACCGTGGTTGTAGACCTGCGCGGCAGCGAAGATGATATTCTGGCGCGCATGAAGCAAAAGACACGCTACAACATTCGCCTGGCAGCAAAAAAGGGCGTGACGGTGCGCACCTGGGACGACTTGCCTGGTTTTCACAAACTGATGCAAATTACGAGCGCGCGCGACGGCTTTGGTGTTCACAGCCTGGATTATTACCGCCGCGCTTACAGCCTCTTTCACCCGGCTGGCATGGCTGAACTGCTGGTTGCCGAATACGCCGGGCAGCCGCTGGCGGCGCTGATGGTATTTGTGCGCGATGGGCGCGCTTACTACCTCTATGGCGCATCCAGCGATGCCGAGCGCAACCGCATGCCCACTTACCTGTTACAATGGGAGGCCATGCGCTGGGCTCGCGCGCGCGGCGCACAGGAATATGACCTGTGGGGTGTGCCAGACGCCGATGAAGACACCCTGGAAACCCGCTTTGAAACCCGCAGCGATGGGCTATGGGGCGTTTATCGCTTCAAGCGCGGCTTTGGCGGGCAGGTGCGGCGCGCAGCCCCGGCGTTAGACCGCGTTTATCAGCCGGTCTTGTATCGCCTTTATGAAATGCTGCTGGCGCGCCGGGAAGGGAGCGGATAATGCAGGCATTTCGCGGCGCTGAGGCGGAGTGGAACGCCCTGATTGCCGGGCTGCCCATGCCCCACATTTTGCAAACCTGGCAGTGGGCGCAGGTCAAGGCGCAATACGGCTGGCAGCCGTTTCCTTTTGTGTGGCAAGATTCGGGGGGGCGGGTGCAGGCGGGGGCCATGCTTTTGCGGCGGGCGCTGCCGTTGCGCGGTTTGGCGGCGCGCTTGGCGGTTTTGTATATTCCCAAAGGACCCAATCTGGATTGGTCTGATGCGCCTCTGCGCGCGCGCGTGCTGAATGACCTGCAGCAATATGCTGCGCGGCAGGGGGCGATTTTTCTCAAAATAGACCCGGATGTGCCTTTGGGCGTTGGCGTGCCTGGCAGAGAGGATGCAGCCGAAGATAGCGGCGGTCAGGCGGTGATTTCAGACCTGGCGCGGCGCGGCTGGCGTTTTTCTGCCGATCAGATTCAATTCCGCAACACGGTGTGGATTGACCTGGCAGAATCGGAGGAAACTTTGCTGGCGCGCATGAAGCAAAAGACGCGCTACAACATTCGCCTGGCGGAAAAGAAAGGGGTTCGGGTACGCCAGGGTGGCCCGGCTGATTTCGACTTGCTGTACCGCATGTATGCCGAAACCAGCCTGCGTGATGACTTTGTCATCCGCGATGCGGATTATTACCGCCTGGTCTGGCAGGTGTTTATGCAAGCGGGGCTGGCTGAGCCGTTGATTGCCGAAGTGGACGGAGAGGCGGTTGCGGCGGTTTGGCAGTTTCGCTTTGCCGGGCGAGCTTATTACATTTACGGCATGAGCCGCGATGCGCACCGCGAGAAGATGCCCAATTATCTGTTGCAATGGGAAGCCATGCGGCGCGCCAAGACCCAGGGCTGCCAGGTGTATGACTTGTGGGGCGCGCCGGATGTGTTTGATGAAAATGACCGCATGTGGGGGGTATTTCGCTTCAAAGAGGGGCTGGGCGGGCAGGTATTGCGTACCCTGGGCGCCTGGGATTATGCCCCCAATCGGTTTTGGTATGGCATGTACACCGAGATTATTCCGCGCCTGTTGGATTGGATGCGCCGCCGCGGCAAGAAGCAGACGCGCCAGGTCATTAATTAAACTGCGAAGGCGCCAAGGACGCGAAGGAGAAATTATGGAGGAAATTGAGCGTATCGAATCCATTGCTGCGGAAATCATGGACTGTGCATCAAGGTGCATAGAACGCTTGGTCCTGGTCTATTGGAATCGGCCTACCAGAATTGCCTGGCATTTGAACTGTGCCAGCGTGGGCGTGAAGTGCTAACCGAGGCCTCTATGCCGATTGTTTATCAGGGGCAACGCATTGATGCTGGCTATCGCATTGATATGTGGGTCGAAAAAACAGTGATAGTTGAAAACAAGACCGTGGAGTGGATTCACTTCTCCCGATTCATCAAGCGCAATTGATCACTTATCTCAAATTAAGTGGCTGTAAATTAGGATTTCTGCTAAACTGGAATGTGACCCTGATGAAGCAAGGGATAAAACGTATTATTCAGGGAATGCCTGGAACGGGAAAATATCCTTTGCGCTGAAAGTTAACTTCGTTTTCTTCGCCTCTTCGCGGTGAAATTATCCCGTGGAAAAATATAGAGGAACTATGATACCCCGATTGAATTTTGCTCATTTGCCTACCCCTGTTGAGGATTTGCCGCGCCTTTCAGAGGCGCTTGGTGGGCCGCGTATTCTGGTCAAACGCGATGACCAGACCGGGCTGGCGTTTGGCGGCAATAAAACCCGCAAGCTGGAGTTTTTGGTGGCCGATGCCAGGGCGCAAGGCGCCGACGTGTTGATTACGGCCGGGGCGGCGCAGTCCAATCACTGCCGCCAGACGGCCGCTGCGGCGGCGAAATTTGGCATGAAGTGTATCTTGGTGCTGCACGGTCAACACACCGATGCGCCTTCGGCCAACCTGATGCTCGATTTTTTGTTCAATGCCGATGTGGTTTGGGTAGAAAAACGCGCCGATCGTGATGCCGTGCTTCGGCATACGTTTGAGATGTGCTGCAAGGGGCAACATCGGCCGTATCTGGTGCCGTATGGTGGTTCAAGCGCAGTGGGGGCGCTGGGCTATGCTTTTGCCATGCAAGAGTTCCTTGCTCAGGATGCGCCAGCCGATTGGATTGTGTTTGGTTCTTCTTCTGGTGGGACGCAGGCCGGGCTGGTGTTGGGTCAGCGCTTGTTTGGGTACACCGGTCGCGTCTTGGGTATCAGCATTGATGAACCAGCCGAGGCGTTGCGCCAGCATGTGGCCGACCTGGCCACGGCTGCCGCAGAGAAGTTGGGTGAGCCTATGCGCTTCGATGCTGCGGATGTGCTGGTGAACGATGAATATTGCCAGGCGGGCTATGGGGTATTTGGCGCGCCAGAGCGCGAAGCGATTGATTTGTTTGCCACTTACGAAGGGCTGTTGCTTGATCCAGTTTACACTGGTCGGGCCGCTGCCGGGCTGATTGACCTGATCCGCAAGGGGTACTTCCGCCGTGACGAGACGGTGTTGTTCTGGCATACGGGCGGCACACCGGCGTTGTTTGCTGATAAATACGCCCCGCACATTTTGTAGGGCGGGGCGTGGTAGGTTAACTAGCGCAGTGCCTGTTTGAACTTTTGGGCAAATTCGCGTGCGGTTTCGATGGGGTTTTGGCTTGTTCCAATTTCGCGCACGCATGCCGATCCAACGATCACGCCATCTGCCAGCACGCCGACCGCTTTTGCCTGTTGTGGCGTGCCAATGCCAAACCCCACACAGACTGGGGCGCTGGTGTGCTGGCGTACACGTGCAATCAATGCTTCTAATCCTGTTGGGATGTCGGCGCGTGCGCCTGTGACGCCAGTGACACTGACGAGGTAGATGAAGCCCTGGGCGTTGCGGGCAATTTTTTCTATGCGTTCGGCGGGGGTGGTGGGGGCCAGCATGGTGATGAGGGGCAGCGATGTTGGTTTGAGCACGGCTAAAAATTCATCGGCTTCTTCGGGGGGCAGGTCGGGGATGATGAAACCATTGGCTCCGGCGTCGCGGGCATGGTTCACAAAGCGTTCCAGCCCGTAGGCAAGGATGGGGTTGTAGTAGCCCATGAGCACCAGGGGGATGCTCACGCCGCGTTGGCGCAGGGTTGCAATTGCATCTATGGCGGCTTGCGTGGTTACGCCCCGCTCCAGGGCGGTTTGGGTGGCCTGCTGGATGACAGGCCCATCGGCGAGGGGGTCTGAGAAGGACATGCCTACTTCGATCAGGTCGGCGCCGTTTTTGGCGAGCGCTTCCAGAACATCAATGGAGGTTTCCAGGTTGGGGTAGCCGACCGGGTAGTAGGGCATGAAGATGGGTTTGTTTTGAAAGGCGGTTTGGATGGGATTCATGGTCATTTGCCTTTGGTAATTGGCGGGGTGATATTCGGCGTGTGGTGCTTGATGTTCGCTACCCGATACCCGATGCTCGAATATCGAATTATCGAATAAGCCCAATGACGGTATTCAGGTCTTTGTCGCCGCGCCCAGAGAGGTTGACGAGGATGATCTGGTCTTTGCGCATGGTGGGGGCGCGTTTGATGGCTTCGGCCAGGGCATGGGCGGATTCGAGCGCGGGGATGATGCCTTCGGTGTGGCACAGGGTCTGAAAAGCGGACAGGGCTTCGCTATCGGTAGCGGAGGTGTAAAAGGCGCGTTCGGTATCGCGCAGCAGGGCGTGTTCGGGCCCGACGGCGGCGTAATCCAGCCCGGCTGAAACGGAGTGGGTTTCGGCGATTTGTCCATCTTCGGTCTGAAGGACGTAGGTGCGCGTGCCGTGGATGACGCCCAGACGTCCGCGGGTGGGGTCGCCAAAACGTGCGGCGTGTTTGCCGGTTTCTATGCCGCTGCCTGCGGCTTCGACGCCAATCAGTTCGACCTCTTCGTCTTGCAAAAAGCCGCTAAAGATGCCAATGGCGTTTGAGCCGCCGCCAACGCAGGCAATGACGGTGTTGGGCAGGCGGCCAATTTCAGCCAGCATTTGTTCGCGCGCTTCGCGCCCGATGACGCTTTGGTAGGTGCGCACGATGGTGGGGTAGGGGTGTGGGCCCAGTGCAGAGCCCAGCAGGTAGTGGGTGTCGTTCACGTTGGTTACCCAGTCGCGGATGGCTTCGTTGATGGCGTCTTTGAGGGTTTGCGTGCCGCTGTTAACGGGGCGGACTTCGGCGCCAAGCAGTTTCATGCGAAAGACGTTAGGTTCCTGGCGGGCGATGTCCACTGCGCCCATGTAGACAACGCATTCCAGCCCCAGCAGGGCGGCGGCGGTGGCCGAGGCGACGCCGTGCTGCCCTGCGCCGGTTTCGGCGACGATGCGGCGTTTTCCCATGCGTTTGACGAGCAGGGCTTGCCCCAGGGCGTTGTTTATTTTGTGCGCGCCGGTGTGGGCGAGGTCTTCACGTTTGAGGTAGATTTGCGCGCCGCCCAGTTGTTCGGAAAGACGCCGGGCATAGGTGAGCGGGGTGGGGCGGCCCACAAACGAAGCCAGCAGTTGGTCAAATTCGCGCTGGAATGTTGGGTCATTTTGCGTGGTAACGAAGGCTTCTTCCAGTTCAATGAGGGCGGGGATGAGTGTTTCGGGGACAAATTGCCCGCCGTAGGGTCCAAATTTGGGGGGAAGGAGTGTTGGCATAGGTGTCCTTTTGTATTTGTGTTGAAGGTGTAAATTGTGCGCTACATTTTTGCTGATTTATGAACTTCTTCAATAAATTGTTTCATTTTTTGCGGATCTTTCTTGCCGGGGCTTGCTTCTACGCCAGAGGCGACATCTACGCCCCAGGGTTGCACTTGCTGAATGGCGGCTGCGACGTTTTTGGGGGTTAGTCCACCGGCCAAAAGGAGCGGCATGCGCCTGGCGAGGGCGGCGGCAGTGTACCAATCGGTGGTGTGACCTGAGCCGCCATACAAGCCTGGGGCGGCAGCATCTATGAGCAGGGCGGGGTACAAAGCGGATGCGGGATCGGATTGGGAGGCGGGTAAGCGGATGGGGGCGGATGGGTCGGCGGATGGCAGGAATGGCTGGATGAGGTCCAAAAGTTCTGCCAGTGATGGGGTGGTTTGCGCAGACAGGCGGATGGCTTTGAAGGCGCGCCTCTGTAGCGCGGCGAGCATGTTGGGGGGTTCGTCTCCGTGCAATTGGGCCAGGTGAAGGTGGCAGGTTTGCATGATGTTCTGAATTTCTGCGGCGGCGGCGTTGACGAATACGCCAACCAGGGTGATGTGCGGGTATTGCTGGCGCAGGATGCCGGCGATGTTCTGGCAAGCGGCGGGGGTGATGTACCGCGGGCTTTTGGGGTAGAAGTTGAATCCGAGCATGTCTGCGCCGTATTCGATGGCGGCCAGGGCGTCGTTCAGGTTGGTGATTCCGCAGATTTTTATGTAGGTCATGGGGTGCAGGCCTGGAGTTTGTTTGGTGGTTTATGGTTGTTGTCCGGCGAGTTCTCTGACCCTGGCGGCAATATCGGGCGCGGTGACGAGCGCCTCGCCGACGAGGATGGCGTCTATGTTGGCTTTTGCCAGGCGGGCGACATCCTGGGCGTTGAAGATGCCGCTTTCGGCGACGACGGTGATTTCGGTGGGAATGAGCGGGCGCAGGCGCTCGGTGGTTTCGAGCGAGACGTGGAAGGTGGTCAGGTCACGGTTGTTGATGCCAATGAGTCGGATTCCGGGCAGGCGCAGGGCGCGCTCGGTTTCGGCTTCGTTGTGGACTTCGACAAGCGGGGTGAGGCTTAGGCTGAGGGCGCAGGCGTGCAGGTGAGCCAGGTGGGCGTCATCGGGTAGGGCGGCGGCAATGAGCAGGATGGCATCGGCGCCGTTGGCGCGGGCTTCGTAGATTTGCGTTTCATGGATGACGAAGTCTTTGCGCAACAGCGGCACGGGGACGGGGTGTGTGGTGCGGAGGGCGTTGAGGGTCTCTAATTTGCCGAGAAAAAACTTTTCATCTGTGAGAACGCTGATGGCGGCTGCGCCGTTTTGGATGTAGATGTCGGCGACCTGGAGCAGGTCGAGGTGTGGAGCCAGGATGCCTTTAGATGGGCTGGCGCGCTTGAGTTCGGCAATGAGGGCTGGGCGGGTTGCCCTCACCCCCGTTCCCTCTCCTGCCGGGAGAGGGGTGTTTGGGCGGCGGGTGATTGCGGCGAGGAAATTGCGCGGGGCGGGGGCGGCTTCGGCGGCGCGGCGCAGGGAGGGGGCG
>FWPV01009959.1_pt1 | contig 15794 bp, 28 predicted proteins | sample 2228371 | NCBI WGS metagenome assembly FWPV01 (sample SAMEA103939776, study PRJEB20133) | metagenome | reverse complement strand
CGCCGCCAGGGAGGACCACAACGGTAGGGTCATGTCGCCGATGGCGATGGACTCGCTTTCCCTTTCTTGGCTTTTCCCTCAGCGGGCTTGGCCGGTCTCCTGCGAGCCGTGCCCCTTTTCGTTCCCCTTTTCCGATGGCCGCTTCCGGTCTCGCTGACCGGGACGAGCTCCACCAGGGAGGTCATGGCCCCATCGCCCCGACGGGGGCCTAGCTTGATGACCCTGGTATACCCGCCTTGGACTTCACGGTATCTGTCCGCCAGCTCGGAGAAGAGTTTGCGGATCACGGAGGGACCTCGCACGAAAGAGGCGGCCCTCCTCCGGGCTCGAAGATCTCCCTGCTTCCCCAAGGTGATCATCCGCTCCACCAACCCACGCACCTCCTTGGCCTTGGCGTCGGTGGTCCTGATTCGTTCGTGCAAAAGAAGGGAGGAGGCCATGTTACGCAACATAGCCATGCGATGACTAGTAGTCCTACCCAGCTTTCGACCTGCGACTCTGTGCCTCATGATCTCCTCGCTCCTTGGAGGCTCACCCTTCGCTTTCCTCTTTGGCCGCCTCTTCCCTCTCCCTCTTCTCGCGGAAGTACCTGTCGGGGTCGAAGTTATCCAGCCTCATCCCCAGGGAAAGCCCCATCTCGCTCAAAATCTCCTTGATCTCGTTCAGGGACTTACGACCGAAGTTCTTTGTCTTGAGCATCTCGGCCTCTGTCTTCTGAACCAGCTCACCGATGAGTCTTATGTTGGCGTTCTTCAGACAGTTGGCTGAGCGTACCGACAGCTCGAGTTCGTCCACCGTTCGGTAGAGGTTCTCGTTCAACTCACCCGGAAGCCCCACAGGACCACTCGTTCCCTCATCTTCGGCACCCTCTTCATGTTGGACGAAGATGCTGAGCTGATCCCTCAGGATACGCGCCGCGATTGAAACTGCCTCCTCCGGCCGGATAGAGCCGTCCGTATGCACCTCCATGGTCAGCCGATCATAGTCCGTGATCTGGCCAACACGGGCGTTAGTGACGGTGTACGACACCTTCCGAATGGGGGAGAATATCGCGTCCATGGGTATCGTTCCCACCGGATCGGACTCGTCCTTGTTCCTCTCAGCAGGCACGTATCCTCGCCCCTTCTTCACCTTCATTTCGATCTTGAGACGTCCTTCCTTGTTCAGTGTGGCCAGGTGCACCTCTGGATTCAGTATCTCCACGTGTCCGTCGGTCACGATGTCACCGGCCTTCACCTCCCCAGCCTTGGCCTTGTCGATCCTGATGGTCCTGGGTTGATCCCCATGAAGCTTCACGCGCACGGTCTTGAGGTTCAAGATGATGTCGCTCACATCTTCGTACACGCCCGGGAGCGCGCAGAATTCGTGAGGGGCCCCTTCGATCAAGGCCGACACGATGGCCGACCCTTGAATCGAGGAAAGCAGGATCCTCCTGAGGGAATTCCCTATGGTGGTCCCGAATCCGCGTTCCAGAGGCTCCACGGAGAACTTCCCGTAACATGGTGTCAATGTATCGGAATCGAATTCGATTCGCTTGGGTTTTATTAGGGTTTTCAATTCCCCGTGCATGCATCCACCTCTTTTGCCTTCCCTGTCAGAAGATAAGACCGGATCTTCCTTCTCCAGAGACCGTTCTGCCCCCCAACCGACCGGGGTTCACCCTACTTGGAATAGAGCTCCACTATGAACTGCTCGCGTATGGGCATTGTCAGTTCCTCCCTGGTCGGCATTGCTACCACCTTCCCTCGAAACTGATCCTTGTCCAGCTCGAGCCATCCCGGCACACCCCTGCGAACGACCGCCTCGAGCGATTCTTGAATCCTCTGTATCTTGCGGCTCTCTGGCCTGAGCTCTATGATATCGCCAGGTTTGGTGAGAAATGACGGCACATTGACCTTCCTTCCATTGACCAGGAAGTGGCGGTGACTCACGAGCTGCCTGGCCTCGCTTCGAGACGAGGCAAACCCCAGCCTGAAGACCATGTTGTCCAACCTCCTTTCCAAGAGGAGGAGGAGGTTGGTGCCGGTTATCCCCTTTTTTCGCTCCGCTCGCTCGAACGTCAGACGAAACTGCTTCTCCAGGAGACCGTAGATCCGTTTGACCTTCTGCTTCTCACGCAGTTGTTCCCCGTACTTGGAGAACTTCGGTCGCCTCTGGCCGTGCTGGCCGGGAGGGTAGGCCCTTCGTTCCACCGCGCACTTGTCCGAATAGCACCGATCCCCTTTCAGGTAGAGCTTCAGCCCTTCCCTCCTGCACTGCCGGCAAACCGACTCCCTGTACCTCGCCACTTGAACCTCCCTCAGACCCTTCTGCGCTTGGGCGGCCTGCAACCGTTATGGGGAATGGGGGTGATGTCCCGAATCAGGCTAATGGTGAAACCAGCGGCCTGCAAGGCACGAAGGGCCGCTTCCCTTCCGGACCCTGGTCCCTTGACGTAGACGGAGATCGTGCGCATCCCTTGGTCCATGGCCTTCTTGGCCGCATCCTGCGCGGCCATCTGCGCGGCAAAAGGGGTGCTCTTCCTCGAGCCCTTGAACCCCTGTGCGCCCGCACTGGACCACGCGATGACGTTACCCTGAGGGTCCGTGATGGTAACGATGGTGTTGTTGAAAGTCGACTGGATGTAGGCCAGCCCTGTTTGTATTGCCTTGCGCTCTCTCTTCCCGGATTTCCTCTTCGGCTTCGCCATGCGGCCTCCCTTTGCCCTAACAGGCTGAGGCAAGGGCCCCGGCCAGAGGGGCCCCCTTCACCCTTAGCCTCGGCCCTGAACTCAGCGCCCCTTCTTGATGATCCTGCGCGGGCCCTTGCGGGTCCTCGCATTGGTATGGGTCCTCTGCCCCCTAACGGGGAGGCCCTTTCGATGCCTCAGCCCACGGTAGCATCCCATGTCCATGAGGCGTTTGATGTTGGTGGAGACCTCACGTCGGACATCCCCCTCCACCTTGACCTCGTGCTCCACGATCTCTCGTATCTTGGTGATCTCGCCCTCTGTCAGGTTGTCCGATTTGGTATTGAAGTCCACCCCCGCCTTCTTCAGTATCTTCTGAGAAGTGGAACGGCCGATTCCGTGGATGTAGGTGAGGGCGATCTCGATCCTCTTTCCCTTTGGCAAGTCGATACCAGCAATGCGTGCCAAGATTGACCTCCAATCGATCACGAACTCAATGGCGAAAGGCTTCCCCTGCCCTCATTGAGACGACTTCAGTTAGCGATACACCATGCGACATCCACGATTCAGGGCTGTAAGCGAGACCGGACCTCATGGATCATGCACCGCTACCGACGTATCAATGCTCACCCTTGGCGCTGCTTGTGCCGCGGGTTTTCGCATATGACCCTCAGCACCCTCTTGCGCCTCACGATCTTGCACTTGTCGCAGATCTTCCTGACCGAAGCCCTGACCTTCATGACCTATATCTCCCCCGCACGCCAAAACTCATCTGGCCCTGTAGATGATCCTCCCCCTGGTGAGATCGTACGGGGAGAGCTCCAAGGTCACACGATCCCCGGGGAGGATCTTTATGAAATGCATCCTCATCTTTCCGGATATGTGCGCCAAGACCCTATGGCCATTGTCCAGCTCCACTCGAAACATGGCATTGGGAAGCGGCTCAACGACCGTCCCTTCCACCTCTATCAGGGCCTCTTTAGCCATAAAGCCTCCGTCATCAAGATGGAAGACACGCCACACACCCTGCACGACGCCACGGACCCTGGGGCCACCCGATCCTCGCTGATGCACCGTGCATGCCGTCTCATCGGCATCTCATCGAACCGCCTGTCTTATCCGGGAGTAGACCTCATCCATGGAACCGGTGCCGTCCACTGCCCGCAACAGACCGAGTCGGCTGTAGTAATCGATGAGCGGACGAGTCTGCCTGTCATAGGTCTCGAGCCTCGCGCGGATGGCGTCCTCCCGATCGTCGTCTCTTTGGTACAACTCCCCTCCGCACTGATCACAAATCCCCTCCCTCTTGGGGGGGTTGAACTCCACGTGATAGGGTGCCATGCACTGGCGGCAAGTCCGGCGGCCCGAGAGCCTTCGTATCAGCTCTTCGTTCGCCACCTGCACGCAGACCACATGGTCCAGCTTGAGTCCCTTCTTGCCGAGCATCTCGGCCAGTGCATCTGCCTGGGCGGTGGTGCGCGGGAAACCATCCAACATGAACCCGTTGCGACAATCCGGCTGCTGGATCCTCTCCTCCACGATGCCCACCACCACCTCATCAGGGACCAATGCCCCGGAGTCCATGTATGACTTGGCCTTGGAACCCATAGGCGAACCAGCCTTCACCGCGTCCCTGAGCATGTCCCCTGTGGAGATCTGCGGAATCCCGAACTCCTTGATGAGCATCTTGGCCTGCGTCCCCTTCCCCGCCCCAGGTGGCCCAAGCAGGATCATGTTCATACCCGTCTCCTCCGGCTATTCGTAAAGGACTATCACGCCCTCAGCGTATCCTCCCCTTTATGCGCCCCGATTTCAAGAAGCCCTCATAATGCCGCGTGAGCATGTGCGCCTCTATCTGGGCAACGGTGTCGAGGGCCACGCCCACCACAATGAGCAGACCTGTCCCGCCGAAGTAGAACGGGACGTTGAACTCTGCGATCAGAAACTGCGGCAATACGCACACGGCGGACAGATACAGTGCCCCGCCGAAGGTGATCCTCGTCAGGACCCTATCTATGAACTCGGCGGTGGGCTTGCCCGGGCGAATCCCAGGGATGTAACCGCCATACCGTCTCATGTTGTCCGCTACGTCCACAGGGTTGAAGGTCACGGCCGTGTAGAAGTAGCAGAAGAAGATTATGAGCGCCACGTAAAGGAGGTTGTAGACAATATGGGTCGGGCTCATCATATCCAGAAGCGTCTGGATGAGGGGATGCGCATCCTTGAAATCTGGGGTCATGAACTGAGCGATGGTCAGGGGAAACATAAGCACGGATGAGGCGAATATCGGTGGGATGACACCCGAGGTGTTGACCCGAAGTGGCAGATGGGTGCTCTGACCCCCGTACATCCTCCTCCCCACTACCCTCTTGGCGTACTGCACAGGTATGCGCCTCTGTCCCCTCTCCACGAATATTATGGCTGCCACGACCAGCACTGCCATGGCCAAAAGCACAAGGACCTTGAAGAGGCTTATCTCCCCAACGCTCATCATGGCGAAGACCTTGCTCACCGCGCCAGGTAGGTCCGCCACGATCCCTGTGAAGATTATGAGAGAGATGCCATTTCCAACCCCCCGCTCCGTGATCTGCTCCCCGAGCCACATGAGAAACGCGGTGCCGGCGGTAAGGGTGATCATGGTGAGCAGATGGAAACCGATGCCCGATCCTGGCGGGACGACGAAGGCTCCCCCCATCTCCATCTTGGCAAGGCCGATGCTGATCCCGAAGCCTTGGATCATGCTGAGGAGCACCGTGCCGTACCGGGTGTACTGCGTGATCTTCTTCCTCCCGGCCTCCCCCTCCTTGGACAGTCGCTCCAGATGCGGCACAACCACCGTCAAGAGCTGCAGGATGATGGAGGCGCTGATGTACGGCATGATCCCGAGGGCGAATATGGAGAACCTCCTCAGCGCCCCCCCGGTGAACATATCGATCATCCCGAATACGGAGCCCCCTCCCTGGGCCTTGAAGAATTCCTCCAGAAGCCCTGTATCTATCCCTGGTGTGGGGATGAAGGCCCCGACCCTGTAAACCGCCAAGAGGAGGAAGGTCATGAGGATCCTCCTCTTGAGCTCGGGAATCTTGCCTATGTTCTGAAAGGCGCCGATCAACTCAGGAACTCCTCAACTGATCCGCCCACCGCCACGATCTTCTCTCTGGCCTTCCCACTGACCTTCTGAACCCGCAGGGTGATGGGATGGATGATCTCCCCATCAGACAACACCTTCACCGGGAGGCCGCGGCGACGCACAAGGCCTGCCTTGACCAAGGCCTCAGGGTCCACGACGCTCCCTGGTTCAAAACGCCGCAGGTCTCCCAGGTGCACAAGGCAGTACTCCTGTTTGAAAGGGGACCTGAACCCACGTTTGGGCAACCGACGCTGCAGGGGCATCTGGCCACCCTCGAAGCCAGGTCCCACCTTCCCACCTGAGCGAGACTTCTGCCCCTTGTGGCCGCGACACGAGGTCTTGCCATGCCCTGAACCTGGCCCCCTGCCCACTCGCTTCCTGGCCCGCCTGGCCCCTGGGTTGGGTCTAAGCTCATCCAGCCTCATGACTCACTCCACCTCCACCGGGCTGACACTCACGAGGTGCGAGACCTTGCGAATCATCCCCCTCACCTCAGCGGTGTCCTCCAAGATGACGGTGCGATGCATCCGCCTCAGCCCCATCCCCACCAAGGTCCTCTTCTGGGTCTGCGGCCGCCCGATTGGGCTCCGAACCAGTGTCACCTTGATCCTTCCCCCCATCTCCGTCCCCTCACCCAGGATCCACGAGACTCTCACAATATCTCCTGAAGCTGCTTGCCTCTCCTGCGGGCCACTTCTTCCGGATCGCGGAGCCTCTTGAGCCCGTCCAGGGTGGCCTTCACCACATTGTGAGGATTGTGAGTCCCGAGGCACTTGGTCAAGATGTTGCGGACGCCGGCCGCCTCGAGCACAGCTCGCACGGCACCCCCGGCGATGACCCCTGTGCCCTCGGAGGCGGGCTTGAGCAGGACGCGTCCCGCTCCAAAGTGACCGACCACCTCGTGAGGTATGGTGCCCTGCACCAGGGGGATCTTGACCATGTTCTTCTTGGCCTGTTCTATCCCTTTTCGAATGGCCTCCGGCACCTCATTGGCCTTGCCCAAGGCCGACCCCACCGAGCCGCTCTCATCCCCCACCACCACCACGGCGCTGAAGCTGAAACGACGACCCCCCTTCACCACCTTGGCCACTCGGCTGATGTGGATGACCTTGTCCACTAACTGCTTTTCTTGGCTCTCCAGGGCTTCCAACCAAGACCTCCTTCTATGTCCGTCGCATGAGCGTTGCGGGTCATGGAATTAGAATTCGAGTCCACCTTGACGGGCCGCCTCTGCAAGGGCCTTGACCCTCCCGTGATAGCGGTACTGGTTGCGGTCGAAGACCACCCGAGTCACCTGTGCCTCCCTGGCCCTTCGTGCCAGCAAGGTCCCCACCAAGGTGGCCGCCTCCACCGTCTTGGTGGACTTGAGGCTTGCCCTGAGCTCCCTGCTCAGGGTAGAGGCACTCACCAAGGTCCTCCCGGTCACATCATCGATCATCTGGGCATAGATGTGCTTGTTGCTCCTGTGCACGGACAGCCGAGGCCTGTCCAAGGTCCCGAAGATCTTCTTCCGGACCCGAACCCTCCTCCTGCGGCTCCTCGATTTCCTCTCCAGTTTCGTCAGCACCTTCTTCCCTCGCCTTAAGACATACTGAAACCAGGCCCTCTCTCAGGAGATCGCTCCAGAGGGCTCAGCCTTTGCCTTCGCGCCAGACTCTCTCCCTATCGACCTCCTGCCGACCCTTTCCCGACCTTCTTACGAATCTTCTCATCCGCGTACCTGATCCCCTTGCCCTTGTACGGCTCCGGCCTTCGGAAGGCCCTGATCTCCGCCGCCACCTGTCCGACCTTCTGCTTGTCGATCCCTTCCACGGTGATGATCACGTTTCGATCCACCGTGATGGTAATCCCCTCTGGGATGGGGTACTGGATCGGATGGGAATAACCCAAGCTCAGGTTCAGGACCCTCCCCTGTACCTCGGCACGGTATCCGACCCCGACTATCTCAAGCCCCTTCCTGAACCCCTGGGTCACCCCTGTGACCATATTGGACACAAGTGTCCTTGTGAGCCCGTGGAGGGCCCTCAGCTGCCGGCGGTCGTCCGAACGCTGAACCCGAAGATGACCGTCTTCCAGCGAAAGATCGATCCCTCTGGGCACTCTGTGTTCCAGGCTCCCCCTCGGCCCCTTGACCTTGACGGTGTCACCCTCCAGTTCCACAGTGACGCCGTTGGGAATCGAGATGGGCAATCTTCCTATTCGAGACATCTCCTCACCCTCACCGTCATCTGATCACCAGACGCTGCACAACACCTCTCCCCCCAACTTCAACTCCCTCGCCTGCCGGTCGGTCATGACTCCTCGGGAGGTGGATATGATCGTGATCCCCAACCCACCCAAGACCCGCTGCACCTCCTCCACCCCTGCGAAGACGCGACGCCCTGGCTTGCTCACCCGCTTCAGCCCCTCTATCACCGGACGCTTGTTCTCCTCATACTTGAGGACGATCCTTATCACGCCCTGTTTGTTGTCCTTGATGAACTTGAAGCTCTTTATGTATCCCTCTTCTTTGAGAATACGAGCGATCTCCAGCTTCAGCTTTGAGCCTGGCACGTCCACTTTCTCATGGCGTGCCGCAGAGGCATTCCTAATCCTGGTCAACATGTCTGCCAATGGGTCGGTCATGCTCAAGGTCTTCCTCTCCTTAACGAGATGGGTCTCCGAAAGGCCTACCAACTGGACTTTATCACCCCTGGGATCTCCCCCCTAAGGCCCAAATTCCGAAAACAGATACGACACATTTCAAACCTCCGCAAATAGGCCCTAGCCCTCCCGCAGAGGGGACACCTATTGTAGCTCCTGCTCTGGAACTTGGGCTTCCTCTTAGCTTTGGCTATCAAGGACTTCTTCGCCACCTCTGCATACCTCCTGGACGAGTCCCATCCCTTTACCCCCTGAAGGGCATCCCCATCAAGGACAAGAGCAAGCGGCCTTCCTCGTCGGTCTTGGCGCTCGTGACAATAGTGATGTTCATCCCTTTGACCTTTTCGACCTTGTCGTAGTCGATCTCCGGAAAGATGATCTGCTCCCGGATGCCGACCGTGTAATTCCCACGGCCATCGAAGGACCGGCTGTTGAGCCCCCTGAAGTCCCGCACGCGCGGAATGGCCACGTTGATCAATCTGTCCAGGAACTCATACATCCGATCCTTGCGCAAGGTGACCATGCAACCGATAGCCATACCCTCCCGCAACTTGAAGGAGGCGATGGATCGTCTGGCCCGGGTGATCACCGGCTTCTGGCCGGTGATGAGCGCCAACTCCTGCACGGCGGAGTCGAGCACCTTGATGTTCTGGATGGCCTCCCCTAGACCCATGTTCACCACTATCTTCTCCAGCCTGGGCACCTCCATGACATTGCGGTACGAACGCTCCCGCAGCATGGCCGGGACAACTTCCTTGAAATAGTGATCTTTCAATCTCGCCATCGAACCCGTCCTCGCTCCCAGCAAGGGAATCTCACGTTGCACGATAAAGGAGCCAGGAGGCACACTAGAGAACCATATGCCCCTCACCCTCTTCGCAAGATGACTGCTTCCCTTCCGTATATCCGTATGTTGGATCTTTCATCAAGGATCTCACTTGTCCAGCATCTCCCCACACTTGGAGCACACCCTGACCTTGGAGCCGTCCTCGAGCACCTGTTTCTTTATCCTCACAGGTGCATTGCACTTGTTGCAGATGATCATCACATTGGAGATGTGAATGCTACCCTCCTTCTCGATGATCCCCCCTTGACGGAGCTGTGCGCTCGGTTTCGTGTGACGCTTGATCATATTGACCTTCTCAACGATCACACGCTCGCGCTTGGGCAGGAGCCTCAGGATCTTGCCCGACTTTCCGATCTCCTTGCCAGCGACGACCATCACCACGTCGTTCTTCTTCAACCTGGTCCAACCTCGTGCCATGGCCCCTACCCCTTATCCCCTCAGATGACCTCTGGAGCGAGGGAGATGATCTTCATGAATCCCTTGGCCCGCAACTCCCTCGCCACTGGACCGAAGATCCTCGTACCGATCGGTTCCCTCTGGGGGTTGATGAGCACGGCTGAATTGGAGTCGAACTTGATGTAAGACCCGTCGGGGCGGCGCGTCTCCTTGGCGGTGCGCACCACGACGGCCCTCATGACGTCCCCCTTCTTCACCTTGGTGTTGGGAATCGCCTCCTTCACCGAGACAACGATGATATCCCCCAGACGCGCATACCTCTTCCTGGTGCCTCCCAAGATCCGTATGCAATAGAGCCTCTTGGCCCCCGAATTGTCCGCAGCATCCAGAATCGTCTGCATCTGTATCATGATGAAACTCCAAGCTGTGTCCGCAGTCCGTCTCCTATGGCCCGCCTCACCCGGATAGGAACTTCCAATGAGCCTCAATGAACGCCTGGCGAAGGACCGCGGGCACTAGAGCGCCTTCTCCAAGGTCTTCAGAACCCTCCAGCGTTTGTCCTTGCTAAGCGGCCTGCTCTCCACTATCATGACCTTGTCGCCCAGCCGACACTCCCTGTGTTCGTCATGCGCCTTGTACTTCTTCCTGCTTCTCACATACTTCTTGAACCTGGGATGAATGGTCAACCGCTCCACCTGCACCACAACGGTCTTGTCCATCTTGTCGCTGACCACGGTGCCCACCAGGGTCTTTCGTCTCCCTCTGTCGCCCATCTCTTCCTTCCATCTCCCGCCCTTGGATGGGGCGAGTAACTCAAACGAGGAGCATCTGATTACCGGGGCCGTGCGATCTGAAGGGCCCCAGCCCGAGCAGCCGAGGAGATCCCACCGGGGCACCGTGTGCCACAATGCCACCGCCGGGCGTGTCGCATGGCCACCCGATCATCTCCCCCTCCGAAGGCCGAGCTGGCGCTCGCGAAGGATCGTCTTCGCTCGCGCGATGTCTCTCCTCAGTCTTCGAAGCTTGGCAGAGTTCTCCACCTGTCCAGATCCACGCCTGAACCTTAGGTTGAAAAGCTCGCGAGCGGCTTCCTCGGACTTGGCCTTGAGTTCCTCGTCGCTAAGCCCCCTGAACTCGCTAGGCTTCATAGAATTCGCCCCTCTTCGTGAACTTGGTTGCCACCGGTAGCTTGTGCGATGCCAGGCGCATAGCCTCTCTGGCAACGGACTCAGAGACCCCTTCGATCTCGTAGAGGACCTTGCCCGGTTTCACCACTGCCACCCATCCCTCCGGGGCCCCCTTGCCCTTGCCCATCCTCGTCTCGGTGGGCTTCTTCGTTATGGGTTTGTCCGGAAAGATGCGGATCCAAAGCCTCCCGCTACGCTTGACGCATCGAGTGATGGCCACCCGGGCCGCCTCGATCTGTCTGTTGGTGATCCAGCCGCATTCCATGGCCTTCAACCCATAATCCCCGAAGGCCAGGTTCACCCCGGCCGAAGGTTTGCCCCTCATGCGACCCTTCATCCTCTTCCTGTATTTGACCTTCTTCGGCGCTAACATGGATCGCTCTCCTGCTGCCCACTAATCCCTCAGGACGCCCTCTTTTCCTGAGCCCCTGATCCAAGGATTTCTCCCTTGAACACATGCACCTTGACGCCGATGACCCCATAGGTTGTACGGGCCTCAGCGAACCCGTAATCGATATCCGCCCTCAGTGTGTGCAGCGGGACCCTTCCCTCTCGATACCATTCCCGACGGGCCATCTCAGCCCCGCCCAGTCTGCCCGAACAGTGGATCTTGATCCCCTGGGCCCCGAATTTCATGGCGGTGCTCACCGCCCGCTTCATGGCACGTCGAAAGGCCACCCGCCGCTCGAGCTGCAACGCCACGTTCTCGGCCACCAATTGCGCATCTATCTCGGCCTTTCGGACCTCCTTGATATTGATCACGATGTCCCTGCCCGTCATCCTTTGCAGCTCGTCGCGCAAGGCATCGATCTCGGCCCCTTTCTTCCCGATGACGATCCCAGGCCTCGCGGTATAGATGTCAATGGTGGCCCTGTTGGCAGTCCTCTCGATTTCCACCCTCGAAACCCCTGCGTTGTAAAGCCTTTGCTTCAGATACCGTCTGATACTTATGTCCTCGTGGAGCTGCTTCCCATAATCCTTCTCTGCGTACCAACGGGAACTCCACGTCCGGACAACACCCAGGCGGAAACCCACGGGATGTACTTTCTGGCCCAACGCTCTCCTCCTCTGGCGGTATCAGCTCGAAGCCGACCTCAGGCCTCGTCCAAGATCACAGTGATATGGCTCGTCCTCTTCCTTATGCGAGTCGCTCTGCCCATGGCCCGAGGCCGCCAGCGCTTCAGCATCGGTCCCCCATCCACCGTGATCCTCTTGATGAAAAGGGAGTCCACATCGATCTTGGACAGATGGCTGGCATTGGCCACGGCCGAGCGAACTGCCTTTGCCACCAATCTAGCCGGCTTCTTCTGGCTCAAGGCAAGGATGCTCAGTGCCTCCTCCACCTTCTTACCGCGCACCATATCCAGGACCAAACGGGCCTTCTGCGGGGACATCCGCACGTACTTGATGACCGCCTTCGCTTCCATGGGTCAAAGCCCCCCTCATCCCTTCTTCCCGCGAACCTTTGCCTTGCGGGCCCCAGCATGGCCATGAAAGGTCCTGGTTGGCGAGAACTCCCCTAGCTTGTGTCCGACCATGTTCTCAGTGACGAAGACGGGGATGAACTTCTTGCCGTTGTGCACGGCGAAGGTGAGTCCGACGAACTCAGGGACCACCGTGGACCGGCGGGACCAGGTCTTGATCACCTTCCGGCTGTCCGTGCGTCGAGCCTCATCGGCCTTCTTCAGGAGCTTCGAGTCCACAAAAGGTCCCTTCTTCACCGACCTAGCCATTCATCACCCTCCGGCTATCACGCATGCCAAACCACACGCATCGCGAGGTCGCCTGTCCCTCGCACATCCTCAGCTGCAAGAGAGCACTGGTCATCTCGCCAACGACCCCCATCCCATGCTACTGCGGGCCAGCGGCAAGATCTCACGCCCGGCCTATTTCCTGCGCTTCACTATGTACTTGTCGCTCTGCCTGTTCTTCCTGGTCTTGTATCCCTTGGTGGGGACCCCCCAAGGGGTGCACGGATGCCTGCCACCAGAGCTCTTGCCCTCACCACCCCCCATGGGATGGTCTATGGGGTTCATGGCCACCCCCCGAACGTGAGGACGCCGACCGAGCCACCGACTCCTGCCGGCCTTGCCGAGGGAGACGTTCTCGTGCTCCACCTTGCCCACCTGACCCACTGTGGCCTTGCACTCCAGGAGCACCATCCTCACCTCCCCCGACGGGAGCTTGATCTGGGCGTAGCGGCCCTCCTTGGCCATCAGCTGACCGTAGGTCCCGGCGCTACGGATCATCTGCCCCCCCTTCCCCACCTTCATCTCCACGTTGTGGACCGGGGTCCCCAAGGGGATATGCCTCAACGGCAGCGCATTGCCCGGACGGATGTCGGCCTGCTCCCCCGCGACGACAGTGTCGCCCTCTTGCAGCCCAAGAGGGGCCAGGATGTATCTCTTCTCTCCATCCGCATAATGAAGTAGGGCAATGTACGCCGACCGGTTGGGATCGTACTCGATGGAGGCGACTTTGGCCGGGACGTTCAGCTTGTCCCTCTTGAAATCAACGACCCGATAACGCCTCTTGTGGCCACCACCACGGTGCCAGGCGGTGATCCTCCCGTAACAATTGCGGCCTCCTGTCTTCTTCAGCGGCCGAAGGAGTCCTTTCTCCGGCTCGCGGCGGCTGATCTCCTCGAAGGAGGCCACCGTCTGAAAACGCCTCCCTGGGGAGGTGGCCTTGTATGTCCTTATACCCATGACGATCACCTCAGCTGAACACCACGCGATACGGGATCCGCGATGCATGAGGCAGGACCGAAGGGCCTGCGCTTGATCTCGCCATGAATCCCGGATCGGGTGCCCTTCATGACTCACGCTCCCTCGAAGATCTCGATGGATCCCTCCTTCAGGGTCACCAGGGCCTTCTTCCACCCCCCGCGCTGAAACCGATGTTGCCTGTGACGCTTGGGCTTGCCAGGGACATTCTGGGTCCTCACTTGGGCCACCTTGACCTTGAAGATGCGCTCCACGGCCTCCTTGATCTCGACCTTGTTGGCGTCCTGGTCCACAACGAAGGAGTACTGGTTGAGACCCTCCCTCTGGAGGTTGGCCTTCTCCGTGATCAAGGGCCTCTTGACGGTCCGATAGATGTCCTTCATGGGCTCCCCACCCTTTGCTCGATCCGATCCAGGCACTCCTGCACTATCACCAAGTTCCTGTACAGGAGGGCGTCGTAGACGTTCAGCCCTTCGACGGGCAGGACTTTGACGGAAGGTATGTTCCTGGCCGACTTCTCGACCGCCTCATCCCTCGTGGGCAGCAAGATCAGGGCACTTTCCAGCCCCAGTTCCTCCAGGACGCCCAGCATGGCCTTGGTCCTGATCTGCGGGATATCGATCCGATCGATGATCTTCAGCTCCCCATCCCTGAGTTTCTGCGTCAAGACGGCCCTTAGGGCGGCCTTGCGCACCTTGCGGTTCACCTTGAACCCGTAGTCGCGCGGCATCGGCCCAAAGACGATTCCCCCCCCCCTCCACAAGGGAGAGCGCCGTGTGCCGGCCCTGGCCCGCCCAGTCCCTTTCTGTCGATAAGGTTTCTTGCCCCCCCCTCTAACAGCAGCACGGTTCTTGGTGCAGGCCGTACCGGCCCTCCTCTGTGCCATCTGCATTCTGACCACCTGATGAACCAGCTCCGATTTCACCGGGGCGTCAAAGACCTCTGCATTCAGGTCCACCTGCGAGACCACCTTGTTATGCACATCGACGACATCTACAGTAGGCATGGCGCTGTCAAGACCTCTTGAGGATTTCCAAAGCACGACTATTTCCCACGATCACCTTCATCGCCCTCCACTGCGGCGGTGTTCGGAAAATCTCCATCTGCCTGCAATATCACGATCCCGCCGTTGGGCCCCGGGACCGCGCCTCTCAAGAGTATGAGGTCTTCCTCAGGCCTGACATCGACAACCTTCAAGTTGGACACCGTTACCCTGCGCCCTCCGTGCTGGCCCGCCATGCCCAGGCCTTTCCAGACCCTTCCGGGGAAAGTCGTGGAGCCGATGGAGCCTCCGTGCCGGAAGTATTCATGGGTTCCGTGCGATCCCGGGGCCCCTTTGAAACCATGTCTCTTCATGACACCCGTGAATCCACGCCCCTTGCTCTTGGCAGTCACCTTGACCTTCTCGCCCACCTTGAAGGTCTCCACCGTGATCAGCTGGCCAGACTCGAATCGCGAGGCGTCGTCCACGCGAAACTCCTTGAGGAATCTGCATGGAGCCGTCCCGTAGCGTCGAAAATGTCCAGCGACTGGTTTCTTCACCCTGGAGGGCTTGGAATACTCCATATACCCCAACTGTATGGCCTCGTATCCATCCTGCCCCTTGGTCTTCCTCTGGATCACTCGACACGGGCCAGCTTGGATGGCGGTCACAGGGATGACTTGGCCGTCCTCATCGAAGATCTGTGACATGCCGAGCTTGGTTCCGATTATACCCTTCATCTCCGTCACCTTGGTTTGGCCGATAGGCGACCCTGCCTCGTTGCGTCCGGTCGAGCCATATGGTACTCGAGCTCAGGGGATCCGAACAGGACATCGTGCTGCATCCTTGGTCTCGGGCCACAGGCATGAGGTCGATGCATCACAACTTGATCTCCACATCCACCCCAGCGGAGAGCTCGAGCTTCATCAAGGCGTCGATGGTCTGCTGGGTCGGTTCCAGGATGTCCAGGAGCCTCTTGTGAGTCCTTATCTCGAACTGCTCCCTGGACTTCTTGTCCACGTGAGGCGATCTCAAGACGCAGTACTTGCTGATAGTCGTGGGCAATGGCACAGGACCTGCGACCCGGGCCCCAGTCCTGCGTGCCGTCTCCACGATCTCCATGGCCGCCCGATCCAGTACATGATGATCGTAAGCCTTCATGCGGATCCTGATCTTTTGGCTCTCCATCATGGCCTCTTGCACCTTTGAGATCGG
>FWPV01009958.1_pt1 | contig 15794 bp, 7 predicted proteins | sample 2228371 | NCBI WGS metagenome assembly FWPV01 (sample SAMEA103939776, study PRJEB20133) | metagenome | reverse complement strand
GAGAATATAGACCAGCGGCGAGTAAAAGCCTTTGCCGTTGGTGAGCACGGCGGCCATGAATTCCACGGGGTAATACCGTTTCAGCCAGGCCGACTGGTAGGCTTCCACCCCGTAAGCGGTGCTGTGGGCTTTGCAGAAGGCGTAACCGCGAAAGCCGGCGACCAGCGCCCAGACGGCGGCGATTTCCTCCTCCGTCCGGCCGTGGCGGCGCGCGCATTCGGTGAACTCGGTTTGGATCCGGGCGATCACCTCGGTTTTGTCCTTGGCGAGGGCGCGGCGGAGGACGTCGGCGCGGCCGGGAGGCAGATGCGCAAAGGCCTCGCATATTTGCAGGATGTGCTCCTCGTACACCACCAGGCCGTAAGTGCTGCGGAGGCACGATTCGAGCGCGGGATGGGGATAGCGCACGGGGCTCAAGCCTTGGTACCGGCGGGCGAATTCGAGTTTTTTGCTTTCGTTGGCCGCGCCGGGCCGGATAACCGAGACGATGGCAATCAGCGTGTCAATGTCACGCACATTGCACATGCGGCACAGGGAAATCATGGCGGGGCTTTCGATATGATGGACGGCGCGGGCGTTGCCGCTGGCGATCAACTCCCAAACCTGCGGGTCGTCCCACGGGGCCAGGGCGTCGGGAAAGCCGGAGATGCGCGGTTTGGAAGCCGGCGGTTCGATCGTTGCGGCCGGCGCCGGGGGCTTTGGATCAGGTTGTTCGGCGGCATTCCGTTCCCGGCGTTCAAGCAGGGCTTTGACGTCGCGCATGACCGCCAGGCCGCCTTGGGCGAGGATGTCCATTTTGACCAGGCCCACGGCTTCGACCGCGTCCATGTCGAAGTGGGTGGCCGGGTAGCCTTTGGCGGAGACGAAGCAGGGGGCAATGTGGTCCATGGGCTGGCGGGAGAGGACCAGGCCGCAGGGATGCATTTTGGCGTATCGCGGAAAGCCGTCCAGGAAGCGGGCCATGCGCAGCGCGGTGGCGCAGGGTTCCTCGGCCAGCGGCAGGTCGCGGCATTCCGGCGTGTGGGCCATCGCCTCGGCCAGCTCGCTGCTGCGTGTGTAATAAGGAAACCGCTCGGTGATACGGCGAACCTGAAACTCGGAAACCCCCAGCACCTTGGCCACTTCCGCAAACGCGCTGCGGGCCTGGAAGGTGGAAAAACCGCCGACCAGGGCCGTGTGACCGGGGCCATATTTTTCAAAGACCAGGTCAATGACATCATCTTTGCGGTCGTGCGGAAAATCCACGTCAATGTCCGGCAGCTTGTTCAGCGCCATGCGGTCCCGGTTGAGAAAACGGCGGAAGTAGAGGTCAAACCGGATCGGGCAGACGTTGCTGATGCCCAGGCAATAGCAGATGAGCGAATCGGCGGCGCTGCCGCGAGTGATCCATTCGATCCCGCGCCGGCGGCATTCCTGCAAAATGTCCCACATCACCAGGAAATACTCCTCGTACCCCACCTCGGTGATGATGGCCAGTTCCTCCTCCACTTGCGTTTTGCGCCGTTCGTAATCATTGGCATAACGGCGGCGCAATCCTTCCAGAGCCAGCCGCCGCAGAAATGCTCCGGGACTCGATCCGTCCGGGGGGGTATAGCTGGGGAATTGCGGTTTGCCGAAGGTGAATTGAAACGAGCAACGGTCGGCAATCTCGACGCTGTGCGCCAGCAGGTCGGGAGCGGACTGGAACAACCGCCGCATTTCCGCATCGGCGCGGAAGTGATACGCGCCGGTCAGGCGTTTGGCCGGGTGCTCCTGTCGCAGCAATGTCAGCGTGCGAATGCTTTGCACAAGGTTGTATTTCCACCGATCGGAAGGCAGCTCGTAATGGACCGGCAAGGAGGCCACGCAGGGCAGGTGAGCCGGGCGCTGCTGCCAGGCTTCAGGGCTGCGGATTTCCAGGTAAAAACGGCCGGGGAAAAGCGGGGCCAGCCCGGCGGAGGGGCTGACGGCCACCAGGCCGCCGGTGTCTTGAAAGAGCGGCTCCCGGTTTGTGCCGCCGGACGCGCCCAGGACAGTCAGAATGCGGCAAAGATGGCGGTAGCCGGTTTGATTTTCGACATAGAGACAGAGGCGCTGTCCGCGCCATTCGAGTTCGGCGCCGAGGATCGGCTTGATTCCCGCTTGGGCGGCTTCCCGGGCAAACTCGACCGCGCCATGCAAATTATAGCGGTCGGTGAGGGCGAGGGCGGGTAATTCATGGCGCCGGGCCAGGTCAACAATGGCCTGGATCGAGAGGGTTGAATCGAGAAACGAGTAGTAACTGTGAACATTCAGCGGCACGTAGGCCGGAGATTTTCGGGGCAGGGCAGGGGACCCGCCCGCCCGGCTGGCGCCCGGCCGGCCTTCCGACTTCAGTTCTTGCGCTTCGGCTTTTGCGTTTCGACTTTCCCCCTCCAGGCCGCGGCGGGCAAAACCAGGCCGGAGCCGCACTTTTCGCGGTTTCGTCTCCCCCCCATTCCGGTCGCGGAGGACGAAATCATGACCGCGCAGAAGCACGGTGCGGCCGTATTTTTGGCGCAGCGCGTCCACCCCTTCTGCGAGCCGTTGTTGCGCGGCGCGTCGAAGGGCGGCGCCGTCGAGGGCCAGGCCGCCGAAGCAGCAGCCGGAATAGACATTGGAAAGCCGGAGCGACACGAGCCGCAAACTGACGCGGCGCTGCCAGGCTTTGCGCAACAGGAACGAAATTTTGCCGTAAAGGTCCGTTTCGAGGTCGGTGGGCTCCGGCAGGCTTTCGCTGGCCTGTTGCTCGTCCATGTCATTGTAACGGACTTTGACCGTGAGTGTGCGGATGCTTTTGTGTTCCTGGCGCACTTTGGCCATGAGGGTGTCCGCCATGCGCCGCAGGGTCGCCTCGACAAACGCCTCGTCGGTGGTGTCCGCGGCAAAGGTTTCCTGCTCGCCATAGGATTGCGCCGGAGCGCGCGCGGGCACGACGGGGCGGGGGTCAATGCCGAGGGCGAAATTTTTCAACTGGGGCGCCCGGCTGCCCGCCAGCAAGCCCAGCAATTCAAGCGGTGTGCGGGCGATCTGGCCGATTCGCGCCAGCCCGGCGGCATTGAACTGGGCGGCGGCTTTCGGGCCAATCCCCGGCAGCCACTGGTTCGGCAGGGGGGCCAGATATTCGGCTTCCTGTCCCGGCGGGACCAGTTCAAAGGCCGAAGGTTTCCTGAGTTTGGAAGCGATCTGGCTGACCAGTTTGTTGGTGGCGATGCCCTCGCTGACCGAAAGCTTGAGCGACTGCCGGATGGCGAGGCGAACGGTCTCGGCAATGCTTGCCGCCGGCTTGGATGCTCCCGTCAGATCGAAGTAACCTTCGTCAATCGAGCCGATTTCGACGTCCGGGGTGAAATCGTAGGCGTAGGAAAACATCAACCGCGAAAACAGCTCGTACTTCTCAAAATCGCCCGGCAGCAAAATCAGTTTGGGGCACAACCGGCGCGCCAGCGTGGTCGGCATCGGCGTGTAGATGCCGAACTTTCGCGCTTCGTAGGATGCCGAGGCAATGATCCCGCGCTTTTCGCCGCCGACGGCGATGGGCTTGCCCCGCAGGCGCGGATCGGACGCCTGCTCGACGGACGCAAAAAATGCGTCCGCGTCCAGATGCACAATCGCGCGAGGCAAACTGCGGCCGGCGCCAAACATGGCCCCTAAACAACTGCAGGCAAGGGCAAAGCGCCCGCCCCCGGGCCCGTCGGCCGCCGGATTTGCGCTCCCCGATTCCTACCGTCCCGTTTCATCGCTCCGCCTTTACTTGCGTTTTCGCACCAAGGCCACCATGACCCCCTGGATTTGCAGTTCCTCCTGGGGGATCAGGTCCGGGTAACGCGGATTCTCCGCCCGCAGATAAGGTTTGCCCCGCTGCAGCACAAACGTCTTGAGCGTGACCTGCCCGTCAATCAGCGCGGCCACCACGTCCCCCGAACGCGGCTGGACGCCGTGCTCGATAATGGCGATATCGCCATCGGTGATGTGCTTGCCGATCATCGAGTCGCCGCGCACCTGCAAGCCGAATGTCCGCGCGGTTGGCCGGATGCCCAGCGTCTCCACGTCCATCAGCACACAGCCTTCCGCCTCCTGCGCCGCGTCCTCCGGCCGGCCGGCCGGAATCGAACCGTAAATGGGCACCGAAACCACTCGTGGACGGCGCCGGGCGGAAGGGCCGGCGTCCACCACTTGGAGCGAGCGGGCCCGCCGCGGCACCCGCTTCAAAACCCCCTTTGCCAGCAGCGCCTGCACGTGGGCCAGCGCCGCATTGACGCTGCTAAAACGAAAATGCGTTGCGACCTCCCGGAGGGTGGGGGCCATCCCCTCCGACTCCTGCCGCTGCCGGATGAAATCCAGAATCTCTTGTTGCCGTTCAGTAAGCGTTTTCATAGCAGGAATCCGGTTGATTCTCTGGTGCTGGACATTAGCAAAGTACTGCTTATTTGTCCAGTACTGGAGGCGGTTTTTATCGCGTGGCGGGGGGTGAAAGCGGCCCCGCCGCCGCCGGTTCCGAAACCTTGGGCAGGATCAAACCAGGTGCCCCGAACCGGATTCGTGCGGGCTTTCGGGATAGACGGGGCTCCAGCGGAGGGGATTCAGCGCCACTTGCTGCTCCTCGCGGATGAAGATCGAGCCGGCGTTGGCAGCCATTTCCTTGAGTTTCTCGATAGCGGGGGCATCGAGCGGCTTGAAAGCTTTGGCCGCCTCGATCGTCTTGTCGAGCAAGTCGAGGAAGGAGGGCGGGATGCCGGCCACCACCGGGTTTTGGGACAACGCGAAGCGCATGGCCAGTTCGACATCGGCCGGTTCTTCAACCGAGCGGTACCACCACTGGCGGGTTTTGGTCATCCCTGCCGGCCAGGTTCCCCATGAAAGCGGTTTGATGGCCAGCACGCCGCAGCCTTGTTCGCGGGCGAGGGCAAGCACGTCCTTGCCAAAACCGCGGTTGTAGTATTCGACAAAATTGATGGGGAACATGACGGTATCGAACTTGAATCCCTTCATGACCTCGAGAGCAGCCTTGGTGGTGTGGGCGGAATAACCGATGAAACGAACCTTGCCGGCTTTCCTGGCCTCCAAAATGGCTTCCATCGCGCCATCCGGACCCAGCGCCTGCTGCACTTCCGAGGGGCGGACCAGGTGATGCAACTGGTAAAGATCGAAATAATCCGTTTTCAGCAGCCGCAGCGATTGCTCCAGTTCCTTGCGGCAGCCTTCCTTGTCCCGTTTCTTGGTCTTGCAAGCCAGAAAATATTTGCTGCGGTCGAGACCTTGGAGACCAATCCCCATCTTGGTCTCGCACTGGCCGTTGCCGTAAGCCGGGGCGACGTCGTAATAGTTCAGGCCGCGCTCAAATGCACTGTGAATGGCCGCCGTGCATTTCTCCTGGTCGTAGTGAACCAGCGCCAGGCCGGGGAACCCCACCACCGAGAGTTTTTGCCCGGTTTTGCCCAGCGCGCGCCGGGGCAGCCCCTCAACACGCTCCAGCGGTTCATCAGCCCCGAACAGTTCATTCACGCCAAAGGCCGCCGCGCCCGCCACACCGCCGACCGTTTTCAAGAAATCTCGTCGTTTCATAACCAATTCCGGATTGCGCTATTAACACCGAGACTGTGCCTCAGAAGTCCTGTCCGCGCAACTGTTCTACGGGGGGCGCAATGGGGGGCTGCAAACATCTTCCGTGGACGCTTTGGCCTCGCTCCAATCCGCAGTGCGGCCGCCAAGCCGCGGCTGGCGGGGCTGATTGGGGTGTTGAGGGCCGGCCCTACGGTTTGCCGGCGTAGAAGAAAACCTGCAGGGAGCTGTAGTTCATTTTCGGGCTCTTCACGAACTTGATCGCGTTGACCCATTCGACATGGCCGTCAATGTAGCCTTCGTTGGAACCGGCCGGGCCCGCGCCGTTGGGTTCGTAATGGTTCACGCCGCGGGTGAGGGGGTCGGGATCGCCGGGCCGGCCCCACGAGTTTTGGTACTTCCGGTTGATATCGGTCCACATGACGGGGTAGTAGGCCTTGTCGGTCGTCTTCATGGCGAAGATGGGCCGTTCGTTCCAGATCAGGGTCGCATTGGGGTAAAAGGTCGGCGAGGAATTAAAGACCTCGGTTCCCACGAAATAGAAATAGCCGGCCACACACTCCTTGGGATCGCCGTTGTAATACCAAAAACTGTCCCGGTTCCACCCGGGATTGGACGGGCAGTAGAATTGGGCCCGTTGAACTCTGTAAACATTCGTGATGGTGTTGCGAAAATCGCCGCCCAGCCAGTGCGGGTCCTGATCTCCGTCGTAAGGAAACGCGCCGCCCTTGTCGTCGGCATACAGGATCGTCGCAATCGTCAGTTGCTTGAGGTTGTTCAGGCAGGTCGTGCGTTTGGCGCGCTCCTTCGATTTTGCCAGGGCGGGGAGGAGCATGGCCGCCAGGATCGCGAGGATGGCGATGACCACCAACAGCTCGATCAGCGTAAAGCCGCCGCAGGCGAATCGCCCCCGCGGGCTCGAAAACGGAGTCTCGTGTTTCATGGTTGTTCGAATCAACATTCGCGTTGTAAATTCGCGGCCGACCGGGCGGCTTCGGACGAGCCCAAGCACAATATATACCGTTCCGAACAAGGCGCGAGCCGCGCCGTCAACAACCATGTCTTGATGGCCGCTTAACGGCGAATGCGGTAGAACCGGGCCGCACCGCTCACGACGGCCGTGGCCTTGAACTGGCCGCCGCCGAGGGCGGTGAGGGTCGCGCCATTGTCGTCGGTATAAGCTCCCGTTACACCCGCCGCGCTTTGCAGCTTGAAGGCTGCGGCGGGGTCGGCGGAGCCGGCCGTAAATGTGATTTCAACCGTGGTGCCCACCAGGCGAATGTCGGTAATCCGCGGCTGGACAGGGGCCGCAGCCAGACGCACCACGCGGACGTTGTCGAAGATGGCAAAGCAATTGGCCGAGCCGAGCGTGGCGAAGGGATCGCCGTAGCCGATGAAGATGTTGCCGCTGGTAAAGGGGGTGGTGTTGGTGTACTGCAACATCACATTGTTGTTCAGTTTGAGGCTGACGACGCCTCCGACCTGGCTCAGCTCGCAATCCACCCACGTTTTGTTGGTGGAATCATAGGCGTTATTGGGCCGGCCTGGCATGGCATAAGGCGGGCTGTTGAACAGGTGCGGGAAATACACTCCGGAACCTGTGCTGGCCACCATGACCGGGGCGGCGCCTGCTGCCGGCGCCGCCAGCAGGGTGCACAGGCCGGGCGTGCCGTCTCGCGTCGCCACCGTCGCCCACACCCCCTCGCCATGGTTGGTGTAGGGGTTGCCGACTCCCACCGATGCCAGCCAGTTGGTGGCCAGGCCGGTTTGGTTCAGACCGAAATAGGCGGCCTCGTTGTCCGATCCCGCCAAGGGGTCCATACTGACGTACAGGTTGAACCGGAGCGCAAAGTCGCCGGAAAAACTCCCGCCGGCGGGATAGAAATTGACACCGGCGGGCGCGCCATAGGCATTCGCGTTGACCATCAGGCCGATGGTTGTGGTGGTGCCCGGCGCTGGCGGCAGCCCAATGGCGCTGTAGTCAAAGGCGAAGTCCGCCGTGTAATCATCAACTCCCAAGTCGGACCCCGCTGTCACCGTATAGTTGCCCGCCGAAGTTCCCGCGTCGAAGTTGTCGGACCAGAGGACGGTTTCCTGCGGCACTTCGTCATCCACGATGGTCACGGTGTCGCTGTGGGGCGGATCGAGAATGAAGCTTGGCGAGGTCTGGACCGTCAGGGTCACCGTCCGGTCGCCGTCCACCAGGCTGTTGTTGAGCGGGATGATTTGGATCGTCTGGCTGGTGACTCCCGGGTCGAAAGTCACTGAGTTGGTTGCGGTGCAAAGGTAATCCACCCCCAGGACCGCCGAGCCGCTCAGCGTGAAGTTTAGCGTCTGCGAGGTGGCGGTGTCGCCGGCGATGCGGTTGAGCGTGAAGGCGCCCAGCAGCTCGGGCACCCGCTCATAGGCATTCGTATCCGTCGCCACCAGCGTGAACACAGGCGTCGTGTCGCCGTCATCCAGCAGATTCACCGTGGCGGCCAGCGGCAGGCCGATGTAGTAAGCCGCGTTCGGGAGGATGGCAACCACAATGGTCTCGGTCGGTTCCGGCCGGTTGTCGTCATTCGGTATGACGGGCACGACCACCGTGCTCTGGCCTGCGGCGAAATTAACGGTGCCGCTCAGCAGACCATAATCAACACCGTTCAACGCCGTGCCGGTCACCGCATAGCCCACCGTCAGCGGCGCACTGGTGCTGCCGGAACGGCTAAACGTGAACGCACCCGTGTCCGATCCGGGCTCGGCGGCGGTCGGGTCCGTGGCGGTCACGCTCACCACCTGGCTGCCTGGTGGAGCCGCAACCGTCTGGCCCTGGAAAGTGACGTCATCCATCCGGAACACGTCGGTGAGGGCGCTCCGGCTGCTGTAAACATAAACGCGGAACTCAATCGCTCCGGGGTAACCCGCAATGTTCAGCGGGGCCGACCACTCCCGGAACGGTTCGGGCGAATTGTTGGTCGTTCCCCCAATGGCGAAAGCTCCAAGGTCGGAGGCAAAGTTGTCGAGGCTCGAGCGCAGGAAAACCCAGTTGGTTTGGCCCTCGGTGGGACGCATCATCAGCCAGGCGCTGAAATTGGTCAGGGTCAGCGCGTAGCCGGCCTGCGGCGCCAGGGTAAAGCTGACGTAATCGTCGTCCTGCAGCGCCGCAGCCGCGTTGGTTCCCAACACCCCGTTGCCAATATAAAGGGTGCTGGGCGCCGAACGGGTTACCGACGTCGCGTAGCCATGCGTGAGACCGTTGTTGAACTGGCCGAAGGTGCCCAGGCCCCGCCCCGCCGCGGCATTCAGGGCGGTCACGACGCTGCCGGGTCTGAAGCTCGGGGCCGCGGCGGCCGCCAGCGAACCGGCCCCGTTGTTGCTCTCATTGAAGAAATACGCCACCAACCCGCCAATGTCGCCGTCGTCAGCGATGCTCAACGTGGCCGACGAAGGGGACAAGATGCTGTAACCTGGGCCTGGCGCCAGTGTGAGAACCACAGTTTCCGACGGCTCAGGAAAGTCGTCATCCAGCGGCGTGACGGTGACCGTTGCGGTGCTTTCTCCCGCCGCGAACGTCGCGGTTCCGCTCAAAGCGGTGTAATCGGCGCCGCTGGTGGCCGTGCCGGTAATCGTGTAGTTCACAGTGAGCGGATTGGAGGTGTCGCCAAAACGGACCAGCGTGAACTGACCCGGCGTAGCAGGCTCCGCGGCGTTGACGACGTTGGTGGAGATGTTGACCTGATTGACTCCCGCCGGCAGGGGCTGGGTCACGCCGTTGAAATACAGGTTGTCAATGCGGACCCCCACCTGGTTGTGGTCGGAATCATCGTAGATGTAGAGACGAAACTCGATCTGGCCGGCCAACTGGCTGAATTCCCCGCCCAAGGCCACGTGATTGCTGTACCAGGCGTCGGGAAAGACCAGATTGTCCGGCAGGAGAACAAACTCGGCGAGGTTGGTGGTGTAGTTGTCGAGGCTGGACCGCACGAAGACCACCGCTCCTGTGGCGGTGGGCACCTGGTAAAGGTAATTGCCGTAGATGGCCATGAAATTGAAGTTGGTGAGGGTAAGGGTTCGGCCCGGAACCGGCGCCAGGGTGAGCCCCATGTAATCCCCGTTGGCAATCGCCCCGGCCGCGTCAGCCGCAGTGTTGTTTCCGCCCGCTGAGTAAGCGGCGTCGGGCGAGATGAAGTAGGCGCCGCTGTAGCTGCCGGCGCCAATGCCGGTAACCACTGCGTTGGCCGCCACGATGTTGGTATCCCAAACCTGCGGCGCCAGCGTCCGGGTGAACATGTACTGCAGCGAAACGTTGGCGTCGTTATTGTCGAGGATGGTGCCCGTGAGGGTTGAACCGGAGGCCAGGATGTAGTCCATGCTGGCTTGCGGCGTGAAGATCACCGACTCGTTTCCCTCCGGCAGGGCGTCGTCCACCACCGCAACGACCACCGTCGCGCTGGACTGGCCCGCGGGGATGGTGACCGAGCTCAGCCCGTAATTGAAGTTGGTATCGGTGTAATCGGGGGAGACAAAGCCGCCCATGCCGTCCCAGCCATTGGTTGCCACGCCGGTCAGCGTGTAATAGATGGTCAGCGGAGTGCTTACCGGTTTGTCGGTGTTCAGCGTAAATACCAGGTTGGTCGGCCCACTCTCACTGCCAACCAGAACCGTGCCCACGACGCTGACGACAGGCGTGGGCAGTGGCGCGTTCTTGTAAACGATATCAAAGCCCGTGGGTTCATTCGACACCTTCACGTTGTCAATCATCTCGTTAAAAACGCCGAGGGTCGCGCTGCGAACGACCTGGTAGCCGATGCGCGTGACCTCCGTGGGCACGATGGCAAAAGTCGTGTCAACGAACTCCAAGGTCGGCGCAGGCAGGCTGGCTTCGTTGGGCACGTCCGGGTTGTACCAAACCCGGACCCTCGGGTAGAAAGTGGTCGGGTCTGTGTCAATGCAGCCCAGGACCAGACCGGGCGTGCCGTCAGTCGGAACAAAATAAGCCGGCGTCACCGCGCCGTTGACGCCGTTAACGATGGTGGCAAGCGTGGCTTCGCCGCTTGCGGTCGTGAGCGGGCCGACGCCCAACGCGCCGCGAACGCCTGCAGTGCTGGAATGGCCCAGTCCGACGCGGAAGCCTCCGCTGTTGGCGGTAGGTGTTCCACTGCCGCCCCAGGCGCCGTTGAACGTCAGCGCCGTCTCGCCGTTGGTGCTGCGCAGGCTGGCGAGGAAGGAGAACCAGATGGTGCCGGTCATGCTTGGCGTGGCGCGGGTCTGCGTGCGGCGGGCCACCCCGGAGCTGTTGGTGACCGCCATGACCGCCCAATGCTGCGTCGCGCCCGCCTGGCCGCTCACGTAATTCGCGAGGGCTACGACCAGATCGTTGGTCACGATCACCGGTACGCGAGTGTTGGACTGCTGGTACCCGCTGGTGAAGCCGACGCCTCCGGGAACGTCCAAATCAATCAGGGCCAGGTTGTTATTGAGGGCGACATCCGCAATGTCGTTAAAGGTTTGGATTACGGTGGCGGCCGGGGCGAGGGAGTTTACAGCCAGAAGAGCCACGAGAAACAGTCTTTTCATGTTGGCGTAGCGGTTCAAAGGTTCATGTCAAATGGCACACCTCGTGTGCAAGTGGTGCCTGCGACAGAGCCTAGTTTACCATCCTCGTCACGGCGACTGGAAGAAAAACTTTCGATTGATTTTCAGGAATCTTTCGAGACCCGCAGCGCGCCGGAGCCTGGGTTTTCCCACTTGCTAACTCGCCGGGAGCCCTCCTGCAGGCGTGACGGTTCGCGGCCATCAGAGGCCGCAGGGCGGCGATCGCAAGCCACTCGCCCGCCGGGGCGCGAGGCCGCTGGAGCCAGCCGGGCTAAATACTTTGACCCTGCGCGAAACTTTTTCTATTTTGCAGTTTATCAGGAATTTGACGTTAACGCGCAATGGCATTCATATCGCTGAAAGAGTTCTTGGCCCGGATGGGCCTGACCACTCCCGGCCAGTTCGAGGAGTGGACCAAAGCCTGGCGCATCGCGGCGGAAAATGGCTCGCAGGAGTCGCTGCTGGCGTTTATTTGCAGGGAACGCGGGCTGGCGGAAGACGTTTTCTTACAGCAACTCGCCAAGGCGCTGAATTGGCCCTACCTGGACCTGCCGCGTCTCACCATTCCCAATGAGGTTCGCAACCGCATTTCAACCAAGGTCGCCTTCCAATATACGGTGATGCCCACGCAGGTCCAGGATGGGGCCTTGCAGGTGGCCGTCAGCAACCCGTTCGATACCGCGATGCTCAACGCCGTGCGTTTCGACGCGCGCGGCCCCGTGCGGTTTGCGCTGGCCACCCGCGCGGAAATCGAAAAGGCGCTCAAAAAGTATTACGGTGTCGGGGCCGAAACGCTGGACGAAATGGCCGAGGAGGCGCCCATGGACCTCGATCTGCCGATGGACAAGGAGATCACCGAGGGGGACCAGGACGCCAGCGTGATCAAGTTCGTCAACCAGGTCATTTGGGAGGCGTACAAAGACCGGGCGACGGACATCCATTTCGAGCCGGCCGAGGATGAGTTGCGCATCCGCTACCGCATTGACGGCATCCTGCATCAAACCCCCATGCCGCCCCAACTCAAGCGCTACCAGGCGGCGTTGATTTCGCGCATCAAGGTCATGTCCGGAATGAACATTTCGGAAAAACGGCTGCCGCAGGACGGGCGCATCAACGTCCGGATCAAGGGGGAGGAAATTGACATCCGCGTTTCGACCGTGCCGACGGTTTATGGCGAGAGCGTGTCCCTGCGGCTGCTGACCCGCGGGAAGATTTTCCTGAGCCTGGACAAGCTGGGGTTCTCGCCGCTGGAGGAGCAGGCGATCCGCGAGATCATTGTCAAGCCCCACGGCATCTTCCTGGTGACCGGCCCCACGGGTTCGGGCAAGTCCACCTCGCTCTACGCGTTCTTAAGCACCATCAATTCCGTCCACAAGCGCATCATCACCATCGAGGAGCCGGTCGAATACGAGCTCAAAGGCATCAACCAGATTGCCGTCCGCCCTGAAATCGGCCTCACCTTTGCCATGGGCTTGCGCCATATCCTGCGGCAGGACCCGAACGTCATCATGGTCGGGGAAATTCGCGACCTCGAGACAGCCGAGATCGCCATCCGCGCGGCGCTGACCGGGCACTTGGTCTTCAGCACGCTGCACACCAACGACGCCCCCAGCGCTTTCACGCGCTTGATTGACATGGGCATCGAGCCGTTCCTGGTCGCCTCGTCGGTCGAGGCGGTCATGGCTCAACGGCTGGTCCGCACCATTTGCCCGCACTGCAAAACGGAGCAGAAAGTCGAGCGCAACTACCTCCGGCGGATCGGATTCCCGGAGGAGGAAATTGAAACCGCGCGCTTTTTCCATGGCGCGGGTTGTGAAGAGTGCCGGCAACTGGGTTACCAGGGGCGCATGGGCATTTACGAACTGCTGATCCTCAACGAATCGCTCCGGCCGTTGATCCTGAACCGGGCCCCCGCTTCGACCATCGCCCAGCGCGCGATCGAACACGGCATGCGCACGCTGCGAACCGATGGGTGGAACAAGGTCAGGGCGGGATTAACCACCATTGAGGAGGTGCTCCGGGTCACGCAGATTGAAGAACACCTGGAGGCGCTCGTGGATGACTCGAAAGGCTGAAGGCAGGCAAGGAAATGAATTTTCGCCCATGAATTTCGGAAGACGCAATTTGCTCCTCCCGCTGCTTCTGGTGACGGGTTTAAGCCTGCTGCTTGCCCACGGGGGAGCTCCCCCGGCCCCCTTGCCGCCTGCCAGAACCAACGCTCTGACCGCCCCCCGGCCTGCGGGTTTGGTGACCAACGCGCCGGCGGCGCGGCCAAAGCAGGCGGCACTCCCCCTCACCAACCGCCCGGCTGGAACCAATGCACCCGCAGCTCCGGGTCCTTCGCTGCAAGAGCGCGCGGCCAAAGTGCTCGATGCCGTCCGGCAGTTTCCCTCCAGCGCGGCCTTTTACCCCACAATTGTGGGTTTGATCATTGTCCTCCTGGTGGTTCTGTTGATTCGCCGCGCAAGAGTCAGGCCCGCGGCGGGCGGGGCCGCGGCGCCCGGCTCGCCGGTGCGGACCCGGACGGCTGGCAAGGTGCACGCCTGCACCGTGCTGGATGTCGAACCCGAGGCCCGGCACGTCTGGCAGTTTGAGGCGCGCGGCGACCGGTTTGTTCTCGGCCGGCACCAGACCAGCCGGGCGGGGGAGCCCCTGCCATCGGGCCTGGCGGCCAAGAGCTGGACCAGCCTCTGGCAACGGAAGCTGAACATTGCCTGGCTGGCGCCCGACCAGGTCTTCCTCCGCGTGATCCAGCTCCCTCAAAGTGACTTCGAGGAAACACTCTCCATGGTGGAATTCCAGTTGGAGAAGCTGTCCCCCATGCCCGTCACACAGATCGTCTGGACGATTCAGATTTTGCCGCAGGTTCAGGACCAGCAGCAGACCGTTGTGGTCCTGATTGTTGCCCGCAGCGTGGTCGAGGAGTTTCTGGGCAGACTGGAAGGGCAGGGTTACCTTGCCGACCGCCTCGACCTGCCGGTGTTGGATCAACTGCTGGCGACCCCGATTCAGGCCGACGGCGCCTGGATCTATCCCTTGGGCGGCGGAACGCAAAGCCCGGCCTTGGTGGCCTGGTGGTACGGCGGCGTGTTGCGAAACCTGGACCTCATTGCTCTGCCGGCCGAACACCGCGCCGAGGGACTGAAGGAGCAATTGCTGCAAATGGCCTGGGCGGGGGAAATGGAAGGCTGGCTGACCAACCCGCCACGCTGGCACCTGGTGGCCGAACCCGCGGCAGCGGCGGAGTGGGAGGGGCCTCTGCGGGCCGGTTTGGACCAGCCCCTGGAGTGCGTTGCGCCGGTGGCCAAGCCGCAACTGGCGGGTTTGACCGCCCGGCGGGCGGCCAACACACAAAACCAGGGGAATTTGCTCCCCGCGGAGTTTGCGGTGCGCTACCAGCAGCAGTTTGTGGACCGGCTCTGGATGCGGGCGCTGATGGCCGTGGGCGCGTGTTACGTCGTGGGCGTGGCGATTTACTTTGTCGCCCTGGGGGTCGCTTCCTATCAGACAACCCGGGTCGAAAACCAGCTCGCAGCCCTGGGGCCGACCTACACCAACGCCCTCCAGTTGAAGGCTCGTTACCAGGTCCTGAAGGATCGCCAGGAACTCAAATATGCCGCGCTGGATTGCTGGAACGTCACCGCGCAGCTTATGCCCACCTCCATCATGCTGGAGAGTCTGAACTTTAGCGACGGGAAACGCTTGACGCTGCGCGGCACCGCTCCAAGCGACCAAGTGGCGCAACTCATCGAATTCGAACCGGCCATGCGGAAAGCTGTCGTCAATGGCCAGCCGTTCTTCCATCCCACCAAGGGCGAGAACCTGAATTACCAGGCCAATCCCGCCGCGGGCACGGTGACCTGGAACTTCAGCCTCGAATTGAAACGCGTGGAGCTGCCATGAGCGCTTATTTTGACAACCTCCGCCCGTTCGAAAAGCGTGTCGTCTTCGGCGTGGCCGTGCTGCTGTTCATCGTCCTCAACTTTTGGTTCGTTTTCCCCCGTTTCTCGGATCTGGCCAATACCAAGATCCGGCGGCGGGAAGCGGAAAAAAAGCTGGCGGATTACCAGGCTGAAATTCGCCAGATTCCCCTGTATGAGCGGCAGGTCAAGGAGCTGGAGAGCGAGAACCTCGGCGTTCCGCCCGAGGAGCAGGCCATTCAGTTCTCGCGGGCCATTCAATCCCAGCAGGCGCAAAGCGGCGTCAACATCATCAGCACCGGCAAACAGACCACGCGCACGAACCAGTTCTTCCTCGAAATCAGCCAGACCATCAATGTCCAGGCCCGGGAAGAGCAACTGGTGAATTTCCTGTACAGCCTTGGCTCCGGCAACTCGCTGATTCGCGTGCGCGAGCTCAGCCTGAAAGCAGACCAGCCCCGTCACCAGCTCAACGCCAACGTGACGCTGGTGGCCAGTTTTCAAAAGAAGCCGGCTGCCCGAGCGCCGGCCCCTTCGCCAGCCGCGACCAAGACCGCCGCAGCCGGCGTTTCTCCTCCACTCTCAACTGCTAAAAGACCGTGAAAAACCTGTTGTTCGCATTCCTTGTCCTGAGCGGCCTCGCGGTGGTGGCGCAGACGCCACCGGCGGCGCCACCTGTGCCGACCGTGCCCGCCATCCCACGTCCGGCGACTCCCACCCCCGGCGGTGCCGTGACCG
>FWPV01006837.1_pt1 | contig 15797 bp, 11 predicted proteins | sample 2228371 | NCBI WGS metagenome assembly FWPV01 (sample SAMEA103939776, study PRJEB20133) | metagenome | reverse complement strand
CTCTATAATTGTTCTTATGGTATTATAAGTAGTTTTAAAAGCAGGAACATTTTTAATAGAATCGACCATAGTATAGGTTCGGGCTTCCTTTTTTGTTAATGCAACAGGTCGATATTTTTCAATACTGTTCTTTAAGGTTGCAGAATCGGTTATGATTATCTCATCTTTAGTAGCTATTAATTCATTCGATAATGATGGATTTAATTGATAATTGGAAAAAATTATGGTTTTTTTCCCCTGTAATCCTTTTAAACGTTTTGATTCGGCAAGATTAATATCGGCTTGTATGTATTCACGCGTTATAACCCAAAGTGTATCATTCAAAGGGGCATAATTATATTCTGCATATAGGTCGGTAATAAAATTGAGGTTTGCCTGAGGATTAATACGCATAGATAATTGTTGAATGGCAAAGGTTTTATCTACTACCCAAAAATCACCAAAAAAAGTTCTTTCCTGTTTCCTGCGTGGTTTAAAAGTAATGTTATAACATTTATAACCGTTTCTATATGCGCTATCAACGAGATAATATTTATAGAATAATAATCCATCGTTCGAGATTGGACTCACAAAACCCGATTCGGTATAAAAATCCATATAATCGTTGTAAATATTAAAACTTTGATCGAGTCCTCCAAAAAAGTTTAATATATTCTGATCCTGAATCCCCGATATCTGGGAAGCCTTTACAACCTCTCTTTGATAGGGATAGAAAGGAAATTTATAAATATCAACAGAACTCTCGGCTAGTAATATTGGCAAATAAACATTTCCCGTATAACTGTTTGTATCAAGATTTTCAAAAACAAAACTAAAGGGTTGCAAAATCTTTCTATTTTGAAACTTTTCATCGATATTATTTAAGGAAATTAGTACCTTACTGTAGCGATTAAAGTGGATATTGTTAAGTTTGTGTTGATTTTGCTTTTTGTGGGCTTGAATTTCTCGAATAATTCTATGAGCAGGATTTTCTCCCGGGCGAACCACCACATCATTAAATACAACTACATTAGGTTGTAAATTAAAATTTATGATTTGGGTAACATTACGTTCTACAGGTTCTGTTTGGCTATGATAACCTAAAAAGGAAACTGTTATGGAATCTATCTTCTGACGAGTTTCAAGGTTATACGCTCCCGAATCATTGGTAAAAGTCACAATAGTTGTTCCCTTAACATATACCGATGCATAAGAAATAGGTTCGCCTGTTTGAGCATCTTTAACTATTCCTCTAATCCTTGTTACCTGACTTGTAAGTGATATAGTTGCTAAATAAAATATAACAATAATACTAAAAAAGTTTCGTATTGGCATAAATTAAGGGTTATTTAGGTTAGTCGAATTTACAAATTTTTATACAATTTGAATTGCTTTTTGTTCAAAAAAGATTTCATAATTTATGCCAAAAAAATGCAATGTTTTAAATATGCATTAAAAAATTATTTTCATATCATTATTTTTTTTTCGATTTGAGAGATCCTTCATATATCGAATAACCATTATAGGTACATAAATCGGGGCCATTATAAAGTTTTATTTTTTTAGTTGGATGTAATCCAATATGTTTCATAGCTTCTAAATTACTAGATATGATCCAAACATGAAACCCCGTATAATCTTTTTTAAATTTATCTCCCATGAGTTTATAAAATTCAAGGATGGAATCTTTTTTTAATCTTTTGCCATAGGGAGGGTTGGTAATAACCATTCCTTCACGAAATGGGGGAATATATTTAAAGAAATCGGCTTCTTTGAGATGAATATATGAGTTTAAAAATGCATTTTTTACATTAAGTTTTGCCTTAATAAGAGCACTGTCATTTATATCTAATCCAATGATAGAACAAAAACGAGAGGTATCTACATCGGGAGCATCTTCTTGAGTAATTTGTTCAAAAAGAGTTTGATCAAAATCGGGCCACGACTCGAACCCAAATTTTTTTCGGAAGATTCCTGGGGGTAATTGGTGGGCAATAAGAGCGGCTTCTATGAGTATGGTTCCTGAGCCACACATGGGGTCTATTAGGTTTTGAGTAGGATCCCACCCCGAGAGGAGTACAAGTCCAGCCGCAAGTACCTCATTTAAAGGAGCTGAAGATTGGGCAACTCTATAACCCCTTTTGTACAAAGGCTCGCCCGAAGAATTTAATGATAATGTACACTGGCGTTCCGAAATGTGAATATGGATTAGTACATCAGGATTATCGGTATCAATATAGGGACGTTTTCCAGTTTTTTCTCTGAAATAATCAACAATACCGTCTTTTACCCGATATATTGCATATTGAGAATGTTTAAAAATGGAGGAATGTATGGTTGCTTCTACAGAAAAGGTATGTTTATTCGTAAGTATATTTTCCCATTCAATTCTGTGTTTTACTTGTCGATATAAATCATCTTCATCTTTACTCGTAAAAGTATCAAAAGGTTTGAGTATAGTCAATGCTGTTCGAAGATGATAATTGGCCAGATACATCATTTTTTTATCTCCTTCGAAATATACAGCTCGATTACCTTTTTGAATATTTTTGGCACCAATTTTTTTTAATTCTTCTTGCAATACATCTTCCAGCCCATAAAAGGTTTTAGCTACCAGCTGCCCCTCCTGTTGTTGTATATCTTTTTTCATGAAAAGTGTAGTATTTATCATTCTAAAAAGCTTGCAAAAGTAATTATTTTAAGCTCTCTTTTCATAAAATAAAAAAAAGAGTTGTTTTAACATTAAATTTCATTCTGATTAATAATATTTATGGCATTTTGTAAACGAAGAGAGTTCAAACCGGTGACAATCCGATAATTAAAACCATATGATTGGAGATAATTTTCATATTTTTTAAATAATACTTCTCTCATCACTCCTCCATTTTCTCTTACTGGTTCGGGAGTCCATGGAATGGAGTTATCGGTAAGTAAGTATATTTTAAAAGGTTGATTTTTTATTGCATCATCGAGCCATTGTGGTATTTTCTGATATACCACTTCAAACCATACTCTTGTAATTATTAGTTCGGTATCAAAAAAAACATAATTTGCCTCGGGATATTCATCGTTAATTTGATGGTATTGAACTTTTGCAATATGTTCAACATCATAATAATTGTATTTTCTTTTTAAATTTGATACATACTCGCGTGCATATTCTGGGACCCATATGCCTTTATAATAATTAGCTAATTGAAGAGCCAGTGTTGTTTTGCCCGTACATTCAGGACCCAAAATAGCAATTTTAGTATTCATTTTTTGCCTTAATGTATGTATTAGACCATTTAATATATCCAATGATAGCTAAAAAGGTATATACTAACATAAGTAGAGCCGCCAAATACTTCTGTTTAGTCAGAAGCATTCCGGCCGATAATAAATCTACAACTATCCAAATAAGCCATTGATCGAGAATTTTTCGTGCCAACATCCAGGTAGCTACTATGCTGGCTGCTGTAACCCAACCATCGAGTAAAGGATACGATGCATGAAATATCTTTCCAATTGGAATATAAATTGTAGTGATAATTATTGTAACAGCTATCGTTAATATCCATTGAATATATGTCAATCGTGTAATAGGTAATTCTCCTCTGCTTTCTCTTTTAGTAAATTGTTTTTTATTACCGAATTTCCAAAAAAACCAACCATACATACTTGCTAAACAATAATATATCTGTAAGGCCATATCGGCAAATAAACGGGACTCAGCAAATACAAAAATAAATGCAAAAGATGTTAGAAAACCAACCGGCCAGAGCCAGATATTTTGTTTTATAGAGAAGTAAATGTAAAGAAATCCGCTTAATGTTCCAATAATTTCAATCCAATTTCTTACAACCCACTCTGCAAAATAATTCATTATTTTCGACCAATAAGTAAACCATCATAATCCTCACTCAAAACTTTCAATGCTTTTTGTATGATGGGGTCATCTTCATTATAAATTTCATAAAATTCATTAGAGTCCCATATATCCCTGGCTATAAAAGCTTTTAGCAATCGGCACATTAAAAGTTTAGAATTTTCAATATCTTCTTCTTTAATTTCAATTTTTTCTTTTTTTAAGAAATCGATTAGCTGAAAGTATAATGTTTCAGTTGAAAAGTTTTTTTTGAATACTGCAAAACTGGGGAACTCCTGATTTATTTTATCACGATTATTGTCAACATAAGTTAAAACAAAACGATTAAAGGCTCCTGTGCGAAAAGCATCACGATACAATGAATTTACTTTTGAAGTATCGAGAGGTACAAATACATCGGGCATAATACCTCCACCGCCATATACAATTCGTTTATTAAAAAGGGTATAATACTTTAAAGAATCGGGCAGGTGTATACTATCTTTATTAGTCAACTCTCCACTTTTATAACGGTTAATTATATCATTTTCGTATTCTTTATTACTTCCCTTCTTGTATGGTTTTTGAATATCACGTCCTGTTGGGGTAAAATAATGAGCAACTGTAAGACGAATCATAGAACCATCGGAAAAAAGGATAGGACGCTGAACCAATCCTTTACCAAATGAACGTCGTCCCACTATAATTCCTCTATCCCAGTCTTGTATAGCTCCTGCAAATATTTCACTAGCCGAAGCAGAGTTTTCGTTAATAAGCACTATAAGCTTCCCTTTTTCAAACAATCCGGTTCCTGTTGCTTTATATTCCTGTCGTGGAGAATGGGCTCCCTTTGTATAAACTATTAACTTATCGTTACCTAAAAATTGATCGGCTAACATCACAGCCTCATCCAGTATACCTCCTCCATTATCGGTAAGATCTATAATTATGTTTTTGGCCTTTTGATCTAATAATGTTTTTAAAGATTTTTCTATTTCAAATCGTGTTGTTTGGGAAAATCTATCGAGTTTAATATAACCTGTTTCTTGGTCGATCATATAAGTAGCATCTACACTTTTAAGAGGTATTTTATCTCTAATAATAGTAAAATCAACTAATTGAGGCATACCTCTTCGCAAAACAGATATAGTAACTTTTGTTCCTTTAGGCCCTCTAAGTTTATTCATAACCTCTTTGTTGGTAATTTTTTTATTGGCTACTATTTCTCCATTGATCTTTATTATTTTATCACCCGATTGTACTCCAACTTTTTGAGAAGGCCCACCAGGTATGACATTTATAATAAATATAGTATCGTTAAGAATATTAAAACTTACTCCAATGCCTTCAAAATTACCCTGGATCGACTCATTCATTTCCTTTACCTGGTCGGGATTTAAATAGGTAGAATGAGGGTCTAATTCATTGAGCATTCCATTTATAGCCGCCTCTGCAAGCTGTTTAGGATTTATTGTATCAACATACAGGGCATTGATATACTCGAGTGCTCTAACAACTTTTAAAGAATTTTCATTAAAAAATTGTGCTGAAAGAGTTGAAATAAATAAGACAATACTCAACCCTATGCTGGTCATTTTTTTTATGTTCATAACTTGAATGTTAAAATAGATATCACAATTAATTATAGGCTATAAGATTAACCGGCACTTTGGCAAGTTCTCCAATTTCTCTTCCACTATCAGCCATAGCAGGATCTTCACTGTCGAACTGCCAGGAAATTACAACAGGAACTCCTTTTTGATAAAGCTCGCTAAAAATGGAGAATATCTCTATTAATTTTCTAAGAGTGGCTGAATTAAAGTAGGTGTATTTAAAAATAACATTTATTTCGGGATATGAAGTTAAGGATAATATTTCTTTTTTATATTCATTTAGCCAATCGAGCACAGGTTGATAAAACTCAAGAGCATTCTCAGGTAATGAAAAACCATAAAATTCGAGCACATTACTTTGAGGGTCTAATATTATCCCTGGTGTAAATTTTGATGATTCTATCCTTAATATTTTCATGAGTTTTATATTTTTTTAGCCTTTTGTGTATAATAATTGCATTAAATTTAAATCTTTTTTAAATAAATTCAATAAATATTTTATGCACTATACACAAAATTATTCCCATTCTATGGTAGCAGGAGGCTTAGAACTTATGTCGTACACTACCCTATTGACGCCTTTAACCCTGTTAATAATTTCGTTAGAAACTTTAGCTAAAAAATCATAAGGGAGTCTTGCCCAATCGGCTGTCATACCATCGGTTGAAGTTACAGCACGTAGTACTACTACATTTTCATATGTTCGTTCATCCCCCATTACACCCACAGATTGTACAGGTAATAATATAGCAGCGGCCTGCCATACTTCTTGATACAAATTAGCTTTTTTTAATGATTCAATAAAAATAAAATCGACTTCTTGCAGAATGCTCACTTTTGCAGGAGAAACTTCACCAATAATTCTTATTGCAAGTCCCGGACCTGGAAAAGGATGCCGATGAAGAAGATTATCAGGAAGTCCTAAGTTAGCACCAACCTTTCTTACTTCATCTTTAAAAAGTAATCTCAAAGGTTCTATAACTTTTAAATGCATCTTTTCTGGCAAACCACCCACATTATGATGAGATTTTATAGTTGCGGAAGGGCCATTTACAGATATCGACTCAATTACATCGGGGTAAATGGTACCCTGAGCCAACCATTGAACATCCTCTATTTTTTTGGCTTCCCTTTCAAATACCTCAATAAAACAACGTCCTATAATTTTTCTTTTTTGTTCGGGATCGATAACCCCTTCCAATTCTCCTAAAAATTCATTTTTAGCATCAACTCCAATTACATTGAGCCCTAAATGTCGATAGGACTCCAGAACATTAACAAATTCATTTTTACGCAAAAGACCATTATCTACAAATATACAGGTTAAATTTTTTCCAATAGCTCTATTCAAAAGCATTGCTGCCACTGAAGAATCGACTCCTCCCGATAAACCCAATACTACTTTTTCCCCATTGAGTTGCGCTTTAAGTTGCTCTACTGTTGTTTCAATAAACGATACAGGAGTCCAGTTTTGTTTACATCCACAAATATCAACCACAAAGTTATATAACAATTTTGTCCCCTCGGTAGTATGATATACCTCAGGATGAAATTGTATACCATAGATTTTCTCCTCTTCAACCTGAAAAGCTCCTACCCTTACGTCGGCAGTACTTGCTATAATCTTAAAATTATGAGGAATTTCTTGAATACTATCCCCATGCGACATCCATACCTGAGTATTTAAGGAAATGTTATTAAATAAAGGATTTATAGTATCAATAAAACTAAGATTAGCTCGTCCATACTCTCGACTGGCAGATGCTTCCACAATTCCACCGGCCAGATGTGCCATAAGTTGTGCTCCGTAACAAATTCCTAATACCGGGCAATTTTTTTTTATTTTTCCTAACTCAATACGTGGCGCATTTTTATCTCGAACTGAAAAGGGACTACCCGAAAGTATATAACCCTTTATGGTTTTATCCCATTGTGGTATTCGATGAAAGGGATGAATTTCACAGTAAACATTCAATTCTCTTATCCTTCGAGCTATAAGTTGGGTATATTGCGACCCAAAATCAAGAATTATGATTTTTTCTTCTGCCAAAAAATTTTTCTCCATCTAACTGAATATTTATATAATAAAAAAGATATTTTAGGCTTTGCAAAGTTAATTGTTTTGTTTATCCTTATTGATATATTTCCTTAAAAATTCTTTTTAATTAAATAAGGATATAATTTTCCTGAGATTTTTTGGACTTGAATTATTCCTGAGCTTTTATTTTAAAAAATTAATCCTTATCAAATTTTTTATCCACATTTTTTAATATTAATAAATTAAGTGGATTCATAGACATATTTATAATATTTTTATGGGTGAATCTTACCGCTTCATCATAAAATAATGGAACTACAGGAGCCTTTTCTATTATAATTTGGTCCATCAATTGATACAATTTATTTCTTTTTTCTTCCTCTTTTTCGTTCAATGCTGCCTGATAAAGTTTATCGAATTGCTGATCAACAAAATGAGTGTAATTAGGTCCATGAGGAGAAAAATTAGAGCTATAAAAAAGAGAAAGAAAACTTTCCGCATCGGGATAATCGGCTATCCAAGAGGCTCTAAACATAGATAAACGGGCATTGGCAAGCATCTCCCTATAGCTTAGGCCATTCACTACTTCAATCTCAATAGGAATATTAACCTTTTCCAATTCGTGTTGAATAAATTCACATATATCGGCGTAATCGGAGGTAGTAGTTAAAACAATAGGACGAAATCCTCTTCCATCTGGATAACCGGCCTGCGCAAGTAATTTTTTACTGGAATCGGGATTATATGAATAACCCTTTGGAAAAGTGTCGCAAAAAGAAGGTATGCCCCTGGGAACAAAACCAGAACAAGCAGGATAACCTATATTGTTCCTTAAAAATGTTATTAATTTTTTTCTATCAATAGCCATATTGATGGCTATTCTAACTTCTAACTTCAACAAAGGATGATTTTTTAATTCCTTTTTGGTTGAATCCACCATCATTCCAAGATACTCAATATTGAGATACGGAGATTTTAAATAATTAAATTTTTGAATATATTTTTTTTGCATCTTACCATCACGGGTGAGAAGTTCGTCTTTAAAAAAAGGATTTACGCCCGAGATGAAGTCGATTTTACCCGACATGAATTGCATAAATTCAGATTGTTTATCAACAATAAAAGAAATCACCACAGCATCAAGATAAGGTAAGCGTTTTTGCAAGGAATCATATTCAAAATATCGAGGATTCTTTAAAAGAATTAATTTCTCCGATTCTATCCACCTTTTCAAATAAAAGGGACCCGTACCCACCGGGTGACTGCGAAAATCTTTACCATAATATTCAACCACCTCATGAGGTACTACATAACAATAAGGCATAGTAAGAATACCCAAAAAAGCAGGAAAAGGGTTACGAAGATAAATTTTTAAAACACTATCATTCAAAGCCAGAAAACCCTTATGTCCCTTGGAGAGTTCAACATGAGAAAAAATCCAAGCACCCGGAGAGGCTACCACAGGATCCATAATACGCTGAAAGGAGTATTCAAAATCGTATGCATTTACTTTGCGCCCCTGACCTCCAGGAAAAACTTCATTATCATGAAAATATACATCGTTACGTAACCAGAATGTATATTCTTTACCATCTTCGGATATTTCGTATTTATGTGCTATACATGGCTGTATATGTAAGGAATTATCGATTTGTAAAAGTCCATTATACAGCTGAGAAATAACCCATATTACCGATTGGTTTCGTGCATATGCCGGATCGAGTGTAGCAACTCCCTTCGATTCATTATAATATAGAATTTTATGAGGTGTTTTACTATCTTCATGAGCACAACTCCATATAAAACCTGTTAGAATAAAATATGTGTACCGAAAACGCATGAGATATTGTTTAAAATTAAATATATCCTACATCATTTTATTTACTGAAACTTAGAAAACAAAATTAAAATATTGGATTTATAATGCTACTCTTTATATTGAATTAACGACAAAATAATTTCATTAAATAACTTCTTTCAATAATTATCCATCCTTGGAAATACACTTAATAGCCATAAAATAAATATTTTTAATAAAGTTTTCAATGTTTTCCTAAATATAATTTAATATAAATATCCTAAAATATTTTATGAGTATGTTATTATATTTTTTTATATTTGTCAGAACCATATTACTTTAATATGAATGAACTATACATTGAGAGTACTCCCAATACACCTGAAGCTAATTTCAATGCCACAACAGGAATAATGAAACTTGAAGGACGTTCGATACCCGAAAATCCTGGTCAATATTACGAAAAACTGGTAGCATGGTTACGGGAATATTACAAACAACCACAAGCCTTAACTCAATATCACATCAAACTTGAATATATCAATAGTGGCTCATCCAAAGCTATGCTCGATATTTTACGTTTAGCCAAAGAACATCACGAAAAAGGAAATATTTGCCATATATATTGGTACTTTGAAGAAGACGATGAAGCCATCCAGGAATTAGGAGAGCATTATCAATACACCTTAAAACTTCCCTTTGAATTCCGTACATACTAATTACACTTATGAATAAAGAAGAAGTATTCAAGCGAATTGAGTTTTTAAGAAAAGAGCTCAATGAGCATAACTATAGGTATTATATTCTTCAACAGCCAACAATTTCTGATTATGAATACGATAAATTATTAAAAGAACTTGAACAATTAGAAGCCCAATATCCCGAATTTTATGATGCAAACTCCCCTACGGTAAGAGTGGGTAGCGATTTAAATAATGAATTCCAACAAAGAGAACACCGATACCCTATGCTCTCGCTGGCCAATACCTATTCATATGAAGAATTAATAGATTTTGATACACGTACATCGCGAGGATTAAAAGGAATTGCGTACCAGTATGTTTGTGAACTAAAATATGATGGTACCTCTATAAGTTTAATTTATGAAGATAAAAAACTAGCCTATGCTGTTACACGTGGAGATGGAACACGTGGAGATATTGTAACTGCAAATGCAAAAACCATTCCAACCATTCCCCTTATCATTAATCATCCCGAGGCACCGGAAAATTTTGAAGTTCGAGGAGAGATAATGTTGAGTCGCCAACAATTTGAACGACTTAATCAGGAAAGAATTGAAAACGGAGAAGATCCTTTTGCCAACCCTCGAAATGCTGCAGCAGGTACACTTAAACTACAAAAATCGAGTGAGGTGGCCAAACGTAAACTCGATTGTTTTGTTTATTATCTTATTACCGAACCAGCCATTGAACCTAGCCATTTCAAATCTTTAGAGTTACTCCGTTCATGGGGATTTCACGTACTACCCCATGCCCAACTTTGCAATAACATACATGAAGTATATGAATTTATTCAATACTGGGATAAAGAGCGATTTAAACTCCCCTTCGATATCGACGGTATTGTTATAAAGGTAGATAATATTTATCATCAACAGCAATTAGGATATACAGCCAAATCACCCCGTTGGGCTATAGCCTATAAATTTAAAGCCGAACAAGTTTCTACCCGTTTATTAAGTGTATCATTTCAGGTAGGAAGAACAGGCACTATAACACCAGTAGCCAACTTAGAACCAGTATTACTTGGTGGAACTATAGTCAAACGTGCCTCCCTTCACAATGCCGATCAAATAGAATTGCTTAACCTTCATTACAACGACATAGTAATCGTTGAAAAAGGAGGAGAAATTATTCCTAAAATTGTAGACGTAGACGTTACAAAACGAACTCCAGATGCTCAAAAAGTTCAATTCATCGACCATTGCCCAGAATGCAACACTCCACTTCAACGCAATGAAGGAGAAGCTCGCCATTATTGCCCCAATCCAAAGGAATGTCCACCCCAGCTTAAAGGAAAAATAGAACATTTCATCAGCCGAAAAGCAATGAATATAGAATCCCTAGGAGAAGGAAGAATTGAGCTGCTCTTTGATAAAAATCTTATTAAAACCCCTGCAGATCTTTACGAACTTAAATACGAACAACTCCTGGGACTTGAAAAAATTATAGAAGATCCTTTATCTGAAAAAACCAAGAAAATTAGTTTTCAGAAAAAAACAGTTGAAAACATTTTAAAAGGTATTGAGAGTTCCAAAAATGTACCTTTTGAAAGAGTTTTATTTGCTTTAGGAATAAGATATGTGGGCGAAACAGTTGCTAAGAAGTTAGCCTTCCATTGCAAAAACATAGAAGTTATTAAAAATGCAACCTATGAAGAACTAATAAACATTCCAGAAATTGGCGAAACAATAGCAATAAGTATCCTCGAATGGTTCAAGGATCCCGATAATATTAACCTGGTTGAAAAGTTAAAAAAACATGGTATTAAAATGAGCATTGATGAACAATTACTGGAAAAAAAATCGAATGTTCTTACTGGAAAAACCTTTGTGGTTACCGGCTCCTATGTAACCCCCGAAAGAAGAAAAGAAATAGAATATCTTGTAGTATCCCATGGAGGAAAATTAACAGAGAGTGTAACATCCCGAACTAGTTATATTATTGCAGGCGAAAATCCCGGACCCTCTAAAATTCAGAAGGCTATTCAACTCAACATTCCCATTATAACTGAGGATGAATTTTTACAAATGATTGAACCCATATAAACAATATTTTATTTCTTTTAAATCCAGTGCAGCCTTCTCATCCATTCCGAACAAATAATAGATGCAGCCACAGCTACATTTAAAGATTCGGCACGCCCTTCCTTTTTAGTTACATATGGTATGGTTATTTTTTTGTTTACAAATGACAATAATTCATTAGATATACCTTTCGATTCGTTTCCAAGTAATAATATACCCTCCTTAGGAAGTTCTGTAGTATATATATTTTCACCTGATAATAAAGCTCCTATTAGGAAAATATTTATTTTTTTGAGCTGAAAAAAAATTTCTCTTAAATCAACATAATGAACATGAACCCGAAAAATACTTCCCATACTCGCCTGAATTACCTTGAAATTCCATCTATCTACACAATCTACCGTACAAAGAATATTTTCAATACCGAACCAATCGGCCAAACGTATGATAGTACCCAGATTACCCGGATCCTGAATATTATCTAAAGCAATAGTAATCTTACCTTTTAAATCTTCTATAGTAAATGAGCAAGAAGGAATTCCAACTACTGCAATAACAGGAGGTGGGGTAACCATCTCACTTATTTTTTTAATTTGATTCACATCGGCTATAAAACATTTTATCCCTTTAAAATCCCTATTACTTTCTCGCCACCAATCATTAGTAGCAATGATAGCGTGTACCATTCCCGTAGTAATTGCTTCCATTACCATTTTTTCCCCTTCAACAAGAAATAATTTTTCCTGTTGGCGATATTTTTTAATTTTTAACGAAGAAATGCTTTTACATTCATTTTTGCTTAATGGATTAATCATATTAAAATGTTTTTTCGTTTAAACATTTTACATATTCAAAAAACCTAATATGTTTGCAATAGAATTTTATTTTTAAATTTTCAATGTTAAAAACAATTTTTAATTTTTTAAAAAAACTACCAAAATATATTCTCCTTTTATTGTTGGTTTCAGCCTGCAATACCACTAAATATGTCCCTAAAAATAGATATTTATTATCAGACACACGAGTTTCCATAATTGGTGATAAACAAGTAAAGAAAAGTGATATAGAGCCTTTCATTCGTCAGAAATCGAATACAAAATTTTTAAATATTTTTAAATTTCAATTATGGTTATATAACTTATCTTCCACCGATACCAGTCAATGGATAAACAAATGGATAAGAAAAATGGGTGAAAATCCAACCATCTATGATCCCTTTGTTACCCAGCAGACAAAAGATCAGATAACTTATTACTTACAACAACAGGGTTATTTCAATGCTACTGTTCATGATTCTGTGAAAATTAAGAAACAAAAAATAAAATTATATCTAAAAGTACATACAGGTAAACCCTACTTTCTTGGAAACATTACCTATGCCATCGAAGATAATACTCTAAAAGAAATTATTCTTGCCGACACATCCGAAACCCTTATAAAAAAAGGAGAACGCTATAATATAGACGTATTGCAAAATGAACGAATACGTATTGAAAACAAAATAAGAAATTTAGGATTTTTCACTTTCAACCGTAACTATATTCAATTTTTAGTTGACTCATTTACTAAAACCCAATATATTAATGTAACCATAAAAGTTAACTCCTTAGAACAACAACTTCCTACGGGTGAAAAAATAAAACAACCGCATCAACGATATAAAATAGGAAATGTACAGGTATGGGTCGATCAACAAAGACATTCTGACACATTATTATTCAATGTAGACAGTATAATGTACGAAATTGTAACAATAAATAACATATCCTATTTTTTTAGAAATGAAATAAGTGTTCGTCCTAAAGTTCTAGATAAACAAATTCAAATACAACCCAATCAACTCTATAAACAATCGGATGTAGAGGAAACCTATAAAAAACTATCCTCATTACGACTTTTTCGTTTTATTAACATTGGTTTCGTAGAGCAAAAATCCGATTCAACAACTCAAGATTCAATACGTTACATCGATTGTAAAATACAGCTTTCAATGCTCAAACATCAGTCGTACCAGACCGAGTTTGAAATTACAAACCGTGTTGGTTTAGGAGTTTTGGGAAATATTAATTACCAACATAGAAATCTATTTAAAGGGGGTGAGGTTTTTTATCTAAAAATTAACGGTAATACAGAAGCTGTTAAAAGTACTCAGAGCTTTATATTTAAAAACACCATGGAATATGGAGGAGAAATAGGTTTGAATACACCCAAATTGCTTGTTCCTTTCATTTCCGACCCTTTTGAGCAAAGATTTAATCCTCGTACTACTTTTAGTTCTTCCTATAACTTTATCAGACGTATACAATATACCAATCAGATCTTCAATACTTCCTATGGTTTTAGCTGGTTAAACAGCTCCACATCATCTTTTAAAATTAACCTATTAGATATTAATTATATTAGAAATTTACGACTCGATAGCTCTTTTTATCGTTCCATTACCAATACTTATCTTAAAAAAAATTTTGAGGATCATTTAATTATTTCAACTTCTGGAAGTTACACATACACCAATCAAGAAGGAATTAAAAATATCCCATATCATTTTGTTCGATTAGGTATAGAATTCGCAGGAAATACATCTACTTTACTTATTAAGTCATTATCTATTCCTCCTGCATCCGATGGTGCTTATCGCATATTAAATATTCGTTACGCTCAATTTATTAAATTTGATTTTGATATAAGAAAATACATTCCCATACAAAGAAATAGCCAGCTGGTTTTACGTTTCCTATCTGGTATAGCTTATCCATATGGTAACTCTACCAATATTCCATTTGAAAAACAATACTTTGCAGGTGGGGCAAATAGTATGCGTGGATGGCAGCTTCGCAGCCTTGGTCCAGGAAGTTATTCCGACACTTTATCTATCGCATTCCCCGATCAAACAGGTGATTTTAAATTAGAAATTAATATTGAATCGCGATTTAAACTATTCTGGAAACTCGAAGGTGCATTCTTCTTTGATATAGGTAATATTTGGTCAATTAGCTCCTCCGACACTCGTGATAATACGCATTTTCATATCAATTCCTTACCTAAGCAACTAGCCGTAGGAACAGGAATAGGCATACGACTAAATTTTTCTTTCTTTATTCTTCGTTTCGATTTGGGATGCAAACTTCGAGACCCTTCTCATTCCTTTTATCCTTGGATCATCAAATATTTTCAATGGAATGAACTCCTAAATCCTACAATTGGTATAGGATATCCCTTTTAGTAACTATTATATTCTTTTTTGTAAGCTAAATGTGGAATATGATTTTTAAAAATTTAACAAAAAAACTGAAAAATATTTTAATAACTATACATAATGTGTGTTACTAATTATAATTATTCATCTCTTTGAGAAATTTTATAGCTTCAGACAAATTTAGTTCGGCGGCTCTTTGAATATCTGTTAAAGCATTTTCATCATCATACAAATACAATTTTGTTATTCCCCTATTATAATAAGCTTTCGAGTAATCTGGCTTTAGCTGAATAGCCATATCAAATAGCATTAGAGCCATTTCTAACTCATTTCTGCATAAATACACGATTCCAAGATGATTATATACTTCATAACACGAGGGATTAATCGATATTGCCTTATTAAAATCTCTAATGGCTTTTTTATATTTACCTATTTTGGTATATACTATTCCTCGCTTATCGTAAATTACATAATCATTAGGTTTTAGTTTTAATGCCATAGAATAATAAAAAAGTGCAGAATCTTCTTTTCCAGCTTTAAAACATAAATCACCTTT
>FWPV01009956.1_pt1 | contig 15801 bp, 8 predicted proteins | sample 2228371 | NCBI WGS metagenome assembly FWPV01 (sample SAMEA103939776, study PRJEB20133) | metagenome | reverse complement strand
TACTCGATTAGGCTAGGGAACGAGAAGTTTATCCCGAAAAGCGCGCAGCGATTCGTCGGGAAGTCTCCTCCTGGGCACAAACAAAAAAAAGCGACCGAAGTCGCTTTTTTTGTTGGAGTGCGAGTTTGTAGAGAAGAGTTCGAGGACTCAAACTAGACTCCAGAGCATATTCTGAATTGCCAGAGCAATCAACTCAAACTCAAACTGATTTTACTTTTCTCTGACGTCTTTTATTTCACGGCTGTCTACAACCAATACCCTGATAGTTTTAACCGTGCTTTTGCCTACCTTTATCCTACCAAAGTGATAAACATTTTGGAGAACTGACATTATCCATTGGCTAATTTTATGAATGGAATTGAAAGTTTTTTTGGAGCGGGTGTAAAAGACCAACTTGACGGAGATACCGCTGTACTTAGCCAGTACATTCGTATGAAGGAATTCCACCTCTATGGCGCATCTCGACTGGGAATCTTAAACCAAAACGATACGCTGAAACGAGCCGATTTACATTTCGCCTTGACATTCTCAGACCCTAATGCCGAGCCGGAGCTCTTTGTTGAAACTCAAGATTATATCCAATATGCAGCGGATTCTATCTATTCCTTGAAATTGGGCAAAAAGCTTTACGAGGGAACAAACCACCTTGGTAACGTGTTGGTTACCTTCTCTGATAAGCGTTTGGCCACTTGTTTGAACGATACGATTTATTACTATAGGGCGGATTTGAGAAGTGCACAAGATTTCTCAGCTTTCCATGCGGCATTGGATGATAGGCAATGGTTCTCAACCGCTGACAGTGGTGTATATCGATTCGGAGCTAGTAATGGCCAAGAAAAAGATAATGAAATCTATGGGGCCGGTAATAGTTATTCAGCGGAGTTTTGGCAATATGATTCAAGATTAGCTCGAAGATGGAATGTAGACATTGTTGTTAAACATGGTGAGAGTCCATATTCTAAATTCTCTAATAATCCAATTTCACTTTTAGACCCTAATGGAGCAGATACAATAAAAGGTCCAAACGGTCAAGATTTGAATATTGGCTCTGGCTATTCACAAACAAAAATTGGAGACGATTATTTTCTTGTTGGCGAAGGGTTAAAAACTAAAATATGGAATGCAAAAGGAGGGGCTTTTGAAACAGGCGAATATGAGAATGGTACAGATGAACAACTTCAGAAATTATCAAATGATCTTAGATGGGAAGAAACTAAGCAATCCTTAAATACATTAAAAAGTTTAGCTAGAAAGACTGCAGATAAAGTAGTTGAAAAGGTTGAGAATCCAATAAATGGGTTGGGACTTTTTGCAGCAGGTGAGAAGGCCGCTCAACTTATTCCTGGAAAAGGAGGTGGTTGGGAAGGGGCTAATGGAAAGTGGTATAATAATTCTGTTCTAGAAAGAGCTGCAAATGGTAAATATGTTAGGGGGAGGGAGTTTATATTGAGAAGTCAACAAGCTGCAATTGTCAGAGTTAATGCTCAGATGCTCACAAGAGTTGGAAATAAACTATTTTACGCGGGTGTGGCAATTGGGACCTATAAGGCAGTTACTAATTTGGTAGACGGTAATTACGCAGGAGCCACAGCTTCTGCTCTCGGTGTGGGAGCTGCCTTTCTGATACAATCAGGAACGGTGCCAGGATTAATAATTGGAGGCCTATTTTATGCGATAGATTATACTGTGGGAGTGGAGAATATAATTAATGGAGTAGCTAATGCACCTAGCCTAGGTCAAATCTGGGGTGATATAAAATTTGAAACTAACCGCGTTCAATGGGAGAATTGGCACCCCTAAATTGAATCACTATGGATAGAATATTTTATTTATTTTATACTTTTTTCTTATTCTTAGCGAATAAGGGCTATTGGCATTTAGCTCGCGTAGTCCCAAGCTCAATAGGAATCTTAGTTATGCTATTTGTAGTATTGGGGTTAATGTTATTTTACTTTATTACAATTGTGGGTGTGAACTTTGTCTCTCCTTATTTTGAAATAATTGGATTGTTATATATTATTTTTATTTTGGTTTTAGTTCATTATAAATATGAGAGCAATGATAGATATAATTTGATAATAAATAGGTATGATTTATACTATAAAAAGTCAAAAATTAAACTTTTTCGTGATGCACTTTTAGTACTATTTCTCACTGGATTATCGATTTTAACAATTGTCTTAATTGCTAGGATATGAGTCCGCGTTAAGATGCCTATATTGGTTTTATGAATTTAACAGACTTCATAGCCAACTTCCCAGATGAGCAATCATGTCGGGCTAAGTTTCTGAAAATCAAAGAGGAAGAAGGAATTACATGCTGTAAATGCTCGCGCAAAGAACACTATTGGAAGCGCGATAAAGAATGCTGAGAATGCAAAAAAATGTCATGATCGGACCTTTTTAAGGGTAGGAACAATCATGGAGAGCTCAAAACTTCCTTTCAGGGCAACTAGTTTTTGATTGTTATTAGTAAATGAAATTATTTGATTCGAGATTGTAAGTAAATATTCCCAAATGAGCCTTTATCCTACCAAAGTGATAAACATTTTGGAGAACTGGCATTATCCGTTGGTTAATTTTATGAATGGAATTGAAAGTTATTTCGGAACTGGTGTAAAAGACCAACTTGACGGAGATACCGCTGTATTTAGCCAGTACATCCGAATGAAGGAATTCCACCTCTATGGCGCATCTCGACTGGGAATCTTAAACCAGAATGATACGCTGAAACGTGCTGATTTACATTTCGCATTGACATTCTCAGATCCCAATGCCGAACCTGAGCTCTTTGTTGAAACCCAAGATTACAACCGATATACGGCGGATTCCATTTATTCCCTTAAATTGGGCAACAAGCTCTATGAGGGAACCAACCACCTTGGTAATGTTGTGGTTACCTTCTCAGATAAACGTTTGGCCACTTGTGTGAACGATACCATTTATCATTACAGGGCGGATTTAAGAACGGCGAATGATTATGCCGCATTTGGTGCTGCTCTTGACGATAGACGGTGGTATTCTAAGGTGGATAGCGGAGTTTATAGATTCGGGTTTAATGGGCAGGAGAAGGATAATGAAATTTATTCTTCCAACAATGGAATATCTTATGAGAATAGAGTATTCGATCCCAGGTTGGGAAGGTTTTTGAGTATTGATCCACTGCAACTCGAATATCCTTGGCGAACACCATATAATTTCGCAGGGAACAGTCCAATATTGTACTTAGATCAAGGAGGATTGCAGCCAATTCCAGGAACAGTAAGTATGTTTGGACCTATTTGGATGGTTCCAGATGGGGTCAGGGCTTGGGAAGCGAGTAATCCTAAAACTTCACAGTTTTTTCAAGGTTTCGGTAATTTTACATTTGGATTATTGGGAACAATTGCATCTACTGAATACATTATAGGAAGTGGTTCATTAGGGGCTAGCCTTGGAGGGGCTGCTGCACTCAATTTTTCTCTTGGAGAAATGGGTTTAGGTTATTTTCAAATGATAGATGTATTTCGGGGAGAGGGAACTAATACTGTTTTACATAAATCTTCGTCGCTTTTAGGGCTTACAGCTCACACGTATGGATATGAGCATGCGGATTTAGTAAATAGTTTCGGCCAACTTTCAACGGGGCTGCTAACTGGAGGACTTATTAAACCAGGGGCAGATGGTCTATTAGGTATTTATAATGCATATCTTGAATGCAATGGACCGCAATTATTATATAATGGCTTATCATTGTTTGATCACTCTTCAGATATACTTGATTTTACACTAGAATTAAAAACTACCCTGAATAGTTCTGAAACGAATGCTGACGAATCAAATTCATCAAAACCACTTGATCTCAATAGTGTAATGAAAATTTCACAATCTTACTTTAAAAGAACTGAAATTACCTATACGATAAAGAAAGGTGATACCTTAGGTGAGATTGCGAAATCTTATAATACAACGGTAGATAATCTTGCTAAGATTAATGGAATATCAAATCCAGACCATATTATCGCCGGAGCAACAATAAAAATAAAGTAGAAAGGAATGGAATTTCGACGAAGTACAATCATGGCAAATAGGTCTTTTCTGTCAATTTTTTTAATAGGATTAGTTTTTATTAGTCTTTTTCAAAGCTACGAGTTAATGTTATTTTACTTTGTAGTTTTATTATGGATTTATCATAATCAAATTCTGTCAAATTTTATTCAGTCAATAGTTATTGATTGTAGGAAAAATGAATTTGTAGTTCAACAACGAAAAGCAAATGAGATTATGACCAACAGATATGATTTAAACTTGATTAAAGTTTCCTTTGAAATGAAGATTGGAGGTAAAGGAGTAAAAATGAGAAAGTGTGTTTTTTCGTATAACGGAGTTGAGATATTTGAGTTATTACCGGGGATTAGTGGTTGGGGAATTCTAGAATTGAACAAAATTGTGGAGGTAACTTCAGGTAATGGATGTGTGAATAAAAATTCCGTTTAATTCTCGTTGTATTTTCGTGTTTTTATTTTCATGGTAGTCTTATTGAATAGTTTCCAAGTAGGTGTATGAAAAAAGAAAATCTCATAATCATAGCAGTGATTCTAGGGTTAGTCACAACCGCATTTGTTTTGTTTTTGAATTCTGGAGATTTTGGTATTAGTGAACTAACTGCATTAATACTGACATGCTTTACCTCATGTTCGGTACTGATTTATATTCCTAAAAATAGGACGAAATAGTTTTCAAGGCAGAAAGTTTTGGAATGGAATTGACAAATTGTATCAATCCCAAGAAAATTCAATTTAAAAAGCTTCTAAAACCCTAGTCATTCGTATTATTCGTCTTTTCCAAGTATGGTGTCCGGTTATCCGGACACTTTTTTTCAGGAGTATTCAATTCCATTCGATAGAATTGATGGTAACTTTAACCTATTTTCAATTGAATAAAAGTTCTAATTTGCAATTAGGTCGGCAGTTCATACTATTCTTTACCCGAAGCATGGCACCAAAGACTTTCATATAGACAGTTCGAGTCCCCTCCTGGGCACAGAAGATAAAAGTCCTGCATTGCAGGACTTTTTGCATTTATAGGCTAGGGAACGAGAAGTTTATCCCGACAAACGCGCAGCGGTTCGTCATCGATGCCAAACTCCCACCGGGTCTTAAGACAATGCTCAGCCCGTACATTCGTTCTTAAGGTGTTTTTTGAATTGCCGACTGTTTCCAGTTACTAGTACCCTGTTACCGGAATAGTCGAGTTGTTTACCAATCATTTTTTCAACAGATGCAACGAAAATTACTTCCTAGGGTTCATCTTTGCAGCACGAATGAACCTATTAACCAACGTTTCGCTTAATCCGTTACTATGAGCGTTAAACAGAAATTACGTATCCTATTTTTCTTTATAGTATGCGCTCTATCGCTGCAAGATGCCAAGGCTACCCACGTAATGGGGACCGACTTTGCCTACGAGTGCCTGGGCAATGGAAAATACAGAATCATCCTCAACCTCTACCGCGATTGCAATGGTATAAGCCTGAATTCCACGGTAGGTTACCGGTATCGATGTGGAAGCAGCTCTACCAACGTGCAACGAACGGCCACCCGAATCAGTATAACAGACGTTACAGGGATAGACCCCGCTTGTGGGGTGGTTTCTAAATGCGCCAGTGGCTCCAACTTCGGCTATGGCATACAACAGCATGTCTACGTGGATACAGTCGATTTTTCAAGCCTCAACTGCTGCGAGGTGGTTGTGTATTACGACGTATGTTGCCGTAACAGCGGGATTTCTACGGGAGCGAGTAATCAGAATTTTTATTCGCAGATGACCATCAATACCTGCCTTAACTCCTGCAATAGCTCTCCCAAATACACCAATGTTCCAGTGGCTATCGTTTGCCGCAACCAAGATGTGGTGCTCAATAGCGGGGCAGTTGATACCATAGATGTGGGCGATTCACTGAGCTATGAGCTAACTACTTCACTCACCGGTCCCACTACCAATGTTACATACAACGGAAACTTCGCTTTCAATAGACCGCTCACATTCGCGGGCTTTCCAAATCAAAATTCCCCATTGCCAAACGGATTTCACCTTAATCCCACCACGGGCGATTTGGCATTTCGGCCAACTGTACTGAACCAGATATCGGTAGTAGCCATCAAAGTGAAAGAATGGCGAAAGAACAGTTTAGGTGTCTGGCAGCAAGTAGGGGAGTCGCGAAGGGATTTGCAAGTCATAGTGATCAATTGCCTCAATTCGGCTGGAAGTCAGAATTCCTTGCCGGTTTTAGATCCACAACCTACAGCCAAAATTTGCTCAGGCGATTCCATCTGTATGCGCATCGTAACAAGTGATGCAAATGCCTCAGACTCGGTCCGACTTACCTGGAACAGCGGTATTCCCGGAGCGAGCTTCAGCATAAGCAATCCAGGCTCCCGTCTTGATACGGCCTTTGTTTGTTGGAGACCAGGGGTAAAAGACACGTCGTCTGTTCCTTATTCGTTTACGGTTACAGCCCGAGACAATGCCTGTCCGTTTGCCGGATCCACCACGCGGGCCTATGCCATTCAAGTGGGCTTGAAGCCGGAAACACAAATGAATTATACCGTAGATACCTGCGGACTAATTGAAATGCAATCCATTCCAGTAACCGTATACGTTGACCCGGAATACACTTGGATTATCACCGATGCCGACAAGGATACAGTATTCAAATCGGTCACTTTCACCAATACGGCATATTCCTTTCTAGACCCCGGCAAATACTACGTTTACCACAAAATCGCAACGTCATTTCCGTGTTTTTCTGAATTCAGAGACAGCTTCGAGATAGCGCCTTACCCCGTTATTCGGAGTTCTTTACCTAACGATACCTCGGTTTGTCAGTTTTCTACCATCAACCTGAGCTCAACCGTGGATGGGGGCGTTGCTCCTTTACGCTATGCTTGGAATACTTCGCTAGCCGATAGCAGCGATCAGCTGAGCTTGACGATTGACCGCGATTCTTTGCTGGTGGTAACGGTAAGCGATAAATTTGGCTGCTTCCACCGCGATACGGTGAACGTTAGCTCGGTAGAGCTTCCTCAAGCGAAAATTTACATCGACGAGCCCAATCAATGTTTGAAAGGAAACCTCTTTTCCTTTATCGACTCCAGCTCCATTTCCAGTTCCACATTAAGTCGCACTTGGCATTTTGGCAATGGCGATACCAGTAACCTCGAGAACCCAAGCTTCACCTATAGCAACCACGATACCTTCCAAGTGGTCTTATATAGCAAAAGCAGCTTCGGTTGTCTTGATACAGCCTACGACTCCGTTTGGGTGCATCCGCAGGCGATACCGAAAATACAGGTGAATGATTCGGCGCAATGCCTAGTAGGAAACAGCTATGTATTTGATGCTCTAGCCAGCAGCATGCCCTATGAATCCATCACAAAGTGGTATTGGAATTTCGGTGATACAACCACCGATACCTTGCAAACGGTGAACAAAAGCTACAGCCGCTTCGGCTATATGCAGGTGCAATTGGTCACCGAAACCCAAAGCGCTTGTTTGGATACCGTTTTTCAGCAGGTTAGGGTGAATCCTAACCCTAAGGCTCGGATTGGAATAAATGATTCACTGCAATGTTTGAGTGAAAATTCAATTGAATTGACGGGCAATCCTTCAACGGTTGACGATGGTTTTATCGCCTCCATTGACTGGCTCAAAGGCGATGGCAGCGCAGATACAGGTTGGTTCCCATTACCTCATCACTATGCCAACGCCGATACCTTTTTCGTTCGAATGACCTTGCTCTCTGACCAACAATGTGGGGATACCGCTTGGCAAAAAGTGGTGATTCATCCGCAGGCCAAGATTCGCTTAAGTGTTGATTCGAGCGATGCCTGCCTCCGAGGCAATCGGTTCTATTTTGATGCGAGCGCTACCACCGTAAGCTCCGGCAGCGTGCTCCAATACAACTGGGACTACGGCGATGGTCAAATCGACTTGGGTGCCTTGGTGAACCACAGTTATGCCGCCCCCGATACCTTTTTAGTCAGGCTGATTAGCACCACAGCTTTGTTGTGCAGGGATACGGCCTACCAGCAAGTGATAACGCACCCTCAAGCGGCACCGGATTTTGTTTCTAACGCTGATTCGCAATGCCTCAACCTCAACGATTTTAGCTTCGACGCAAGCGGGACGAGCATTGATTGGGGCTATATCAAAGACTTGAGCTGGGATTTTGATAACGGACAAAGCGATACCGGTTGGATCATAAGCTCTATCCGCTACCAAAATGCAGGAACCTATACCGTAAGGCTGGCCACGCAAAGCGATTACGGTTGCCGAGATACCATTTACAAGCCTCGTGAGGTGCACCCTCGCGCAGTGCCTTCCATCCAAGCAAATTACTTTGACCATTGTTTTAGCTTCAATGCTTTTCAATTGGATGCATCCGGATCTACCATCCCCTGGGGCTCCATTGCGGCCTACCAATGGGACCTCGAAGATGGAGCTAGCCTAATGGGCATGGTTCCCGCCACACACAGTTTCGCAACAGCCGATTCATTCGATGTAAGGCTTATCACACGCTCCAACTTTGGTTGTTTGGATACCGTCTCTTCTGAGGTGGTTGTTCACCCGATGCCGGTATCAAACCTCATCTACAACGAAGACGAGCACTGCCTTTCCGGAAACAACTTCCGTTTTGATGCTAACGGAAGCACTATAGCCTCCGGCACAATCAGCCAATACGAATGGGGCTTTGGTGATGGCAGCACCGACAACGGGGCTCTCATTCCGAGTAAAACCTATTCTACACACGGTAATTACACGCTTAAGCTGAGAGTGGAAAGTGCCCTAGGCTGCGCCGATTCCCTCACGCAACCTATTGTGGTGCACCCGCAGATGGCGCCACGCATTCAAATTATCGATTCATTTGTCTGCGTGCGAGGTAACTTCTTTAATCTCAATGCTTCTTCTTCAAGCATACCATACGGTAGTATTACGGCCTACGAATGGGACTTTGATGACGGTACGGCACAGACCGGGGTGAACATCGGCATTAAGAATTTCAATTACTACGACACCTTTGCCATCCGATTGAGAACCTGGTCTGATAAGGGCTGCAGCGACTCAATCTTTAGGAGAATCGTTGTTTACCCTCAGCCTACAGCCCAGTTTATGGTGAATGATTCCATCCAGTGCTTCGATAAAAACCACGCTTTCTCCTTTGATGCGAGTGCCAGCTCAGTACCAAGCCCCTGGGCGGGAATCACAGAATACGCTTGGACTTCAAGCGATGGAACGCAGTCGACAGGCGTACAATGGCTAAACAAAGCCTATGCAAGCAGAGGGGTGTATACCACGCAACTCAGGGTGAAAACGCAAGATGGATGCAGAGATACCTTAGAAAAACAGATTCTTTTCTACCCGGCCATGCAGCCAGCTTTCACCACTCCGGATACGGCACAGTGTTTCAATGAACACGCCTTCGTTTTTGACGCCTCATCCAGCACCATTCCGCTGGGTTCCATTCAGAATTTTACATGGAAATACGAAGACTTCACCACGTCCACAGGAATGCAGAGTCCGCCAAAACGCTTTGCCGATTTTGATACCTTCACGGTTTGGCTCATCACTACCAGCAACGAATTCTGTGAAGACTCCGTTAGCCGAGAAGTGATTGTTTTTGAATCGCCTTTAGCCAATTTCAGCATTCCGGAGACGTGCTTAAAACAAGCTTCTGTTTTTACCGATTTGTCGCGCATCACCCACGACACCCTCATTTCGTGGTTGTGGGAATACGGCGATTTAGCGAGCGACACCCTCCAGAACGCCGTTCATTACTACAAAGCTGTTAACCGATACGATGTTAGGCTCGAAGTTCAGAGCCACAACAACTGTTTCCACGATACCCTGATGCCCGCTGTGGCTTGGGTGAAACCCCTGCCTATTTCGCGTTTTGGCTATCAAAGATCCAATTTCGATTTTGAGAAAATGAACTATGATTTCACGGACCTCTCAACAGACGCAATCACCTGGAATTGGAGTTTTGGGGATGGACAAACCAGCGTAGCACAAAACCCCAAAATTGAGTATGCCGATACGGCTCACTACCCGGTAGAACTGATTGTTTCCAATGCTTTTTCATGCTTGGATACAAGCTATCAAACCGTTTGGGCCTTGCCTGAATTTATGGTGTACGTACCCAATTCCTTTACGCCGAATGGCGACATAAAAAATGAACGATTTGCGCCTAAAGCAACCGTTTACTATAAGCGGTATTCCATGAAAATTTTCAACCGTTGGGGACAAGTAGTTTTTGAAACCGACACGCTTTCAGAATCCTGGGACGGCACAAGCCAAGGCGCAAGTTGCGACATGGGGCTGTACTTTTATACTATCACCTTGGTAGACATGGAAGATAAAGCCCATTACCTCAAAGGGAATATTACGTTGATACGATAGGGTTTGAAACTTCGTAAGTTATCATCTACTCTTTGAAATTAATTGGTTTTAATAGACATTAACTGACCTGCCATCGTCGGATTCAAATTTGGAATTCGGAGATTCGTAACAGCGTTAATTCTGAAGGCGGAAACCTCCAGTGGTTGTGATTTGCTTTCAACTTTTGGAATTCGGAGATTCGTAACAGCTTGAAGACAAATAACCCTACCAACTAGCAAGTTGTGATTTGCTTTCAACTTTTGGAATTCGGAGATTCGTAACAGCGTTCCTCCTTAGCGGTGAGTCTCGTTGATTGTTGTGATTTGCTTTCAACTTTTGGAATTCGGAGATTCGTAACAGCGTGCTTGCTGTCCAGTCAATCCGTTTAAGTGTTGTGATTTGCTTTCAACTTTTGGAATTCGGAGATTCGTAACAGCATTACAAAGGACTTATCCGGCAAAGTGTGCGTTGTGATTTGCTTTCAACTTTTGGAATTCGGAGATTCGTAACAGCGGGGCTATTCTCAGTAGTCCGCATGCATTTGTTGTGATTTGCTTTCAACTTTTGGAATTCGGAGATTCGTAACAGCGCTTGCCATCCTGTTTAGCTTTGTCGCAGTGTTGTGATTTGCTTTCAACTTTTGGAATTCGGAGATTCGTAACAGCCAACCAAGGAATCCGGCGCAACGCTTAAAAGTTGTGATTTGCTTTCAACTTTTGGAATTCGGAGATTCGTAACAGCCGCTTGTTACTGAATCAAAATCAACCTCTCGTTGTGATTTGCTTTCAACTTTTGGAATTCGGAGATTCGTAACAGCCTCATTGTAAACCTTACCAAGGCACAATGGGTTGTGATTTGCTTTCAACTTTTGGAATTCGGAGATTCGTAACAGCCATAAACGCGATCATTGAATGCAATGCGCGTTGTGATTTGCTTTCAACTTTTGGAATTCGGAGATTCGTAACAGCGCGACAGCAGGATTTAACTTTGGCACAAACGTTGTGATTTGCTTTCAACTTTTGGAATTCGGAGATTCGTAACAGCTTTGCGTAAATTGGAACTACCTCGCCAGTCGTTGTGATTTGCTTTCAACTTTTGGAATTCGGAGATTCGTAACAGCCACTTCTCTCGTTTCGTGCATGTTTCCTCGTTGTGATTTGCTTTCAACTTTTGGAATTCGGAGATTCGTAACAGCTTGGTCGGCGGATTGCATACCCGGTATCCGTGTTGTGATTTGCTTTCAACTTTTGGAATTCGGAGATTCGTAACAGCATTACCTAAATTCGGTTGACATTTTAAGGGGTTGTGATTTGCTTTCAACTTTTGGAATTCGGAGATTCGTAACAGCGCTGCTTATATCTTTTTTTTCGGTTAATATGTTGTGATTTGCTTTCAACTTTTGGAATTCGGAGATTCGTAACAGCAAACACTAAACAGCTTTGAGGTAACTATGCGTTGTGATTTGCTTTCAACTTTTGGAATTCGGAGATTCGTAACAGCGTGCCGTCAACGCTCCCCACCGAAGGGATAGTTGTGATTTGCTTTCAACTTTTGGAATTCGGAGATTCGTAACAGCTGCGTCTTTTAAAAATACGGAATGATACACGTTGTGATTTGCTTTCAACTTTTGGAATTCGGAGATTCGTAACAGCATTTTTCCGCCGTAAGCTCCGTTCCGCTTCGTTGTGATTTGCTTTCAACTTTTGGAATTCGGAGATTCGTAACAGCTGGAGATTATTCCGGGCGATTACCTAGACCGTTGTGATTTGCTTTCAACTTTTGGAATTCGGAGATTCGTAACAGCGTAATCCAAGGTTGTTCCCACCAAGGTCTTGTTGTGATTTGCTTTCAACTTTTGGAATTCGGAGATTCGTAACAGCCTTTTCGTTTTGACTTTCAATGATGCGCCTGTTGTGATTTGCTTTCAACTTTTGGAATTCGGAGATTCGTAACAGCTAGATCCGTTTGGTCCAGAAGAACTACCGGGTTGTGATTTGCTTTCAACTTTTGGAATTCGGAGATTCGTAACAGCGATGCCGGAGCGGCGGTGGAATTCATACACGTTGTGATTTGCTTTCAACTTTTGGAATTCGGAGATTCGTAACAGCAGAGCCTCTTGAGCTGCGCTCAGTGCCGGGGTTGTGATTTGCTTTCAACTTTTGGAATTCGGAGATTCGTAACAGCGTCGCTCAAGGCTGCTCAGCAACGCCTTGCGTTGTGATTTGCTTTCAACTTTTGGAATTCGGAGATTCGTAACAGCTTCATCGAGAACGCACTACCAACTCCTAAGGTTGTGATTTGCTTTCAACTTTTGGAATTCGGAGATTCGTAACAGCGAAAGATGATGCATCATATCTGGATGAGGAGTTGTGATTTGCTTTCAACTTTTGGAATTCGGAGATTCGTAACAGCCGAGGGGATAAACAATATTTTAATCGAAGCGTTGTGATTTGCTTTCAACTTTTGGAATTCGGAGATTCGTAACAGCGGCCCCATTTTGCCGGCCATCTGACCTTCAGTTGTGATTTGCTTTCAACTTTTGGAATTCGGAGATTCGTAACAGCACTATATGGACATTACCCTATCGGCGGACGGTTGTGATTTGCTTTCAACTTTTGGAATTCGGAGATTCGTAACAGCGTATCTATTCTTCCAGAACTTACTAGACAAGTTGTGATTTGCTTTCAACTTTTGGAATTCGGAGATTCGTAACAGCACTTTCAAACCACGAATGAAGTTAAAGAGTGTTGTGATTTGCTTTCAACTTTTGGAATTCGGAGATTCGTAACAGCATTACGCTGTATTTGAGGCTCGTGGTTTCTGTTGTGATTTGCTTTCAACTTTTGGAATTCGGAGATTCGTAACAGCCCAGACGGACTAGTATGCACTACCGTAACAGTTGTGATTTGCTTTCAACTTTTGGAATTCGGAGATTCGTAACAGCTTCAAACCACTCCATACCGGCTTTACCATGTTGTGATTTGCTTTCAACTTTTGGAATTCGGAGATTCGTAACAGCTCAGATTTATGCAGGCACCCTGCAAATGAGTTGTGATTTGCTTTCAACTTTTGGAATTCGGAGATTCGTAACAGCTCATCCAATGGAATATCCATCACCACGGCCGTTGTGATTTGCTTTCAACTTTTGGAATTCGGAGATTCGTAACAGCGTACGGGTTTCAGGGTGTATGTACAAGTCTGTTGTGATTTGCTTTCAACTTTTGGAATTCGGAGATTCGTAACAGCTTATAAAGCTGGAGGGATAATGCCCTATTCGTTGTGATTTGCTTTCAACTTTTGGAATTCGGAGATTCGTAACAGCGGCTGATCTATTCGAAGCAATGGGATTAAAGTTGTGATTTGCTTTCAACTTTTGGAATTCGGAGATTCGTAACAGCCTTCTCTTCTTTCTTTGGCTTGGCTGGTGTGTTGTGATTTGCTTTCAACTTTTGGAATTCGGAGATTCGTAACAGCCGTAGATGAATTTGAAATGCAGATCTACAGGTTGTGATTTGCTTTCAACTTTTGGAATTCGGAGATTCGTAACAGCGAGCTTGTCACCGTCCATTTGATTCACCTCGTTGTGATTTGCTTTCAACTTTTGGAATTCGGAGATTCGTAACAGCATACCCTGCTTCAAATCTCTGAATTCCAATTTTTTACATTGAAAATTAGGATTAAAAAATGGATGTGAATAGGCCATTTACTTGTTCTAATGTTAGAACATTTCCAATTGCAGGTTGGGAGTCTCTAGTTTTTCTTTTTTAACTCCTCTAAAAATTTCCATTGATCCAAACTGTTTATCGGTTATGCAGAGAATCCCGATTTGACCGGCTTTCGGTAGTTCTTTTTTGACTCGTTTGATGTGCACATCGGCATTTTCCCGGCTTGGGCAATGGCGGAGGTAAATAGAAAATTGGAACATGGTGAACCCATCGAGCAAGAGTTTTTTCCGGAATTCCGCATAGGCTTTTCGGTCCTTTTTAGTATCGGTAGGTAAATCAAAAAAGACGAGTATCCACATAATCCGGTAGGCATTTAGTCTGTCTTGTTTCACAAGATTTGGGGATAGGAAATTTTTCTGATTTCACCTTCAAAGCATTTTGCTAAACTGGCACTGCTGCGCTGAACAGCCAGCATCAATGGACTTCGCTGCCCATCGATATAAACGTCAACTGAAGGAATTTGGAGTAACTCTTTTTTCAAATTGGTGTTCAGTCCTTCCGGTTTCCCATGAACAGCTATTATTTCTAGAACTACTTGGTCAACATAAGGTCTGAATGGCTCCATGATATCATCTGCCAGACAATATGGATTGTATTGATTTCGGTGGTGAATGCCAAAAGCCGGAAATAAGCCGCTACCCACCAAGGCTCTAGCTACACAGGCTCTGAGAATGGCATAACCGTAGTTTAATAAGTTGTTAGGGGGGAGTCCGGCTCTGTCGCGAATAAATTCTGGATCTTTAAAAACTGATTTCCAGTAATAGGCAGCAGCTCGTCCTTCGTGGTTTTCAGCATCGCCAGATTTAACTTCACCTGCCCAATAGCGCATGTTTTCTTCGGCTATGCCTCGTTTTCTAAGTACCGCTGCTTGATTCTCAATTTTGGATTTGACCGTCTGTTGCCAGAGCTGTTTCCTTAGAGGTACCGAACTTTCAATTTGATCCTTATGTCTGGCACTTTGCAGGGTATGCCCATCTAAATTCAACCAAAGTCCTAGTGGCATATGTTTTTGATCGCAAGCCACAATGGCGGCGTTGTTTTGCAAAAGCTTGGCCATCAATTGCTGAGACAAGGTAATTTGTGGATGATCTAATATGACCATGCCAATATCTTCTATCGGTACAGTCTTTTTTTCTTTCTCTTTCTCAGGAAAATCAATCACCAACTGCTCGAGATGGGTACTGAGATAAGCCGGGTTTTCAAAGAACAGAGTGCGTTTAATCATGTTATTCCAATTGAATTTCTGGGCTAATTTTGGTTGAACGGAAGGCACTTAACGATTCCTTGTAATTCAAGTTAGAATCGAATAAGCGCTCAACCCAAGGGGATAAATTTTCTATAAACATTGAATGAGAAGACCATTTCCAAGCATCTAAGCTATTAGTAAACCCGTGGTGTATAGGATTACAATGAATATAGTGGATCAATGTTCTGAAATATTCGTCGGAATCTATTTCCTTTCTTTTGAAATTCTTAAGGAATAAAGAACCGCGTCTGCCATAGGTTTTATTAAAAGCTTTGGTATAGCTGTTAAAGAAGTTGGAGAAAGACTGATTGATTCGTTGGGTGACTAATCCTTCCAAGTTTTGATATCCTCGTTGTTCTTCAGCTTTCTTGTCATCTCCTAATCTAGATTTATCCTCTGAATTAGGTCTATCTAA
>FWPV01009954.1_pt1 | contig 15803 bp, 13 predicted proteins | sample 2228371 | NCBI WGS metagenome assembly FWPV01 (sample SAMEA103939776, study PRJEB20133) | metagenome | reverse complement strand
GTCCCGCCGAGGGGGGAGGAGAAAGGTGCATACCCCCGTCCTAGTGCTCAATCACAACTTCCAGCCGCTGCATGTGTGCAGTACCCGCAGGGCCATGACGCTGCTGTACCTGGGCAAAGCAGAGGTCGTGGAGAACGGGCGCGGGTACGTGCGCACGCCCTCGGCGCTGCTGCCTCGGCCATCGGTCATTCGGCTGCACCGAGCGGTGATGCGGCCCTATCCCCGCGTGCGGCTCAGCAAGAAGGAGATCTTCCGCCGCGACAACTACACGTGCCAGTACTGCGGCCAGCCGTCCAAGCACCTCACGGTGGACCATGTGATTCCCCGCCATCGCGGCGGCACGCCCACGTGGGACAATCTGGTGTCGGCATGCCCCGCGTGCAATCGGCGCAAGGGCGGGCGCACACCGCAAGAGGCCCAGATGCGCCTTCTGCGCCCGGCGTTTGAGCCTCGCGCCAACAGTCTGTACCTGTTTCGCCATTACCTGGACGAATACAAGGAGTGGCGCAAGTTCATTGAAGGCTGGTGAGCCTTCGGGGTAATTGGAGAACACCGACTGCCCGCCGCCCTCGGCGGGTCGTTTATGCCCGATCGTCGGCGTCTGCCGCGTCCCGGGCCATGTCCACCAGTGCGTACAGCCCGCCGGAAACCAGCGAGTGCCCACCGAACAGGACGGGGATGGGCGATTCGGCGGCGGCCTCGGACAGGGCCTTCAGCGCAGGGTCTGTGATGCCATCCGGCCGGAACAGGTCGGATCGGTAACGGTCGGCGTTCGTGGGCCACCGGCCCAGGTGCGACAAGAGGACGCGGCTGTCCAGGAGCACCAGATCGGCCACCTCGGCCAGGGCCTGGAACAACGCTTTGGGGCCTCGCTCGCCGATGAAATGCCCCAGGACGGTGCGCACTTCGCCCCGCTCCATGCGGCCGCTGGCTCGCATCCCCCGCTCCTCGGCCAGGACCATCACCGAGCACGGCGTGTGGGTCTCCAGGTAGGCACGGGCGGCGGCCCCCACCCTCCCGGCCACGAGGACGCGCGCGCCCGGCCGACGCAGGACGCCCAACGCCCGCAGCACGGGCATCAAGTCCAGGCCCAGGCCGTCCAGGTACGCCCGTAAGCGCGGCGGGCAGGCGGGATGGGCTCCTGCGATCATCAGGTCCACCGGCGTGTCCAGGTCAAACAGGCTCACCGTGCCCGGAGGGAGAGCCAGCGCCTCCAGCCCCGCCTGGCGGGCCAATCGCCATGCCAGGTCGTTGTCGGTGTCGGGCGGATCCACACGGCCGATGGCCTCGCCGGGCGTAAACGCGACAAAGTCCGAAGAGTAGAAGTTGTTCGCCACGAGGCGGTTCTCGCCATGGGCGACCGTCTCGGCGATCCAGCGCAGGTCGCCGTCGGCGAGGAATATGCCACTGCCGCCGCCCGCGTAGAAGGGTGCGACCAGCCTGCGCCCGCTGCCCGACAAGTTTCACGGCGTCGCCGACCAGGAGGTCAAGTACCGCCAGCGTTATGTCGACCAGGCCGTACTCGGATACCAGATCGCGAAGCCGCCGCCCGAAGTGAAATGCGCCGGAATCCAGCGCGATCTCGGCATCGGGATGAGCGGCGAGAACCCGTGCGGCGAACGCCTCGGAATTAGTGGCCACCAGCATCCTGCCGATTCCATCCACGCGAGCCGCGCGGTCCAGCCAGTCCAGTGTAGCGGCGCGCCAGGCCTCGGTCATCATCGTCTCTTCGGGGGAGGATTCGCTTCCCCCGGTCATGAGCACAAGTTCCAGTTGCCTGGGCATAGGCTCTCCAAACTCATCGGGGCTAGAGCATCTGCCCTAGCCCCGATCCACCTTATCGGGTGCGTGTGCACCATAGTCAAGGCCGGGCTTACGAGATCTCCGGCTCCAGCAGGCCGTAGTCGCCGTCGTGGCGGCGATAGACCACGCTCAGACGATCGGTGTTCACGTTCAGGAAGATGAAGAAGTCGTGGCCCAGGAGTTCCATCTGCTCAATGGCCTCGGTCTCGTCCATGCGGTCCACGCGGAAACGCTTGGTGCGCACGATGCGCGGCTCTTGCTCCTCCGCCTCGCTCACGGGGACCGGAGGCATCTCCCCTGGGCTGGGGCGACCGCGTCGGCGTTGTTTGCCCTTGTACCGTGCGATCTGGCGGTGCATTTTGTCCACGGCGGCGTCAATGGAGGCGAACATGTCGGCCGACTTCTCCTCCGCGCGGAGGATCGTGCCGCTACTGCGCACCGTTACTTGGACTACCTGGCGGTCCTGGGCGCTCTTGGTTTTCTCTACGGCCAGTTCCACTCGCGCCTCGTCAATGGTCGGGAGGTACCGATCCAGTTTGCCGATTTTCTTTTCCACATACGACCGCAGCCAATCCGTAACTTCTACATTCTTGCCCGTGATAATCAGTTGCATGTCCTCACTCCTTGCGTTGAGATGTCATGCCGAGAAACTCGGAATACGCCTGCCGGTGGATAACAAAGGCCGACCTATGGCACAGTGCCCATGGAGGTCGGCCACCCATTCCCCCAAAGCGTTCATATCCACCGCCTGCCCTTGCGTGCAGGAGAAGCCGGTTTCCATTACACTTCCATTATACTGCATGGGGAGCGATTTGGCAATACGCGGATTCGGAATTTGGCGTAACCGATGTATAATCGCCCCTGATGGAAGCGCACGCACGGATGGAAAACACACCTGGGTCAAACGCAATGCCCTGCCGACGTATGGCTGTCGCGGTCACGATGATGGCGGTCGTGCTCCTCACGGCGTGCGGCCACGTGTGGACGCTCCCGACGGATACGGCAACGCCGGCCACATCGGCGGTTCCGCCGTCGCCCACGGTGGCGATGCCCACCGGAACCGCTACGCCGCCGCAGCCCGTCTGGCTCCCGACGCGGACGCCTGCGCCCACGCCGACGCCCATCATCTACGTCGTGCAGAAGGGCGATACGCTCATCGGCATCGCCAAGCAATTCGGCATATCGGCCACGTTGCTGCAGACGGCCAACGGCATCGTGGACCCGCGGCGACTGCAGATCGGGCAGGAGTTGCTCATCCCGCCGGCGGACCAGGGCGTGCGCCACGTGTTGCCCACCCCAACGCCGGTGGCCGTGCGCGTGGACAACGTGAGTGCATACGCGCTGCCGACGGGGGGCTTCTGCGTCCTGGGCGAGGTCGTGAATCCCCTGACCGATGCGGTGGAGCGCGCCGCCGTGGAAGTTACCCTGCTGGATGCCAACGAGGCGATCATCGCTCAGGAGCAAGCGGCCACGTTTCTGGAGGTGATCCAGCCGGGCGAGTCGGCGGCCTTCGCCGCCCTGTTTCCCCATGTGCCGTCGTTCGCCAACTACCGCGTGGCTGTGGTGAGCGCCGACGCGCTCCAGCACCTGGGCCATCTGTATTTGGCTTTCGCCGTTGCCTCGCACGAGGTGCGGCTGGCGGGCAACGGCACGGCCGAGGCGGTGGGTGCTGTAACCAACGAGGGGGATGCCATCGCCGCGCCTTTTGTCGTCATAACGTGCTACAACGTCCAGGAGCGGCTGGTGGCGGTGCGAGAAGTGCCCACCGACCCGCCGATCCTCGGCCCAGGCGAGCGGGGGGCATTTCGTGCCGCGCTCACGCCGCTGGGCGACTCCATTGACCACTGCCGCGTGCAGGTGCAAGGCGAGCGGCTGGGCGAGTAGGGCCGCGCAGGGCATCGGGTCAGGATACGATAAGGTCATCATGCAAGAGCCGAAGATTCCGGAAACCGAAAGAGCCATGGGCAGTGCACCCGCCGGAGAAGGCGGCAAGCGACTTCGGGGTTTCGTGCACGGCTTTGGCCTCCCCGAGGCGCTGATGGTGCTGGGCGTCGTTCTCATCGCCACGTTCGCCATCCTGTGGATGCAGCGGGGACGCGAGCCGGTCGGCGTGCCCGCCGCGGTGCAGCCGACACCGTTCCCGACAGCGCCGCGGCCCACCGCGACTGCGACGCCGCCGCCGACGGCGACGTCGGTCCCGGGTACGCCCACGAAAGTCGTCCTGCCGACAATACCGCCTGCGCCTACGCCTGCTGTGCCTGTCCCGGCCACCACGGCCCCGACCCGCATCGTGATCCCGTCCATCCATCTGGATGCGCCTGTGGTAGAAGTGGGCTGGCGTGTCGTGGAGCGAGACGGGCAGATAACGACGGAGTGGGAGGTGGCCGACAATGCGGCAGGGTTCCACAAAGGCTCCGCCTATCCGGGCAATGTCGGCAATACCGTGCTGTCTGGGCATCATAACATTCGGGGCAAGGTGTTCCGGTATCTGGTGAACGTGAATCCGGGCGACCTCATCATCTTGTACGCGGATGACCGGGCGTACTCCTACAGGGTTGAAAGCAAGCAGATTCTGCCCGAGAAGTATGCTTCGGAGGCGCAACAGCGGAAAAACGCCGAATTCATCGGCTATTTTCCCGACGAGCGACTGACACTCGTAACCTGCTGGCCCTATACTAGCAACACCCACCGCGTCGTGGTTATCGCGCGGCCGGTTCCGCCGCCCGCCGAGGTGAAGTAGCCCCCAGACTGCCGAGTTGCCTTCGGTATCGGCTCACGATGCCAGCAGGCCGCTTGCGGCAAGGGCGTTGGTCAGCGCGGCCCATTCTTCCAGACTCAGCGTTTCCGCGCGCCGCTTGGGGCTGATGCCCACGGAGCCGAGCGCGGCCTCGGCATGCTCCGGCGGGATGCGCAACCCTGCGCTCAAGGCGTTGCGCAGTTGCTTGCGCCTCTGCGAGAAGCCAGCCTTGGCGACGCGGAACAACAGCGCCTCGTCGGCCACCGGAGCCACAGGAGCCGCGCGCGTGTCCAGCCGCAGGATGGCCGAGTCCACCTTCGGCGCAGGGGTGAACGCGCCTGCGGGGACGCGGGTTACGATTCGGGGCACGGCGTACCACTGCACGGCCACGGCCAGCAGGCTCATGGCGCCGGGGCGCGCGCAGATTCGCTGGGCCACCTCCCACTGCACGGTCACGACGGCCAGGGCGGGGCGGACTTCGGCTTCCAAGAGCAACCGCAGGATGGCCGAGGTTACGTAGTATGGCAGGTTGGCGACCACCTTGTACGTGTACGAGGCCGCAAGGTAGGGCCGCAGAAGGTGCGCGATGTCCGTTGCGAGGATGTCGGCGTGCACCAGCGTCAGGCGGGGATTGCCCGAGAAGCGTTCTTCCAGCAGGCGCACCATGCGGGGGTCCAGTTCTACGGCCACGACGTGGCCCGCGCGGGCCAGCAGGTGCTCGGTCAGATTGCCCGTCCCCGGCCCAATTTCCAGCACCGCGTCGCTGTGGGACAGGTCCGCGGCGTCCACGATCTTGCGGAGGTATACGGGATCGGCGAGGAAGTTCTGGCCGAGGCTCTTTTTCGGGCGCACAGGGCCCTCGTCCAGGATGCCCTGCAAGCGGGACATGGCGCGCCTACCTGGACTCCACCGGCCAGTCTGGCAGGACGTACCGGATTTGGTCGGGTGGGGGCGGCGGGGCGAGCAGATAGATGTCCACCCACTTCTTCCACAGCACCAGGTTGTCCTCGTCGTAGCACAGGTCAATGCGCAATCCCTTGATGGCGCCGCCGGTGTCGCCCACATCGCCGATGCCGTAGCCGGGCACGTACATCTTGGTCTTTAGGTTGATGACCGTTGGATCCACGGCGACGATGCCCTTGCGGGCACGCCAGCCCACCCGCGTGATGCCGTATTCCGGATGGTCGCGCGTCTTGCCGGACGTGGCCGCCGTGTACGATGTGGCCAGCACACGCAGTTTGCGCCAATACTGGATCGTGCCGTAGGGCGTCTCCAACTCGCGGATAACGATCTTGGTCCCGTAGGCGAAAACCTGGTCTTTGGGCTCCATGGCCACCCACTCGTCCACGGTTTCGCGCTCCACTTCCACGCCGTCGCGGATGACGGTGCGGATGCGGCGCTTGCGCAGCCCCTCCTCGCCGGGCCGAACCAAACGCCGCTGGTCAATCTCCATGTCCGGGTCCGGCTGCCATACCACCGAATAGGCAATGGGCTCTTGCTCTACCGTGAACGCCTGACGCATCCGCACGACTTGGATGCGCATCCCCGATTGGAGCGGCGTCTCGGCGGGCGGCTCCGTGTAGTCCATGCCGACCAGCACGACTCCGGCCGCGGCCAGGGCATCGGCCACAGTCGCACCCTGGACGCGTGCGGCGATCAGGCGGGAGTCCACTTCTATTTCCACCGGCGTGGCGCGGCGGATGGAGATGGTCATGCCGGGGACGATGGGGGCGTTGGCCTCGGGGAACACCGCGTCGCCGTCCAAGAGTTTCACTTCGGTGGCGGCCAACGCTTCGCCGACAGTCGCCGCGGTAGTCAAGAATCGCGCCGTTACGCCGCCATCGCTCACGGTGAGAGGGACGGCGCGGCGCACTTCCACCGTCAGCGTGTCCCTGCGCCCGATTTCGTATCGGGCTCCTCGGCTGGATACTGCACGGGGATTTGTCGCGGTGCTGGCCGCCCCAGGCACAACCGCTTGCCCGTCCACCAGAACTACGTCCGCATCGCCGACGTGGACTCCCGCCTCCGCTAGAATCTGCGATGGATCGGTCGCGCGCGTCTGGATGGTGAAAGCGGCCCCGTCGGCCCGTATGGTTACGGTGCGTGCCCGCTCCACGGTAACCAGCATCTGCGGTGTCAGAGGGGACTCCGGACTTGGCCAGATTGCATCGGCGGGCGAAAGTCGTAATCCATGTTGCTCCAGGAGCGCGCCGACGGTGGCCGCATGCGTGCGGATGAAGAGGGGTTGCCCGTCCACCCAGAGGGTTACGGGCATGGCCGTGTGCGCATATAGGCGCATGCCGAGGGCCGCCAGCATGATGACGAGCGCCACCCATGCGACGGCCCGAGCCACGCGGCCCAGGCCCCACTGTGTCGTTATGGAATCCTGCCGTATCACCTCGTCGCAGGATGAAGTGTACATCGTCCGTCCTTCAGGCGTAGTGTTCTACCCGTGCCAATGACAAAGACAAATGGGTCGTGCACCCCTCCTTGACCTGCATCCCCTGGCTTGCTCGATTAGCCGGCTCCGGCCAGGCGACCCTGCGTCGCCCAGAAAGCACTCCTTACCGTTGCTTCCTCCCGGACCTGGCGGGGTTCGAAGGTTCCTGCCGCGCAGGACCCAGCCATCCACGCCGCTTGACCGAAGCAGTCCCAAGAAATCACAGGCCGCAAAAGGGCATTCAACCCCGCTATAGCGGATTGCGGGTACAGGGCACCGCTAGCTCCCCGTTTAGCACGACCCACGCTGATGTTACCCGATGGTGTCCAGGATGTCAAATGAAATGGCGGAGAGGGTGGGATTCGAACCCACGGAGGATTGCTCCTCACGCGATTTCCAATCGCGCCGATTCGTCCACTCTCGCACCTCTCCGCGCACGAGCGAGCCCATTATACCTGCGCGGCGCGGAGTTGGCAATTTGGCGCCTTCACTCGTTCACAGCGGCACTGCTTTTTGAGTCCGGCCGCATGCGTGGTACAATGGGCCAGGCGGCGCTTGCGCCGCTTATCTCTTGTCTGCAAGTCGCAGCGTTCCAGAGGAGTTGGTTCGTATGCAGATCGGTATCATCGGCCTGCCCAATAGTTCCAAGACGACCATCTTTGACGCGCTCACCCGCGAAGATGTGGAGACGACGCCGTTCTCGTCGGGGCAGTTTGAACTACACACGGCGGTTGTGGAGGTGCCCGACCCGCGCGTGGACCGTCTTGCCGCCATGTTCCGCCCGCGCAAGGTTACACGTGCCCGCGTGCAGTACAATGACATCGCGGGGCTGGTGCCGGGCGCGGGCAAGTCGGGCGGGTTCTCTGGCCCCTTGCTCAATGCCATTGCGGCCAACGATGCGCTTCTTCACGTGGTGCGCGCGTTTGAGGACGATTCGGTCCCCCATGTGAGGGGCCGGGTGGACCCTGCGCGCGACCTGCACGACCTGGACGTAGAACTCATCCTGTCGGACCTGGGCATCGTGGAGCGCCGCTTGGAGCGCCTTGAGAAAGACGCGCACCGGAGCGGCCCCGTGGGCGACGCGGCCCGCGCGGAAATGGCCCTGATGCAGCGGTTCAAGGCCGCTCTGGAGAATGAAATCCCCCTGCGGGACCTGGACCTGACGCCGGATGAGGAGCGCCAGGTGCGCGGGTTCGCGCTTCTGACCCTGAAGCCGGTGCTGGTGGTGATCAACGTGGGGGACGAGGGCCCCGCTGACCCCTCGGCAATCCTCACGTACCCGCACCGGCGTTCGGCGGTCATCGCCCTGCGCGGGGCGCTGGAGAAGGAGATCGCCCAGTTGGATGCCGAGGCGGCCGAGTTGTTCCTCACCGAGTACGGCATCTCTGAGCCGAGTTTGCGGCGCATGATCCGCCTGTCCTACGAACTGCTGGGCCTGCAGTCCTTTTTCACCGTGGGCGAAGACGAGGTGCGGGCGTGGACCATCCGCAAGGGCGACACGGCGGTGCAGGCGGCAGCCGCGATTCATACGGACTTGGCCCGCGGGTTCATCCGCGCAGAGGTCGTCGCCTACGAGGATCTCATGGCCGCGGGCTCGCTGGCAGAGGCCAAGCAGCGGGGCCTGGTGCGGCTACAGGGGCGCGACTACGTCGTGCAGGACGGCGACATCTTGAACATTCGGTTCAACGTTTAGCAGGCGGGTCGCCCTCATCGCCGAGTTGCGACCCGGCGGGTATGGACATGAGCAGGTCTGCCAGGTCGGCCATGCGGAAGGGTTTCTGAAGCACGCCGTGCAGTCCCTGTTTGCGGAGATCCTCCACCTCTTCGCTATCGGCGAAACCCGTGGTCAGGATGACGGGCAGGGTTGGTCTGATTTCGTGCAGCCGCCTGAAGAGTTCCAACCCGCTCATTCGGGGCATGAGCATGTCGGCCACGACGGCGAAAATCTCGTCGGCATGATCCTGGAAGATGCGAAGCGCCTCGGCTCCGTTGCGGGCAAGGATCGCGCGGTAGCCCAGCCGCCCCAACATGCGCTCCATCAGTTCGCGCACCATCTCCTCATCCTCGGCCACCAGGACGGTCTGACCCTCTCCGCGGTGGGCCGCTTGCGGGGTGACGGCGGGCTGTTCGGCCTGCTCATGCTGGGCCGGGAAGTAGATGTGCGCTTGGGTGCCCACGCCCACCTGACTTTCCAGGAAGATGTAGCCTTCGTGCTGTTTCACGATGCCGTAGGCTTGGGCCAGACCCAGGCCGGAGCCCTTGCCCACGCCCTTTGTGGTGAAGAACGGCTCAAAGGCATGGGCCACCACGTCCGCAGACATGCCTTCGCCGGTGTCCTCCACTCGCAGGTGTACGTAGTGCCCAGGCCGCATCATGGGGTAGCGGCTGAGCAGCGCGGCGTCTGTGGCGATGCGGCGCAGCGCAAGGGTGATCGTGCCGCCGTTGGGCATGGCGTCGCAGGAGTTGGACACCAGGTTCATCAGGAGTTGCTGAATCTGAGTGCGGTCGGCGAAGATGGTGTAATCGTCGGTTGGAAAGTCCGTCTGTATCGCGATATTCTCAGGAATTGTGCGGCGCAGGGATCTGATGATGCTGTGGAGGAACGTATCCAGCCGCAGCGTGGCCTTTTGTGTAATGGATCGCCGCCCGAAGTCCAGGATCTGCTGCACCAGGCGCGCCGCCCGCTGCCCCTGCTGTACGATCTGCTCCAGGTCGGCGCGGAGTTCGGGCGAGAGGTTGGGCGTACCCAGGTTCAGTTGGGCCAAGCCGATGAGAGATGTCAGGATGTTGTTGAAATCGTGGGCGATGCCCCCGGCCAGTTGCCCCAGGGCGGCCAGCCGCGCCTGCTGCTCCATCTGGATCTGCGCCCACCGCTGTTCCGTAACGTCGTGGAGCGTCAGCACGGTGCCGGTAGCACCGGTCGGCGTCGTGTAGGAAACAGCGGACAACTGCGCCACTAGATGGGATTCTCGTCCTCCAGCAGAGCACTCGGATGGGGTTGCCTCGCGGGTGCGGGCGCGCAGGTCATCCAGCGAGAAGCCGCAAATCTCTCGGACCACATCCCCTTCCCGCAGTTCGGCGAGGCCCAGCAGAGGGAGGAGCCTGCGCGCCGAGGGGTTTGCCGCCACCAGACGGTCCTGATGATCCAGCAACAGGACGCCTTCCTGCATGGCATCCATCGCTTCTTCCAAGCGGGTCCGCTCGGCCTGGGCCAATGCGCGCATGCGTTGGAGTGCGTTCGCCAGCAGCCCCGCAACCGCGCGCAACCAGCGCCGGTGGTCGTCGGTCAAGGCATTCTCAGCCTCACAGGCGATGCACAGTCCGCCCAGGCGCACGTCGGCTGCGTCCACCGATTCTACGATGACCGACCCCAGCGCGTTCAGCGGCGGTGCATCGGGCTGATCTATGCTCCACGCGACCTTATGTTGCGCTTCCGTCGCGCTCATGCTCTTGGCAAAAGCGTAGCCCAAATGCTTGCGCGTTTGTTCCATGAGTTCTCGCGACAGCCGCTCGGGGAGAGGCCTTCGCGCGCGCAGGGCTACAGGACCCATGCCCATGCCGGGCTGGGCGATGGCTACCGCCGCCACTTCCACGCCGCGGATGCTCATCAGATGCTCGGCGATGGCCGCGAATAGGTCGTCGGGGCGCAGGGTGTACCCCAGCCGCTGGGACAGTTCGTACATCGCCTGTATCTGGGCGGTGCGTTCTTGGACCCGCGCTTCCAAGGCCATGTTGAGTGCCTGCAGCGCTTGCCAGTGCACATACGACTCCGCACCTGCCGACAGCACCGGGCCGAGTTGCTCCAGCACGGACAGATGGAAGTCTCCGAAGGCGTTTGGCTCGTTTGCGAAAAGGAGCAGGGCTGAGCGTATGTCGTCCCGCAGTATGAGCGGGTAGATGAGGAGGCTTCGGATGCCCTGCGCGTCCAGGATCGCGTCCTCCGCGTAGGTGTGCGTGCGGGTGTCCCGCTGGACGACGGGCGCTCGCAGGGACAACGCAACCCCAAGCGCGCTGTCGGGCGGGATGTGTTGCATCCTCGGGCCGTAGACGGTAGCAGCGGCATGAAGGAGGTTGGTAACCGCCTCCCCTTTATCCGGGGGGTGGGCGAGGTGCCCGGCAGGCCAAAGGCCCAGGATAGCGATGGAGAAGGGGATATGCCGCCGGAGCACGTCCAGGGTCCCCTGCAGTCGCTCGCCGGGGCGAAGTTCGGCGACGTGTCGGCTGATCTCGGAGATGGCCATCTGCCGCCGATGGGCCTGGACGGTATCGGTGATGTCCAGGACTAGGCCCTGGATCATGGGGTGTTCAAACTCGGGGCTTTCCAAGACGGTGCCCAGGTTTCGCACCCATCGTTCCGAGCCATCCGCGGCGAGCATCCGATGCTCCAAAACGAAGGGGGTGCCCGTCCGTAGAGCCGTGCGAATCCTGCGAACAATGCTCCTCCGATCTTCACGCGGAGCGAGGTCAAAGGGGCTTTTGCCCAGCAACTGGTCCGGGCTGAAGCCGAGCAACTGGCGGACATAGGGGCTGACGTAGCGGAGGCGAAGTTCGGGCCCGGCGATGTAGATGACTGCCGGCACCGTGTCCACCAACAGGCGGTAGCGACGTTCCAAAGCAAGGGCTTCGCGCCGCTCCCGAGCGCTTTCCCAAGCGGCCCGGGCGGCGGCGACAAGGCTGCCGAGTTCGGACAGAGTTTCTGCCGCCTGGTCCTCTGCCCTCTGCGCTGCGGTCTTGGCCTCGATGCCGGTGTACAGAACGACGGGGACATCGGGCCATCGTTCGCGGGCTCTGCGGACAATCTCGGAGCCTGTGGCCCACGCTGTTTGGCCTTTGGCGATGACGAGGTCGGCGCGCTCCCCGTCCAGCGCGGCCCGAAATGAGGCCTCATCGCCCGCTTCCACCGCCCGCAGGCCCGAGAATCCCCGCGTAAGTTCGCGAAGGATCGCGCCGCGGTCCTCGGTGTCATCGTCTATCAGTAGCACGGTTACCAGAGGGTGCATGGTCTATCCTTCCCCACCCTCTCAGGGCCAGCCCAACTACGGCACGCGGATGATCACATCGGCCCAAGACTGCTCGGTGCCGTCGCTCCGCATGTACAGCCCCACGCGACCGGGGCGGACGGTCGCGTTCTCCCACACGCTGGCCTCCTGGGCATTCACATAGCCTATGAGTCGGTTGCCCAGCACCTCCACCCGAACGCGCGCGACCACCACCTGGGTTCCGTTGCCGCGCGGCAGGGCCAGCGGGCGTGGGTCAATCGGGTCGCTCCAGCGTTCGGGCGATTGCATGTCCGCGTCGACTCCGCCGCTCCGCACCTGCCAGTAGCACCGCTCCTCCCCTGCCTGCGAGATGACGAAAACGTAGGCATCGTTGGGGTTCCGCGCCCGAACGACGATCCCCACACGCGACGGCCTGGTGTAGTACCGCAGGCTGGCCTCTACGACCGCATCCGTCCACTCACCAACGCAGAGGGAGAACGCTTCCGGCTCTCGCGTGTCCGAGGGCCAATAGGTGCAGTAGCGGGGGCCGGTCCTCCATCGGCCCGAGTCGTTGCTCCAGGACTCGGTCTGCCGTGCACACGCTTCGTCTGGGGGTTCAGAGGAACTGAAGAACGGCCCGAATACCTGCATGTGCGCGGTAGGCTGGGGGATCGTAGTCGGCGTTGGTGAAGGGCTCGATGGTGGTATAGGCCCGGTGCATCTGCACAGCAGCACGGCACACCCCAGCATGATCCACCCGATGCGGTATCCCAAGGGTTCCCTCCCAAAGTTTGAAGGTGCGGCGGGGGTGTACGTGTACACATTATACGTAGAGATGTGCAAGAAAGCAAGTCCGCGCCGTTCGGGTCGTATGATATTACGGTGAGAATTGCGTGAAGGATCCACTTCTCACACCTTGCCCTTTCCTCTCCGCGTGCCGAGAGGGAAGGCGTGGGTGTGGGAGGGGTTAGGTGAGGTCAAGGGGCCGACCGCTGCCCCGACAATTCCCAACAAGTCCATATTGAAAATTACTGCCCTTGGCTCGCAAGACTAGAAAAAACGAGAGAGTTGTGCTATACTATATGTAAATCCCGCGGCGGGAAGCCGACAGGGTTCGGGGGTGTGCCTTGCCGACAGACGAGCGCGAAGCCCTGATAGAGCGCCTTGTGGAGCAGGTGAGGGCGTGGGGACTTGAGGCCCCCGCGGTCTTCTTGCTGGAGTCGCACAATCCGCTGACGTTCTTGGGGAGCCAGGCGCTGGTGTTCTTGGAACCGCTGTTCCGCGCGGCAGGACAGGGCCGATTCGCGAGCGATTGGGCCCGCGCACTGGACGACCGGGGCATTGTGGAGCAGGTCGTCCGCCGGATTGAGGGGGCTTCGTAGGATCAGGAGAGAAGGCATGGACAGCATTCTGGAACTGTTACGGAACTCCGGCATCACCGACAAGCAAGCCCTCATGTTCGTTTTGCTGTTGCTCGTGTTGCCGCTGCTGGCGCTGTTCACATCGCAGTTGCGTGCGGGCAAGCAGGTGATTCTCCGCCCCATCCGCGCTTTTGAGCACCTGCGCGCGCTGATCGGGCGGAGCGCGGAGACAGGCCAACCCATCCACATGACCCTCGGCATCGGCGGGATCGTGGACGCGAGCGCGGCGGAAAGCCTAGCAGGGCTGGCGCTGATGGGCCATGTGGCGGAAGAATCCACCGCATGCGGCGCGCCGATGGTCGTTACGGTATCGGATCCGACGCTTCTACCGCTGGCACAGGACATCACGTGGCGTGCCTGGGAGGGCCACCCATACCAGTATCAGGTGCGCGAGCCCGAAGCGCGCATGGTGGCTCCGGACCCCACAGCCTATGCGGCGGGCGTCATGGACATCCTGTTGGGCGAGCGGGTCGCTGCCAATATTATGGTGGGCCGCTTTGGATCCGAGTATCTGCTCATGGGCGAGACAGGCGTCAAATCTCGCGTTCCTCAGGTCGTGGGCGCAGCAGACCCGCAGGTGCTTCCGTTCGCCCATGCGACGGCTGACGAGGCCCTTATCGGCGAAGAGATGTTTGCCGCGGGCGCTTACCTACGGCCGAAAGCCGTTCACATTGCCAGTCTGCGTGCGCAAGATTGGCTGCGCGTATTCCTGGTCCTGACCATAGTGGTCGGCGTGTTGCTGCGTTCGCTCTAGGCGGGGAGGACGCGATGAAAGTCAGGTTTGGCCGGAGTTTGGCGGTAGCCATCACCATCGGAACGGGACTGCTCGTTCTGGTGAATTTCTTCGTGCAGAACGAGTTCCTGCGCCGCGTGCAGCAGACCCTTCTGGACTGGGCGATGATCTTGGCGGCAGTGGCCCTGCTGTTGGGGGCGGTAAATGTCGTCGCCACCCACCTGCGCAAGATTCGCGGGCGTCGCCCGGGGTGGGTGTACAGCCTGTTTCTGCTGGCCGCGTTGGGCACCGTCGTCCTGTTGGGGTTTGCCGACCCGCGCGGGGTGGCTTCTCCGGCGGTCTCGTGGCTATTCCAGTACGTGCACGTGCCGTTGCAGGCGACCATTTTCGCCCTGACGGCGTTCTTCATTGCCTCGGCGGCGTATCGGGCCTTTCGGGTTCGGAGCGTGGATTCGTTTATCATGCTTGCCGCCGGGCTGATCGTGCTCTTGGGCCAGGTGCCGCTGGGCCAGGCCATCTGGGGTCGCATCGCGGCGGCGAAGGACTGGATTCTGGCCTATCCAAGCACGGGCGGTGCGCGGGGCATCATCTTGGGCGTGGCGCTGGGAACGGTTCTCACCGGCTTGCGGGTGCTCCTGGGAACTGACCGGCCCCACGTAGAGTAACGCGCTATCTTGGGAGAAAGTCCATGATCTACTGTCCAAACTGCGGAACCGCAAACCGAGACGGGAGCAGTTTCTGCAACCAGTGTGGGTACAGGCTGGGAGGCGGGACCAAGGCGATATGCCCGTTCTGCGGCGCGGAGAATCCGATTGAAAACATCTTCTGCGACACGTGTGGAGCCAAACTCGCCCCGCTGGTAACCCCAGGCGCGGAAGAGCGGGAAAAGACCGGCCCGAAGGGGCTTTCGCTGCCGACCAAGCCTCTGGACGAGGACGAGCACGAGGCGACGCCGCAGCCATCCGACGCCGAGAGCGAGGAGGAGATCCCCGATTGGCTGGCGCGCCTGCGGGCAGGCCTCGGCGAGGCCGAAGAGGAAGAACCGCGCGCCCAAGAAGAACCCCAAACCGAATCGCTCCAAGAGGAATTTCCGGAACAAGAAGAACAGCCGGAAGAAGAGGAACTCCCCGACTGGCTACGAGCGTTGAGCGCGCCACCTGCGGGCGAAGAACTGGGCGAGGAGCGAACCGAACCTCCGGCCGAGCCGCGGCCCCCCGAGGAGCCGGTGGGCGAGGGCGAGATTGTGCCGCCGGAAGAGTGGCCGGAGATACCCGCTCTTGAACCTGGGCCGATGGAGCCCTTCGTCATGGAGCCGTTCGCCCAGGAAGTTGCGCCGACCGAGCCACCGCCGCCGGTGGAATTTGCCGAAGGCGTGCCCGCGCAGGTCGCGCCGGAACAGGCCCCGGCCGAAGAAACGCAGGAGTCCCTGGCGGCGTGGCTTCAGGACGAAGGGCCGGTCATCCTGGAAATGAGCGAGGAGGCCGAAAAGTCGGGCGGCGCGCCTGAGACCGGTGCGGCCATGCCCGAAGTCCCAACCTGGTTGGAGACGCTGGCGTCGGGCGCCGTCGTCCTACCTGAGGAACTCGGGCCTATGTTCGCTAGGCCCGGGATGCCGACGCCCGAAGAAGCGGGCCTGGAGCGCGCGGCGATTCCCTCCTGGTTAGAGGTACTGCGGCCCGGCCGCAAGAAG